>RCMY010000742.1_pt1 | contig 43572 bp, 46 predicted proteins | sample 2041341 | NCBI WGS metagenome assembly RCMY01 (sample SAMN09708234, study PRJNA481090) | Marine sediment metagenome, whole genome shotgun sequencing project. | reverse complement strand
ATCTCAAGCATCTCCTCCTGGGTGGTGATAGTAAAATCCTCGGCTCCGTGTCTGCTTTTTAGCAGTTTTTTGGCCCGTTCGGCGATAGTCTTCGATTGCAGATCGTTCTGGTAAAGAAGATCAATCTCCATCAGGCTTTGCTGGTTAAAAAGACTCATCGCCCGAACCGTGGGAATATACACAGTATCATCTAGATCAAACCCAAGCATTTGGCCCTTTGATTCCATCACCCCGACCACCCGATAGCGTTCGCCAGCAATCCTGACTATCTGGCCAAGAGGGTTGGCATCTCGAAACAGCTCATTTTTTACCTTGCTGCCAAGCACAACAAAAGATCGGGCCGCACGGCTGTCATCCGACGGCAGAAAACGTCCTGTTGCCACCTTGATCTGCCAGACTTTCGAGGCGGATGGACCAGCTCCGAGTATGGTGGTGCGGCGGCTACGCTTGGCAAATTCTACCGGTCCATTGCCCTGAATCACCGACACCGTATCGACCACGCCGGGGATTCGTTTAAGCGCTTCTTCGTCGGCAATACTGAGCGGACGGACATTGTTGATAATTGCCCCCGATGTGCCGAGAGTGGTCGACCGGCCTGGATTTATGCCAATCAGGTTGGTACCGAACTGGGTGAATTCAGCGAGCGTAAATTTTTGTATTCCCTCGCCGATCGAGGTCAGCAGCACCACGGAAGCAATCCCGACACTGATGCCTAGAATCGTGAGAAAACTGCGCAGGCGCTGGTTAATCAAGGAGCTAAGAGAAAACCTGACAATATCACCTATAAGCATGCTATCTCACCGCCTTGAAAGCGAAAGTACCGGGTCAAGCCGCGCTGCTCGCATCGCCGGTAAAACACCGAAAGCAAGACCAGTGACAACCGACACAGCTACTGCCGCCCAAAGAGACCATAAAGGCATATCAAGCGGAAATTCAGGGAATACCTGCTCAATGCCCCAGATTCCGACTACGGCCACCAGCAATCCCAGAGCCGCACCAACAATAGACAGGATTGCCGACTCGGCCAGAAACAAGACAATGATTTGGTTCCTTGGTGCACCGATAGCCTTGAGCAGCCCAATTTCGGCACGACGTTGCGAGACGGCGATCAACATGACATTCATGATCAGAATGCCGGCCACAGCAATACTGATGGCAGCAATACCGGTTACCGTCAGGGTCAGGGTTGTGAAGATGCGATCGAAAGTTGCCAGCACGGCATCCTGGCTGATAACGGTGACATCATCCTCACCATCATGCCGTTCACGGATGATTTTCACCACTGTATCCTTGGCCCGGGAGATGGCATCCCGGTCCATGGCCTCAATCATGATCCTGAACAGCGATGCACTGTTAAAGAGAGCCTGAGCCGAGGCAACAGGAATTATGACAATATCACTCATATCCATCCCAACAGACTGGCCCTTTTTCGCGAGAACACCGACGACCCGGAAACGCCAGTCACCAATGCGAACCGTTTCCCCAAGGGCCGGGATGTTGCCAAAAAGTTCCTGCTTTATCTTAAACCCAAGAACGCAGACGGAGGAAGCACGGCTGGTATCACCCTCCGGCAGAAATCGTCCCCCACCCATTTCCAACTGCCGGATCTGGAAAAGATGCGGGGTCGAGCCCAGGATTGTCACCTCTCGTTCCAATGCCCCTCTGGAAACGGGAGCGGCGCCGAGTGCAATCGGCGCGACGTAGCGTATATGTGATGAACGTAGCAGGGCCATGGCATCCTCCAAGGTCAGGTCCCGGGGGGTGATCCCCAAAAGCGGCGGTGGTCCGCCGACGGTCTCGGAGCGGCCCGGCAGAACGATAAGCAGATTTGTTCCCAGAGAGGAAAACTGGCCGATAACATAGTTGCGTGCACCATCGCCCAGCGTCGAGAGGACCACCACCGACCCTACACCGATAGCCATGGCCAGGAGCATTAGCAGGGTCCTGGTCGGATAGCCGATCGATGCTCGAAAAGCAAAACGTATGATATCGGTTAGTTTCATGCCGTAATTCTCATGCCGATTTTGTCAGGCCATTCCGGTCGACAGAGAGACAACGATCCGACTCGATCTGTCCATCCACCATATTGATCTGTCGTCTGGCCCGCCTGCCGATTGCCGGGTCGTGGGTTACCATGATCAGCGTAATCTGCTGACGATTGAGATTTTCCAGGATATCTATAACCTCGTTGCCCGAGACCCGGTCCAGGTTACCGGTGGGTTCGTCAGCCAGCAGGATGTGTGGCTGCATGATGGTCGCCCTGGCAATGGCCACCCGTTGCCGTTGACCTCCTGAGAGTTGATCCGGGCGATGGCGTGCGCGATCAGCGAGACCAAACGCCTCGACAGCCTCCTGTACCCGTTTTTTCCTCTCTGAGACTGCCAACCCAGCCAGCATCATGGGCAGTTCGATATTTTCCGCAGCCGACATCCTCGGTACCAGGTGAAAAAATTGAAAAATAAAGCCGATCTTATGGCGACGCAGGGCAGCCTGCTGGCTATCGTCCAGCGCTGTCACGTCCTCTCCTTCCAGGAAATATGTACCATTGTCCGGCCGATCAAGCAGGCCTATCATGTTCAATAAGGTCGATTTACCGGAACCTGAAGGCCCCATGATCGAGAGATACTCCCCGCTGTCGATATTCAGGTCAACATCGCGCAGGGCGTTCACCTCTTCGTCACCGACGGTAAAAACTCTTTTAATCTGGCTCAGGTTGATCACGGTGACTCCTTGGCAATTATCGCCGATGCACCGTCTTTTAAGCCGGGTTTATCGATATTGACCACCACCAGTTGATCTTCTTTCAATCCCGTAACAATTTCGGTAAAAGCCCAGTTGGCAAGACCCAGGGTGACGTCCACCTCATGAACCTTCTTCTCATCAGCCATAAAAACAAAGACTTTTTTGCCGTCAATAATAGCTTCAGTCGGGATTTTTAGCTTGTCGGCACGACTGGCAATGATAATCTCGACATCGGCGCTGTAACCTGCCAGAAGATTCTTGAAATCATCTTTTTTGGCAAAAGAGGTTTCGACGTCAACAGTCCGCGCCTGTTTTTCGACATCGAGGACATACGGGGAAATACGCCGCACAGTCCCGGTAAGTTTTTTGTCTTTAAAGGCATCAAGACTAATTCGGGTATCCATACCAACCCGGACCGCCGCTGCGTCCACCTCGTCGATAGGGGCGGAGATATAGTAGCAATTATTTTCGATGAGATCGACTGCCGGAGGAGTCAGAATACCGATGGGGGACGGGGTGACATACTCGTTCAGTTCCCCCTCTATTTTGGCAACCACGCCATCAAAAGGCGCCACGAGACGAGTACGGGAAAGATTTGCCCGGGCAACATCAACGCGGGCACGTCCCATGAGTTCAGTAGCACGGGAGGCCTCGCACTGGGCCTGAAGCGATTTGGCCTGGGTGACAGCACTATCGGTCTGCTCCACTGAATTCACCTTACTGCGGAAGAGTTGCTCAGCCCTTTTTGCCTGCCGGTTTGCTTCCGCTGCCGCAAGACATGCCGCTCTGGCCTGTGCCTCGGCGACCGCAGTCTCGCGCTCAGTCAAGATTAACTGGGCTTTGAGATCATCGTTCCAAATCTCCAGCAACAGGTCCCCGGCCTTTACCTGGTCTCCTTCATGGACAGGCAGGTGTGCTATCTGCCCGCCAATACTCGGTGAGAGCTTGGCCCTGCGGCAGGCGTTCACGGTTCCGGCCCGGGTGTTGGCGACAGTCTTTTCAATCACTCCTCGGGTCACCGGTTTGACCACCACCTCAACGGGTTTGGGTCGGGTTTTCTGCCAGATAAAAAAAGCAAGTCCGGCAACAACCGCCAGGGCTACCATCCAACGAATCAGCCTCCCCATTCTCACACTCCTTTCGGTTGATAGCAATTAAAACTCTTTACGTTTATTCTAAAGTGGATATGCGTTGGTACTTTCCTCTTTGATTTGAAATGGTTTTAAAATCTTTTGACATGCACGTTTCAGGACATACGGTACACAGAGTCGATTGGAAATTAATAAAAGAGCGTTATTGATAAAATCATAGTACCTTAATATTTATTAAGAAATGTCAATACTTAGACCCATTGTCAATAAAAGATGCATAATCAACAAAGGAAGTATCTCACTGTCTATTTGATCAGGCCGGGATCATCTTTATCCTCATGATAACAAAAATCGCTTGAAAATGGTTTCCAAGTTTGTAACAGAAGAGTAAAAGGAGTGTCAAAAAATGATATATGGGAGACAACGTGACAACATCCTTAGGTAAAGCTTTTAAAAATACGGCTCTTTTATTTACGATCTTTGCAGGTATGCTCTTTGTTGCACAACAGGCAAAGGCTGCTGTCGAGGTCTTTGTCTCCATTCCGCCCCAGAAATGGCTGAGTGACAGGATTGGCGGCGAACACATCACTACCGGTGTTCTGATTCAGAAAGGTCAGGATCCGCATACCTTCGAGCCAACTCCAAGACAGGTGATGGCACTTACCCATGCGCAGCTCTACTTTACGGTTGGAATGGAATTTGAAAAACAAATCATCGCTAAACTCCGGCAGAGTTCTATGCATCTGAAGATTGTTGATTCCACGGCTGGTATCCCAAAAATGGCTATGGTGGAATCTGATCACGATCATGATCAAGATCACAATCGCACCGGGCTTGACCCGCACGTGTGGTTGTCGCCCGTCAATTTGAAAACCATGGCTGCAGAAATGGCCAAAGCCTTGATTGCCATAGATCAGGGTAACAGCAAAGCCTACACCGCAAACCTCGATAAGTTGAGCCGGGACTTGGATGAGCTGGACAACGAGATCGCCAGTCAACTGCAACCCTATGCCGGGGCGACATTCTTTGTATTTCATCCGTCCTTTGGTTATTTTGCCAAAAGATATGATCTGCGGCAGGAGGCGGTTGAAGTGGAAGGAAAAGCCCCAACTCCGAAACAGCTCGCAAGCCTCATCGCTGAAGCGAAGGCCGATAAGGTAAAGGTGATTTTCGTGCAGCCGCAATTCGACCCTCGAAGTGGTCAGGCGATAGCCAGTGCCATTGATGGTGAGGTGGTACCGCTCGACGCCCTGGCCGAAGATGTGACAGGAAATCTTAAAACTATTGCAGCGAAGATATCTGCTGCGCTGGCCCAATAGCAGCAGGAGTACCATGACCGAGAAAAACGCAGCCATCAAGATCCAGGGGGTTTCTTTCCTCTACGATGAAAGGCAGATTCTTGAAGATGTTAATCTGACGATTGATCCTTACGATTCAGTCTGTATAGTCGGGCCTAATGGTGGGGGAAAAACCACCCTGATCAAGCTGATCATCGGCCTTCTCACTCCGAATGCCGGGACGATCACCGTTTTCGGCAAACGTCCAGAGAATGCGTATCGACTTATCGGCTATGTGCCGCAATTTGCCCAGTATGACCGACAATTCCCGATTTCTGTGCAGGAGGTAGTCTGTATGGGTCGGCTGGGAAACTCCTTTACCGGCCGCTATAGCCACGAAGATAAGCAAAAAACCTTGGATGCCCTAGGGGAAGTTGGCCTGGCTGATCTGCTGGACCGCTCTTTTTCGGCACTTTCCGGCGGGCAGCGACAAAGGGTATTGATTGCCCGGGCCCTGGCCTCCGGCGGGAAGATACTCATATTGGACGAACCCACCGCCAACATTGATCGAGAATCGGAGACGCAATTTTTTGATCTCTTGCGAGAACTGAACAAACGAATGACTATCTTGATGGTCACCCATGAAATTGGCTTCGCTTCATCCTTTTTCAGCCGGATTGCCTGTGTTAATCGGGAAGTAATTATTCACCCGACCAGCGAGCTGACCGGCAGACTTATTAGGGACATGTATGGTGGTGATCTGCAGATGATTCGCCACGACCATAGATGCAGCGACGAAGGACATAAACATGTTTGATTTTTTTGCAGCTCTCGGTGATCCGAATCTGCCTTTTTTTCGCTATGCGCTAATCACCGGCCTGCTTGCTGCCATCCCTTTTGGTATTATCGGTACCTATGTGGTGGTGCGACGAATCAGCTATATTGCCGGGGCCATTTCACATTGCATGCTTGGCGGTGTGGGACTGGGCCTTTATCTCCAGAACGCCGTGGGGATCACCTGGTTCGGCCCGCTGCACGGAGCGATTCTTGTGGCCCTGTTGTCGGCGGTAATCCTGGCAATGGTGAGTTCTTTTGCCAAACAGCGGGAAGACAGCGTGATTGGGGCCCTGTGGTCTGCCGGCATGGCCATTGGCTTGCTCTTTATAGCCAAAACGCCGGGTTATACCGATCCGATGAGCTATCTCTTTGGTAATATATTGCTTATTACCCGCAACGATATCTTTTTTGTTCTCCTGCTGGACGTACTCGTTGTCTGTATTGTCGGAATTTTCTATAATAAATTTTTAGCGATTTGCTTTGATAATGAATTCGCCGGACTGCGCGGTGTCCACACCAACTGGCTTTACCTGACCCTACTCTGCCTGACGGCCCTGACCATTGTCTTGCTGGTGCGTATTGTTGGTATCGTCATGGTGATCGCCCTGCTGACCCTGCCCGCGGCTATCGCTGGTAATTTCGCGACAAGTATCCGGCAAATGATGCTGCTCGCTACCTTGCTCTGTGCTATCTTTATTCTCTCCGGCCTCGGTATAAGCTACCAACTCGATCTGCCCAGTGGCCCGGTTATAATAACTATCGCGGCAGTGGTCTATCTGATTGTATCCATTGGTTTAAAGTATCTGCCCAGCAAAAAAGCATAACCCTTACGCCTGCCTAGACTGACGTATGAGAAACGAGACTTGCAAGAAAAGAGGGAGCGTCCAATGAGCGATACGAATACAGTTGAACTGTGCTAGATTATTTTCGATATTTCATGAGCCAGATCAAAATCGCGCTTAGAAATTCCCTTGGCCTCATAGGTAGTAAGATAAATTTTTACCTTATTATAAATATTTGACCATTCTGGATGATGATCCGCCCTTTCTGCAAGAATTGCAACCTGAGTCATGAAACCAAATGCTGCTACAAAGCCTGGAAACTTGAACTCTCTGTATAACTTTCCATCGACGATACGCCAAGGTTCCATTGAGTCAATATTAAGTGATTTAAGTGAGATATCTATGTCTTCCTGGCCAAATGGTTCTATCACGAGTCTCTCCTAATAAATGTTATTTCACGTATAAACAATCCGGTAATGATAAGGAATCCGAGTGAGATTCCTCCACTTTTCCCGTGATTTTGGGATTTATTTCCTGTGCCTACCAGGCAACAGTAAACTCAATACAAGTGCGATCCCCGCTAAAACCGCTGCGAGCAAAAAACTGCTAGAAAACGTCCCACTCTGTTCGGCCAAAAAACCTGCACAGGCCGGACCAATAATCTGGCCGATGCCAAAGAGAAAGGTCACAAAACCAAACAGGGCTGCTGTCCTTTCGGGTCCGGCATGGTCTCCAACCAGTGCGGCCATAATCGGCGGTATGCTCCAGACAACAAGACCAAAACAGCCTAAAGAGACATAGACAGAGAGCATTGGCAACCGCGCGGCAGCCAGCAGATAGGCGGTAGTCTGCAAGAAAAATACAACTGCAAGGGTCGCCTTACGCCCATACAGATCAGACAGGTGACCAAAAAGAGGTCCTGAGGCAAGACTCAGGATGCCGACCCAGGACCAGAGATTCCCGGCAACCTGTTCACTCAGGCCACGCTCCTGCACCAAGGCAGTTACAAAAAACGTCACATAAATGACATAGCTACAGCCAAAAAGAAAATATATCGCTCCACAGTGGTAAAATATGTTTTTCCCGGCAATCTGCTGCACCGAGGTGTTTGTTTTATCGGCTGCAGCCATCTTCGTTGCCATCTGCGTTGCAGTCCTCATTGCAGTTTTCGCTGTCCCCTCTTCAACTTCGTCCGGTCGATTGCGAATCATAAACAAACAAAGCAACGCGATACACCCGACAAGACACCCAAGAACAATCCAGCTCACCCGCCAGCCATCCGCCATCTTGTTCAGCACCGGAACCCCTTTTCCAGCAACCAATATTCCCAGTCCGTTGCCCATCACACACAAACCTGCAGCCCTGCCCCGGCTCCGACCATCGAACCAGGCGGCAATAAGAGCCATGATTGGAACATTGGAAAGAGCACTGCCAATTCCGGTCAAAAAATAGAGCAGGAGAATCAGCCAGTAGCTACTGGAAAAACCGACGAGAACCATGGAAAGAGAAACCAGAGCTAAAGCGACGAAAATCACCACGCGTGCACCAAAGCGTGCCGTCATTATGCCACAGAACAGAACCGCCATCAGATAGCCACAAAAGTTAACCGTACTGATCAACCCCATCTGGCTGTAAGTGAGGGCCAGTGCCTCACCCATTGACGGCAGCATCATCCCGAGGGAAAAACGGCCTAAACCAAGGCTTGCAAAAAGGCCGGCAATCCCGGCCAAGACAATGACCCAACGGTAGGATGATGTTGTTTGATGTATCACTTCTCGTTCACCACCGATCAAGGCCAGCCTTGTTTTGGGACGATTGTATTCTGCTTTTTATACAAGCTGATCAACACTTACTTACCCATACTCCCACATCAAGAACAGAATTCGAGGCGCCAACGAATGATCCCGCAACAGGTGGCACCGACTCTGGCAACCTTGCTACCGCTACGGCTATGTGATCGGTTCCGGCCATTTCACCAATAGTTGGATCGAATCCCTTCCATCCTGCGCCGGGCAAGTAGACCTCGGCCCACGCATGTGTCGTTCCAATGACATGGGACATGAGGGGAGCGTGGAGATAGCCACTCACAAAGCGCGAGGCCAATCCCAGGCATTTCGCTGTTTCCATGAAGAGTAGAGCAAAATCACGGCAAGATCCAGTTTTGCAAGACAATGTTTGTTGGGCCGTTTGTACGCCGGGTTCCTCCCTGACCTGATAAGAGAATGTTTTATAAATGTGGGCGGCAAGTCGCTGCAAGAGTGTGTAGGTCTGAATCTGTTCGCTGGCTTGCCAAAAAGTGGCAATCCATTTATTCAGCACATTGATTGCCTCCTGACCAGGCAATGCCATATAGGGAAACAGTAAAACATGGTCATCTGGTTGATAAGCAAAAGGGTAAGCTATTGCGTGCTCGGCCACCAAAAAGTCGAGGGGGGCTTCATTAAATTGCTGGATTATAACTTCGCTCTCAATTACCAACTGGGTTGTGGGCAAGTCGAAATTTGCTATCGCAACTGAATTGTCTTCCACATCCCGATGCCAGTGCAGAGTCGACGGGGGTGTGGTTTTCAGAGAAAAAGACTCTATGCGCAGTTCATGGCCTTCTCTTGGACGCAGAAGCAAGGTATGAGGTCCAAGGGTTACCTCACCAGAATAGTTGTAGTAAGTACGATGAATAATTTTATAGCGTTGCATACTTGATCCGTGTCTTGTTATGTTTTGGTAATGTACTGACGGTCGTTTCATGGTCAATCATTAATACTTATTAATCAATAGGCAAAGGTATCACCATGCAAAATCAGACATTAACTTTTCTTTTGGCTGGAGGTGTAGGTTCTCGATTATATCCTTTGACTGCAAGCCGCTCTAAACCAGCAGTTCCTTTTGGCGGCAAGTACCGGATTATTGATTTTACTCTGGCCAATTGCCTGCACTCGGGATTGCGTCGAATCTTAGTTTTGACACAGTATAAATCCCACTCCTTGAATAAGCATCTTCGTGATGGCTGGTCTATTTATAATCCGGAGCTAGGGGAATATGTCACGCCTGTTCCTGCCCAGATGAATAGTGGAGAACATTGGTATCAAGGTACAGCCGATGCTATTTTTCAGAACCTGAATTTACTGGAGCGCAGCAATGCCGAGTATACCTTAATCCTTTCCGGGGATCATATTTATCGGATGGACTATGCGGCAATGCTCAAATCTCATCAAGAGCAAGGTGCGGATATTACTATAGCTTGCATGGAAGTTCCTGTTGACCAAGCGAAGTCATTTGGTGTGGTTATTGTCAATGAGGATCTCAAAATAATTGCGTTTGAGGAAAAACCAAGTCAGCCTACCCCTCTTCCTGCAAATCCCGAAAAATCTCTTGTGTCGATGGGCTTATATGTGTTTTCAACAAAACTGTTGAGCCAGGCTTTGACCCAAGATCAGCACAATAGCGCTTCAAATCACGATTTTGGCAAAGATATTTTGCCACTGCTGGTGCAACAGCATAAAGTGCAAGCCTATACATTTGGAGGAATGCGGGGCAGGGTGACTCCAGATCGCTACTGGCGGGATGTGGGCACACTCGATGCCTATTACCAGGCGAATATGGATTTGCTAAAACCTGTTCCTCCATTAAATCTTTATCAGCGCAACTGGCCTATTCGGACATATCAGCCACAGTCGCCGCCTGCCAGAACTATTACTGGGAGTTCTGGCGCTGAAAGCGTATTCGTCAATTCAATATTGGATAGTGGTGTTATTATTTCCGGCGGCAATGTTCGACATTCCATCTTGTTTCACGATGTTTTTATTGATGATAACGCTCTCATAGAAAAATCAATTTTATTTGGTGATGTTCGTGTTGGTGCCGGTGCCAAATTGCAAAACTGTATTATTGATCAAAACGTAAGCATTCCCCCTGGTGAGCAGATTGGTTATGACTTGGTTAAAGACCGAAATCGATTCACCGTTTCTGAAAAAGGAATTGTTGTCGTCCCTAAAGACTTTGTCTTTGTCTCCTAACGATTGCTTTATGAGTCGTACAAAAAATTCACAGTCAGTTTTCACCAATTTCGGAACAAAGAAGCCAGGTCCCTGAAGAATAATTTTCAAGAAAAAAAACCTGGCTTCTCATAGTTGACCGCGTCAACGTTTACAGTTATTCGATAATATAGGGATCTTTTTTCTCAAAGGCCTGGGGTTTCAGAGTGAACTCTCCGTGTCTATTGTACACTGGATATCCCGCGACAACCCATCCTTGAAAGCCATCGTAAATATTTGTTACAGACGTGTATCCCATCTCCTTAAGCCGCTCGGTTGCAAAAGCTGAACGCGCACCTGTTCGGCAATAGACATATATTTTTGCATCGGTATCCTGAACCGTTTGAGGCATAACCCATTCTATAAGCCCCCGATTAATGTGAATCGCCCCGGGAAGATGTGAAGCAGCATATTCACCATCAGTGCGAACATCCACAAGAACTATTTTTTGCCCACTCTCCATAATATTTTTAAATTCTGCAACAGTCACATGGGACTGACTTTCTCTGATTTTTTTCCATAGATTCTCAACATTTTTCTCAACCTGTTCGATTGATGGTCCGGCTATTGCGTAAAAGGGTGCGGCAAAAAACATCGAGACAAATATAATTATTATCAACAATGACATCCTTCTTTTCATAAAGACATCCTCCAGAAAAAAACAATGCAACATTACGAAAGGTTACCCTGTTAGACGCAACGCCCAAGAGGTACCAGTTTCATTCACTAAGCTAGGCGTCACTACCACTAATGTCAAATAACAATGCGATACGCTTGCATTGCATTATGATCTCAAGCAAACATCCCTCTAGAGGAAAAAAAGAGACGTTTTCCTCTGGAGGCTGGTGGTAACGTAATGATCCGCCGAATGGTAATCTTGCAGGTTGCCGGGTTGTTCTTGCTGCAATCGTTGTTGATTGCGCCTTGCGAGGATGTTTTTTGTCGATATTTTCTTTAATGAGTTTTAAATGATCCGAAAAACCTACTCCAGCCTTGGCTCAACAACGCTGACAGGCAACAGATACACCAGCTGTGTCACTTGTGTGCTGAGCTTATTTCAAAGCCTCCCCCAGGTTTTTTCTTCTTGCACACCTTAAAAAATTCAACGCGCGACGAGCACCGGAACGGTACAATGTGCAAGCACTTTATGAGTAACACTGCCAAGCATCGCACCTTCCCAATCCCCAAGCCCTCTGGATCCCATGATGATCATGTCACATTTTTCATCTTCAGCGACTGTACAAATCCTATTCCAAACCCTAAAAGCTGGCACGACCATAACATTAAAATTCACCTTATTCTCTTTGAGGAATGCCTGGTATGGAGCGAGCACCACATCCGCTTCTTCTTTTTGTGATTTCTCAGCTTCTTCCCGTGGCTTGCCGGTGACGACCTTAGGAATTGCACCGGTAACATAAAGAAGCAAGATTTCCAAGTCCATGCTTGCGGACAGGCTGGTGGCATTTTCCATGGCCCTTCTGGAACTCACAGAACCGTCGACAGGGAGTAAAACTTTTTTGAATTTGATCATGACACATCCTCATTGATAAGATTGTTACGGGAATGCCCATTAAAAAAAGGTTCCATCAATCAAACTGATTGTGGTCATTGAAGGCAGGTTTTTTTCCTGAAATTCCCGTATAAACTTTCGATCAATATAGTCTTTAATGAAAAATGCGAGCTTGCCGGAAAAAGTGATGGACCATTTGGAGAGCACCCCATCTCCGTCACCCAGATTGTAGATAAGCAAATACTTACCTCCTGGCGAAAACTTTTCTAAAGGACCGCCGAGGAGACAAGCAAGTAGATTGTTATAGAGTACCGGGTTCTGTCGCACTGCATATACCCCGACCTTGTCGAGTGGTTCGCTTGCAAAATAAATACAATCGCCGCCACCGAAGATATTTGGGTAAGCCGTTGATTGCAGAAAATCATTTACCCGCAATCCTCCATCCGGCCCAACCGGTAAGCCGGACCGGGCGAAAATCTGAGAAGGCCTTACCCCTACTGCCGGGAAAATAATATCTGCATGATAACTCGTTCCATTTTCCAGAATTATAGTATCGTTTTCTATTTTCTGAACATATCCGCTCTCGATTATTTCTATCCCTTTTCGCTCAAGTATTCTTCTGGTGAGACGGCGGACTCTTTCTGGTTTTCCTGACATGAAAATGCGACCGCCAAACAATTGAATCTTTGGCATATTGGCCACCTTGCCCCTGCAAAGTTGATGAATATTCCCGGAAATCTCGATTGAAGAGGGGCCACTGCCGACAACTCCAATGGCTACAGTTTGTTGGGCGCACAGAGCCAGGATTTTCTCCATGGCCGCCTGCAGCTCCTCAATAGGCTTTGGAGTAAAAACATTTGCCGTTTGTTCTCCTAGAATATCCCGAGGTACATGCGAACCGGCATTGCAGGAAAGCACATCGTAAGGGATTTCCTCATCTGTTTCTGCAATACGGACGAGTTGTTTGACAGGATCGATGCTATAGGCTTTACCAAGAATGAATCGCCCGCCCCTGGCCTCAACACTCCTGCGGGTAGCAAAGCGGATGTCGTCGGGCTTGTACGTCCCGCCAAGCATTCCCGGTCCCATGCCGCTATAGTAATGATATTCGGAAGGTTGTATTACGGTTACTCCAAAACCTTTGTCGATAAAGGTATGCAGCTTGGCCAGGGTAACCATATGGGCATGCCCTCCCCCTATAAGAAGAAGCTGCTTTTTCATATCACTGCCTCTGGGTCATCTATATATTTGGCCAGCCTGGCAATATGGCTACGCTCATCAGCAGCAATCTGTTGCAAGACCCGGCGGGTTGCCTCATCTTTACTGTTTTCTGCCGCTCTCGAATAAAGATCAAGAGCCTGTGCTTCAATCGCCATCGCAAGAGAAAGGATCTCAAGTTCTGATTCCTGATCTATTTTAAAACGCTCAAGATATTCTTCGGTAGTCAATCCACCTTCCATATTCGGTTCGGCGATTTTTTTGGTAAACTCTGTTAACGTAAGTGTATTGCCGGTGACTTCCTTATAAAGGTCTACCAGTCGCTCCTCATGAGTGAGTTCAATGGCAGCAAGTTTACCAAAAAGGCTCTTTGCTGCGTCCCGGGAAACCTTTGCCTGCATCGACAGATAGAAATCCCGCAAGCCCATTTCCAAACCAAACCCGGTGACAATAACCTCCTCGGCGCTCGCCTCTCCGGAAAACAGGTGCAGGCCAGTATCTACTGGCCCAATGGCTACTTCTTTCTTCCAGGCCTTAATCCCACCTGAGAGGTTATATACCTTGCTGAACCCCTTGCCCGAAAGCATTTGCGCAGCAACCCGGCTGCGTCCGCCAATTGCTCAATATATGACAATATGTTTATCCTTGTCGAGTTCACCCAGGCGGTTATCCAGATCACCAAGTGGCAGTAATTTCGCACCAGGGAGATGGCCTGCTTCATATTCCCCCGGCTGACGGACATCAAGAAAGACCACTTCGCCGGCGTGCTTATCAACCAGCTTATTTGCTTCTTCCCAGTTGATAGAAGCCACGGGGGTAAAAAACTGCATCCACTTCATATTCTACTCCTTCCGGTTAGAGAATCACCTCAATTAAATAGGCAAACAAGATGATCACGCCACTGGCATCGGAAATGCCTTGAGATGCGGTCCACCACCATCAACTCTTTTCTCACCTGTCGGGTTGTCCCTTGTCTCTTTGGGTCGTCTGCCACTCCTTACTTTGAAAGGCGTTGGGAGATACGCTTGTAGGTTTCTTTCAGCTCCTCACCCACAACTTTGGACTTGGCGATTAATTCCTCTGAAGTTTCCACGGCACTATCAGCTATTTCAGAGGCCTTAATCTTTAAATTGTCCCATTGTTTCTCCGTCGTTTCGAACTCTTTTTTGGCATCCATGGAGGCAAGGTGGATCTTTAATTTTATCTCATCCCGTTCCATCTTCAGTTTTTCGACCAACTTGGCAAATTCTTCTTTCATTTCCATGAGTGACTCCTTTATTATTTTTGATCAGATCTTTTTAGCACCTGCATAAGGGGCCTGCGTATCTTGCAAGAGCATTCCTACCTCATATTTGCATGATTTATGCCACATGAGAATTCCCTAGCAAAGCACAGGTGATTGTTGCAATAATGATAGAGACAAGCCTTGTACCACGCCGGTGGAATCGTCAGCATTTGAGATAAAGCAGAAATTTGTTTTTTATGCACCCTCAGGTACAAAAATTCTCATATTCAATCTGCAAATTTTAACAGATTGAACCAAAAGGAACATTTAAATTCAGCTCTTGTTTATCAAGAGACCTTTCTGCCAGCTTCTGCTGACAGAGCCATTGACAGTACAGGCCCCCTGTTGAGCAAACATGGCGACAAAGGACATCGTGATAAGGGCACCTGCCGGTACCTATTTCTATATGGGAAAGCGAACGAATGGTCTGGTCGTTGTGCTGCCTTGCAGAATAAAAACCTGTAATTCTCTCAGACACTTCCGCCGCCGACTTTTGTGAAAGAGTCGGCGGCGGAAGTAGGAAATATTTTTTGCCCACATCTCGACAAAACGAAATGAACTGGACATATTCAAAATTTTATGTCCGGATTCATCATCCCTCTATCAGGGACGGTCCCACAACACGCGGATCGATTTTTCACCGTCACCATAGGTGAATGATAAGTCACCTTTATAGGCACGGGAGACCGCCTCACCGATACGGCGGGCAATGTGGATACCGGTAGTGGTTATCACGGTCTGCTCATCTTCCTCGGTTATATCCATGATTCTTTCCAGTGGATGTTCACCTTTTTCCTGCTTTTCTTCGTTGCGAATGAGATTAAGTATCTCCTCCTGATGCATCTTGAGAAAGGATCCCTTTAACTCGAGATAACCCGCCGGGTAGTTTTCCGCAATACGTCGACAGGCAGGACAGACCCCCTTGTTGGCCTCAAGGGGTGATTCATGCCAGGTCCAGCGGCCCTCCGTGTAGACGGCATTGCAGTCCGTACATACTGTCAGTTCCGGCCACTTCTTATCCTCTTTATATGTATCATGCTGTTTTTCCTGCACTAATCTGTCTCGTCGTCCGTGTTGACTCTTATCCATTGAGCATCCTCCTTATATGTCCAACCGTTGCCTGTTCCTTTTGGTCAGAGTGCATTTTTTTTGGCAAGGATATTTTCCATGGTCATCAAGACTTCAATACTGTTCCCCCCCCCCTCTGTATATCTTGGTTAGGCCACCACACTAATTTTTACGGGATGGCATTTCTATAAATGTGCCAAACAAGAAAACAATAAAGTAGATACAACTTAGTATATTATTACAGTATGTTCCCATGCCCACAAAATCAACCGTACGTATATTCCGATACGTGGTGCAGCAGCAAAGCAACAAGAGCAATACGGCAGATTACCGAAACAATCCGGTAACAAAATACCGCAATAAAGATTCGAAAAACCTGTTTTTTAATGTTTATTTTCTGGTTAATTGACCGGAATTTTTCCCGAATATATATTCTCAATACGATCCTGCCATGCTACAGGTGAGGCCTCAGAGGTCGGCCTTTTGCTTGCTTGGCAAGGTATTGCAGTTACCCAATATTTGATAAATCAATGACTATCTTGCCAATATGTTGTTTTGTTTCAAAGAGCGTTTGTGCCTTCGCAAGTTCCGCCAGTGGAAAGGTGCTGGCAACCAGGGGGCTTATTTCATTTGCCTCAATTCGTTTGACCAGATTTTCAAAAACACCCTCATCCAGAACAGTGCAGCCAAACAAACTGAGGTCTTTCAAGTAGAGTGTCCTCACATCCAACTCTACGAGCGGACCTGCTATGGCGCCCGCCACGGCATACCTTCCAAAGGGTTTAAGTACCTCTAAAAGAGGTGGCCACTGTTTACCTGCAACCAGATCAATAACGACATCAACACTGTTTTTTCCAAGTTTTTGTACAATACTCTCATTTCTCGACAGTACTTGCTCTGCCCCTAGGCGTAATACACCAGTTGTTTTGGAGGGACTTGTGATGCCAATGACTCGTGCTCTTCGTGCCTTGGCCAGTTGAATGACAGCTGAACCTACGCCACCAGATGCCCCCGTTACCAGGACAACATCGTTGCTCGTGACTTTGGCGCGAGTCAGCAGATTTTCTGCTGTCGAATACGAACAAGGAAAGGATGCGAGCTCAACATCACTGAATGTACTATTAATTTTATGAACATGCCTGGCTGCAACAACAGTGTATTCAGCGAACCCACCATCACATTCCGAACCAAAATACCACGGAGTCTGCAACACCGTGCCACCTGCTTCTCGAATGCAAGGTTCCACAAGCACTCTTTTATTCAGGAGACTACTATCTGCCTGGTCACCAACAGCAATGACTCTGCCACAAACATCGGCACCTTGTATTCTGGGAAACTGGATTGCATTACCTGACCAAGCCGCATCACCGCTATTTCCATCTGATTTTGAATACCAGGCGGTTCGGGTATTGATATCCGTATTGTTAACCCCGGCTGCGCTTACTTTTATCAGAACATCGCGAGTTCCTGGAATTGGTACTGGTATGTCGCTCCGTTGAACCAACTTATCCAAGCCTCCGTGGCCTGTGAGTTGCATCCCAGTCATTACCTTTGGTATGTCGTTCATTATTAATTCCTTTTAAAATTATAGTGCATTTAAGGTTAATTGCTGTGTGCAGGTAAAGTTTTCTAACTCTGCGGTTGACCACCAGAGCTTTTCCTGCAAGCGCAGTCGGGCAGCTTTTTACTTAGAAATCATCGGTAAAATCAAACGTGCTGAGATAATTGGTTAACAGACGTTTATTTTCACCAACCAATGGAGGGCAATCCTCTGCGCCTTTTGCACCTTGAACAACCAGTGTCGAAAAAACAAGGCATGTTGGTTGTCCACATTCCCTGCAATTGCTTTTTGGTAACAACTTCAAAACATCCAGTATCTCAGGTTTTTTGGCCACACCATATTTCGGTATTATTTGATGACGCTTTTCCCAGGCATCATTAATTTCATTTTTCATCCATTCCACAAATTTTTCAGCTTCACTCGCATCCTTTAGAGCATTTATAGAGATCTTGTCTGAGTATACTGTAATAAGCCTGCCATGAATTTTAAACATCACTGAAGGTGGCGTTTGAGTGAACCCCGTCCCGCCCAGTACTGCATTGAGATAAGGTATGACGTCACTGATGTCTTCTTCAAGATGTGCATAACAGTTGAGTGATTGAAAGCTTGCATTACACCCTGGCCGGAACATTTCGATTCTGTAATTTTTTAGCAGCATATTGTGACCTTTTTTGTTTCGGCATGACAAGTCTGCAGGAAAAGCTCTTTTAGAAAGCTGAGAATCACCCTTCTACCTCGGATGTTATAAAAAATAAGGAAATTCGAGTTCCTCTTCAGCCTGCTTAAAGGTATGCCTCCCAACGCAAAGCACTATATAAAAAAGCACATACGATGTCATTTTTCACTTGACAATAGTCACTAAAGAAATTCGGGTTTTTTCTATGTGTTTTCAACACTTACATAGGAGAACGCCATGGGTTCACGTAAATTTTATTCTGTCCACGCCGTCACAACACCGGCAATCACTTCGAGAAGAACCGTGAGAAAGCATCTGAACGCCGACACCTTCCTTTCACTCGTGCGAAAGGATTTTCAAAAGATCCTTGATCGCCGTGCAGATAATACAAAGATCTCACTTGATGATGCATTGATGTCCGCGCTGGCGATGTTTCAGTTAAAGGATTTCTCTGTTTGCCTTCGACAGGCGTCGCCGGGAAGAACCTGAAAGTTTGCATACAGTGTTCGGCATTGGCATTATACCCTGCGACAGCCAGATGCGCACTATTCTCGACCCTCTGGCCCTCTCCTTTCTCCGGTCGCCTTTTTGTTCAATTTGCAGGCAGGTCCAGCGCGACAAGGATTTCGAAATAAAGGCTTCTCATAGATGGATGATAAAGATCCAGCTTATACGAAATTGGCTCTTATTATAAAAGAAACAGATAAAATGGAGAGTATGATCAGGGAAATGCTCGACTTTTCCAAACCTCTGGCTCTGCATCGTATTCAAGAAAATTTTGACACTACCGTACAGGATTCATTAACTAAAATAGCAGAGGCAGCCCGGAGGCACGATGTCGTTATTGAGTACAGGTCTCTTGCTGAGATGGTGGAAATCAGTTTTGATTCTTTGCGGTTAGAACAGGTTATTGTCAACCTGGTGCTCAACGCTATTGAGGCATCTCCGGAGGGTGGCAAAGTGACGGTAACTCTTTCCCAGTTACCAGGAGGACTGATTCTTGATGTGGCCGACTTTGGCTGCGGCATACCGTCTGCAGAAAGGCGAAAGGTGTTTAACCCTTTCCTTACTACTAAAAAGGAAGGATCGGGTCTTGGCCGCCCGATAGTAAAAAAGATTGTCGAGGCGCACGGCTGGTCGCTGCAAACCCTCGACAACGACAGTGGCGGCACTATTTTCAGAATTAACCTGATGGCAACACAGCAACCATAAGGAACACATCTATGAGGAAATTGGTCTCTTCAATTCCCTCTGCCTGTGTGCTCGCATGGACGAGCAGTGGGCTGCGGGAAAACGAGAAAAGAAACAGAGTAATTGTCGGCGACATCTCTATCCGGAATGCACACAAAAAACTGGAGATAAGGCCGTAATTATAGTACGTTGCTACAATGTTTTACAAAGAATGAAGGATCCTGCAAAGGGGAAGGATCTCTCCTTATGATAATATTTTTTTGTTTAAAAATTATTAGGTTACGCTGCTCCAGCCGTTCAGACTATCCAGGACTACGTTGTTTCCTTAAAGTGCATTTTTACGCGAATATTCGTGGTACCCTTGTCACCGTGGCGGTGGAAATGACCGAGATCTTTGTCTCGATGCGTCGAGCACAAGTTATAGCTATGGATGCGAAAATGCGCCAATTTCACCCGAAGGTGCTGACGAATGACATCGATTAAAGCAAAAAACAGCTGGTTTGCCATCGTGTCGCGGGGGGGGGGGGCTGTTCGGTCTCCTCTGGTGGGTTCTCACCGACGGCGCCGCGTCGTCCTGGTGGATCGGCGTACCGGCGGTTTTGCTGGCGGTTGCTTCCGGTGCCGCACTCCTCCCACCGATTCCATTTGTCTGGTACGAGTTTCTGAGGTTCGTGCCTTTTTTCCTCATTAATTCTTTGCTTGGTGGTGCAGATGTGGCTTGGCGCGCCTTGCATCCTGACCTGCCTATCGCCCCGGATCTCCTTAAATATCTGCTGCGGCTGCCGCCGGGGTTGCCGCGGGTGTTCATGGCCAACACGGTCAGTCTGCTGCCGGGAACATTGAGCGCCGCGCTTGATCAAAATATCTTAAGAATACACGTGCTGGACAGTCGAAGAGATGTTCTGGCAGAACTCGAAGCACTGGAACAGAGGGTGGCCCGGATGTTTGGTACATCCCTGAGCCACTCTGATGGAGGTCAATGATATGCAACGATTCAAGGATATCCTTTGCGTAGTCGAAAGTGGGAAGGCATGCAAACCAGCCCTGGAATGCGCCGTCGCGCTGGCAGAAAACAACCAGGCCAACAACCACCTGGCTTCACAACGCCAGTCACCTTGGAGGGCTGAATCCGCATGCAGATCCTTTACCTTGCTTTAGCTCTGTTTCTGCTCATGAACCTTGGAGCCGGAATGTGGCGTGTATATCGAGGTCCAACCGCCGCTGATCGTATGTTGGCCGTGCAGTTATTCGGCACCACCGCAGTGGCCGTGCTATTACTGCTGGCGCAGACCTACGACAATGCAGCTCTGCGCGATGTGGCGCTGGTGTTCGCCCTGCTGGCCGCTGTAACTGCCGTGACTTTCGTGCGCCGAGCCTGGCCGGATCAGGAGGCAGGCCATGATTCTGAGTGATTACCTCTCTACCGCGCTGCTGATCGCCGGGGCCGGCTTTTTTCTGGCCGGGACTCTGGGCCTGTTGCGCTTTCCAGATGTCTATACCCGGCTTCACGCGCTGACTAAAGCCGATAATGTTGGCCTGGGCCTGCTGGTGGTAGGACTGACCGTGCAGGCGGAATCATGGGCTGCGGTGGGCAAGTTGTTGCTGATCTGGTTGTTGGTTCTGATCGCCGGGGCCAGTGTTGCCCATCTGGTCTCCCGGGAGGCCTTGCGGAGGAGAATACAGGTATGGAAACGTTGAGCTTATTGCAATGGACGATCGATACCCTGTTGATGGCTGCCTTGGCGCGGCTCCAGGACATCAGGATCGCTACGCCTGACGGCGATGCTGATCAGTCACGGAGTCACAATGTTGCAAATGACGATCCCCAAAAAGGAACAACTTGATGATTACTTTCTTGAAAAAGTTCGAACATATCGTTACCGGGATATTAATCCTGATGTTGTCCGTGGTGATAGTTTTGTCTTTGATCGAACTTGGCTGGATTCTGGTCAAAGACGTAATGAATCCCCCAATTTTAATTCTTGAGATCCAAGAATTACTTGAGTTATTCGGGCTTTTTCTGCTGGTACTCGTAGGCCTCGAGCTTCTGGAGACAATTAAATGTTTTTACGTCGAAGGCAGGATCGAACTGAAAGTGGTCTTTACCGTCGCACTCATTGCCCTTGGCCGCAAAGTCATAACTTTGGAACCTGAAAATTATAGTGGTCTGACACTGATCGGTATTGGCGTTATTATTCTTGCTCTCGTTGCAGGTTTCTTCGTCGTTTCCCATACAGACCTGCACTATCAGAAAAAATTGACGCCGCCGAAAACCCCGGAGGCATAACCTGCGCATGAATCATTGGCTGCTGTTGCCACTCTTTCTGGTACTCGCCATGGGTCTCGGTTATGCCGTACTCTCGTTGCCAGACCATACTGAAGGTCTGCAGAAAATGTTGACAGGCAAAATGGAGGTGAGCGGCGTATCCAGTCCGGTGACCGCGGTGTTACTCAACCTCCGCGGTTACGACACCTTGCTGGAGATCGCCGTGCTGTTGCTGGCGCTACTGGGTCTGATCATGGCCGCGTTGGGTGCGAAAGAATGAACGTCCTGCTCCCGTGCATGGTTTTGTCCAGGACTGCTGTTGTTGTTTGTTCAATGTTCTGTTCTTCCCGGTTTTCGCAGAAAACAACCTATCTGACACTAATATTTATTGTAATTATCGTGTGTTAATCTGGTCCGACTCCAACTGGGTTGCACAACATTTGAGCGCAGCTTTGTGCCGTTGCCGTAATCGTTCACCGGAACGCATTAGCCCGGATTTCTCACCAGCAAAGATGAGTGCATATTCAAGAAGCACCCCAGTGAGCTATAGTACCCTATGTTTATTGGGGTAGCGCCGCGGAAGATGTGCTCATATCTGCTGGCCTTCGGTGAACATTGTGTGTAATTTTTCGTTGAAGCGCATTGGCCACAACCTATTGCAATTAAACAATTTCCAGAAAATTGGCACAATGTTCATGAGAAATTCGGGTTAGCTGCGCGCATAACCCGGATCAGTAATCGTTCAACCAGGGCTCCATGTTCGTTCAAGCAGGCCTCCGAGCTATAGTTGGCTATGTGAGTGGGCCTGATCGGACGAAAATGGGGTGCTGGTGAACGGTTACCCGTTGCCTGTCCTCTTGAACGAAGGGTTAAGCGCCTGACTGGTCACCTGCCCCGGGAGTATTCTCAAATTTACTGATGATGTCAGTCACGAACCTTTCAGAAAAGCCCGCGATGAAAGACCAAAACATCATTTTTGCGTAATCGACCGATTCCCCGTGAACTGCAAAGATCACTGAGAAGCCTTTCTTCGCTTCAAGGCACAGCTCTCTGGTATCGGGAAGAAGTTTGGGAACCGCATCGGGAATAAATTTTGGAAACAGGTCCCCGCTTATCAGTGTAGAAATAAACAACACGTACAGTACCACCGCGAGGATTCCTCCGACGAGTGGTGACAGGCACACATATACCCACGAATTCGCCAGCAGTGCCAGATCATCTTCCGACATTATTTTCAGTCGACGCTGCAGACCGACAAAGCCGCCGATAATACCAGCTGAAAATGCCGCTATCGGCGCGGTGACAAACTTGCCAGCGGGGCCGAGGTGCGTCAAAAATGAGCCACAGGTCACCAGGATCACCAGGACCCCCAGTGCGGTCGCCAACCTATTGCTAATCTTGCGAATAGCCTGCAATTTTTCAGTCATGGGACTCCCCCTGCAAGTGTAAGGTCTAACTTTAAGCTTCGAGGTTACCTTTGTATCGAACGTTTGTTCTTGTTCTTCTATCAATTCGTTTTTGGACTACATCCAACATTTCTCATTGAATATCGAGTAAATACAGCCTGCCTTTTGGCAACTTCTTTGCAACATGTGTACTGAAATATCCCGGGCCTGGGCCTATTTCCAAGATTGTATGGTCTTCTTTTAGATCTCAACTTTTGATAAGCTTTTTGAGAGAGAAAAAAATGTTTCTGAAAGGAAAGGGTACGAACAGGCAATGGAGGTCGTTGAGATGAAGTCGTACCATCTGAGATACAATTGAACGATCAGGAATTCTCCCTGAAAGCTCTTGCTGTATGTTTTGTATCAGAGTGCCTGTTTACTCGCGCCATAGCTTACTGAACTGCCGGGCAACACGAACTTTAGTCTTTATAAAATACTCGTCTGGAAACATATAACCCGCAGGAGATGTCTGTTCAAAAGGCCGGCAGCAGAGACGAACGCAGTGGACGCTCAAGAGCTGGTTTTGCCAGAGATTTATGTGGTGGTTATAAGGCCAAAAGCTCGTGTTGCCCCGGAGAGAATTTATTTCATCTTCTTGATTTCTTCTTCCACTTCTTTTGCTCCTTCAGCATAGAACTTGTCTTCTTCTGGAGCAAGTTCACTGAGTAATCGGAGAAACTCGCCTGCATGCACACGTTCCTCGTCAGCTATATCCTTAAGCACTTCGATGGCGAGTTTGTTGTCTGTTGACTCAGCAAGCTGCATGTATAATTGAATCGCTTCATACTCTGCGGCCACCATGAATCGAATCGCCCTGATAAGTTCCTCATGGGTCAGCTTCCTGTCGTTTGCTAACCCTGAAAACGGTGCTCCAAATTCTGGCATGATGATTCTCCTCTATTTGTATTTGTTAGATTTTCGCCCGACGACTGAACTGTGCGGAACAACCCCTTACGTCCGCATCAGTGATCAGTGTACACCCGGCATGGGTAAAAAATTATGGAATTAAGGTTCACTGCACGTTATTTCATGTTAAGTCTGCAAGTTACCAGAGGTAACTAACTGATTTCAAGAGCATTGTCGTGAGGAAGTGTTTAAAGAAAAACGGCTGGGAAAACCAAACACCCAAAGTCATGTTGCAAAGCCTGGGATGCCAAAATCACATCCAACGTTGTAATCAGGGTTTATCCCACCGGCGACTTCTAAAAATCTCGTATAACCTCCGGGTTGTAGGCGATTACCAGTGCCGGAGATGCGCGAAAGAGGTCTTTAAACTGTTCGAGTTCTGCTGGCATAGCAGATAAAACACCAAGGATTTTGGCGTGGGCCTCTGTTTAGCCTGTTTAACATTACCTCAATTACCTTGTTAGAACATTTTTAACAATAATCTGAGTAGTGTTCGGAGTTTACTAGCTCACGATATTTAGCAACCACACTCTTGAAGTCTTCCCAGACAGGACGTTTCAGATGAGGATTCCGTAACAGCGCAGAAGGATGATAGGTCGGCAGTACCAATCTGTCCCGCCAGTCGATCCATTGTCCTCTCATTTGGGTAATTTTGGCATGTGGATTAATCAATCCTTTTACTGCTGTTGCTCCCAAAAGTATGATGATTTTAGGGTTTATTATCTCTATTTGCCGATATAAATACGGAAAGCATGCTGTTTTTTCGGTTTCATTGGGTGCTCTATTATTTGGTGGACGACATTTCACAATATTGCTGATATAAACATGCTCATTTCGGTCAAAACCACTTACCGCTAATATTTTATCTAAAAGCTCACCTGATTTACCTTGAAATACTCTGCCGTTTTTATCTTCATAAAATCCGGGAGCCTCTGCTATGAGCATTATCTCAGCATCAGGATTGCCATTGCCAAACACGGCATGCGTTCTTGTTTGCTGCAATGGACACTGAGAACAGGATAAAACTTCTTGTTTTAATTCTTCAAGATTATCCATTATATTCACTCGCCTGACAGTTAGGAATCCTGGTTTGTTTAATATTTTGTTTGTTCATCAGGAAAGAGGCGTGCTGATTTTTTTGCAGTCTCCTTAATCTCTTTTATAGCGCCCCACCAACCGGTTCATTCCAATGAGGTGTGGCTCTATCTTTTCCAGAAGCTGCCACAGGTTCAGTCCCCGTTCCAGTGTCACCGCCTTATTCAATGCCAGCACCCAGAAATAATAATTGTGCAGGCCGTGTCCATTAGGCGGCATGGGGCCGTTGTAGCCGGTTTTTCCGAAATCAGTAATGCCGTTGCTATACAACTGAGTGCCTTCAGCCAGATGCGTCACATCTCCGGGAATATTATAAAGCACCCAGTGAACAAAACCATAAGTACCTCTGCTGCTTACCAGCGGGGCATCCGGGTCGTGACAGATAACGGCGAAGACCTTTGTTCCCGCAGGCGGGTCTTCCCATGCCAACGCCGGTGAAACATCTATTCCTTCTCCGGTAAACTTGGACGGTATCAGAGTATCCTGCTCAAATGCATCACTTTTTAACCGCATTTTTGTCGGTGCAAAACCCATGATGATCTCTCCTTTTTTTGTTTGTTTGCTGAATGAGGCAGCCATGAATCAGTGAGGTATGTTGACAATGGTGGATTCAAACGCCTGCCTTATTGAGGCAGGTATTTCTGTTGACTTGCGAGTTTGTGGGTCAAAGAAGACCTCTGTAGTTTCGTATGTCGCATGCACTTTCTTCGTGTCAACATGCAACATTCGCTCTGTAAAAGTACAACTTTTTCGACCAATGCGGGTCAACAAGCTATCTACTACAATCAAATCGCCTGCTAGCAGTTCCTGCAGGAACTGTATCGTCGCCGAGGCTGTTACCGTATGCACTCCAAACTCATCCAGCATTTTTTGGTGACTCCCCCAGTAAAGCGGCCAAAGGTGAAAAGCGGCATCATCGAAAAAATGACTATACCAGCGAACATTCATATGCCCGAAGTTGTCGCAATACCAGGGATGCACAACTCCACGCAGGATTTCTATGGGTTCAGACAAAATTCCCCTCCAATAATTCTTTATTTTGCAAAGCGACGCCCTCCCTGCATAGTGTTACATTCACCAGCGGGCTTCATCGGGACCGAGGGGAACGATGGGTTACATGTCATTTCATTGCTGTCCCATAAAAGATCTATCAATAAACGCATTTCTCACCTGCTGCTGTGGCGCGCCGTAGAATACTAGTCAGGTGCAGAAAAATTGTTATGGGATCCTCAATTTGAGTTTTTAATTTTAGAATTGAGTTGTCCACATGCTGCTAATACATCATCGCCTTTAGCACTCCTTATTAAAGTCGGAATTTTAAAAGTATCCAAAGCTTCTTTAAACTTTTCAATTCTATCCAAATTCGGACGTTTGTAATGTGATCCGGGGAATGAGTTAAAAGGAATGAGGTTTATATAGGCACTTTTACCAGCCAGTATCGTTCCCAATTTCAGAGCATCATCTATAGAATCATTAAAATCTTTTATCAGAAGATATTCATAAGTAATAAATTGTTTTTTATGTAAAGGAATATTGTCAATATACGTCAAAACTTCATCTAGTGGATATTTTTTATTAATTGGAATAAGTTCATTCCTCTTGTCTTCAAAGGGCGAATGAAGAGACAGCGCAAGGTTCACTCCGGGCATTTCCTGGCTCCATCTTTTAAGTCCAGGAATATAACCAACCGTTGATATAGTAATTTTTTGTACACCTATTGAAGTTCCGTGTTTTGATAAAAAAATTTCGCACGCTTTTTTGACGGCATCAAAATTATGTAAAGGTTCGCCTTGTCCCATAAAAACAATATTTAATATTTTCTCTTCTCCAGGCCTTTGTTTCGCTAACCAACGCCAAGCCTGCAGGAACTGGCCAACTATTTCACTTGTAGACAAATTTCTGGTAAGTCCCTGTTTTCCGGTAAAACAAAAAGAACAATTCATTGCACAGCCAACCTGTGATGAAAGACAAATAGAGTATTTATTATGAAAAGGAATAAGAACGGTTTCAATTTTGTGATTGTCTTTAAGCTTAAAAAGAAACTTTACTGTTCGGTCCTTTGACTCATGAACCGTATCGATCTCGGGTAGGGAAAAATCGAAATTATTTTGAAAAAAGGTAAGTGAACCTTTTGCAATTTTCTCATAGCATTGCGCTTTTTCTTTTTTCTTATAATGCCAATTAAAAAGAATTGCCGCTGCTGAGTGGTTTAAATCATTCTGATTTAGAACAATTTCCAAATCTGAATGATTGAGATCATAAAAAGATTGTTTCAAAAAAAAGCCCCTTGTTACTCTCTATATTTTACCAATACCCCAGGATGCTGACCTGTGCCCGTGGTAAATCGCATGATCCGTGCGGGGCTATTATGATTCAGGAACCTTATTCTCACTCAATATGGGTCGATTCCCATTATTGCGGGCCCATTATCAATTATAGTGGGTCCAGTGGCAGTTAATGTGTCCGATACCATCTATATTGTCAAAACAACGGGCAATGCGCTTTTGGTTTAAACAGCCGCAAGCGCAATTCCTCGCTCGATTCCAGGAAAAATATTCCTTATTTTGAAGGCCTTAGGTAGGCGCCCCAGTAACCCATTCCAACAAAAACAACACCACCAATTATGTTGCCAATAGTAACCGGAACAAGGTTTTTAATTGCAAAAGCCCCCCAGGTAATCGTGCTGACATCAAGCCCATCCGGGGCAATACCAGCCCAACGAGAGAGAAAGATACCGACGGGGATAAAATACATGTTGGCAATGCAATGTTCAAAACCTATGGCAACAAAGCCCATGATGGGAAAGAAAATTGCGAAAATTTTGCCAACAGTCTGACGTGCCGACAAGGCCATCCAGACGGCCAGACAGACCATCCAGTTACAACCTATGGCGCGAATTAGAGCTTCCCAGAAGCTCAGGTGGACCTTGGCATATGCTGTTTTTACAGCTGCAACCCCCAACATATCACCGCCTGTCTTCCAGAGACCTGAATAGTAAAAGAGAAGGGCAAGAATAATTGAGCCGATGAAATTTGCAATATAGACAAGTGTCCATCTGGCCAAAACGTTTTTCCATGTAATCCGACCTGTTATAATGCTTGAGATCATGAGGGTGTTACCGGTGAACAGTTCTGCTCCTGCAATGATCACCAGCATCAGACCGATACTAAATGCCCCTCCGGCCACAAGCTTTTTCATACCAAGCCCCCACTCTACCGGCATGTCGAAGGTTACAGAAGTGGCAAAAAGTCCTCCAAACGCTACATAGGCACCAGCCATGACACCAAGAACAAAAAGAGAAAGCCAGGGCGATGTCGCCTTAGAGACACCTACAGTCTCGGCGACAGTCTCGGCAATGTTTTTAGGACCTTTATCGTCCAAATTCGGAGTTGGAAACTTTCCGAGTATTTTTTCAAAACGCCCCAGAGCCTTTCTTTCCTGGGTAAGTTTGCCTGTTATTGCCTTTTTCACGACCGCTAAAATTTCTTCAGGAGTAAAGGGTTTTGGCAGATAGTCCATCACACCTCTTTGCATGGCTTCAGTCGCTCGCCCCACAGAAGGGTAGCCACTGATCATGACAATTGCTGATTCTGGCGCATCAGTTTCGAGTCGTGTTACCACATCCATTCCGTCAAGTTGAGGCATGTGCCAGTCGCACAGAACGACTGTATATTGCTTGCGCGTCGCTAACTCAATGCCCTCTGATGGGTTTGTGGTGGTGGTTACCTCAAATCCCTCTTCGGTAAAAATACGCTGGCAGGATGCTAACACAGCAGTGTCATCATCAATAATCAGCATTGATTGGTTCATTTGTCTATTCCTCCTTTTTGTCGAATGGTGGTTTTTCTCACCGCATCGATGAGTTCATCCGGGGTAAATGGTTTTGCTATATAGTTGTCCGCTCCATAGCGGCGGCCTTTTTCCATGGTCTTGGTGGTCAGGTAGCCTGTCATCATAAGGATTGGGATGGCTGGCTGTATTTTTCTTGCTCGACGGATCATTTCGAAACCGTCCTGACCTGGCATCTTAACATCTGTGAGTATCAGGTCAAAGGAGGCAGATGGTCCTCCCCCGGAGAGTAATTCTGCACCCATTTCCACGGTGCTTGCAATATGGGCTTCCATTCCTTCCAGTTCCAGAATTCGTACGCAGCTATGAACTACAATTGCATCGTCATCAACTATTAATATTTTCAAGATCAGAACCCTCCTGCTCGGTTTGGTTATCTGAAGGTCCGCCACCTACTCGACGGGCAGCCAAATGGTGAAAGTTGTTCCCTTGTGCGTTTGTGACCGAACTTTTATTGTTCCTTCATGCCGCTCAATTATACCGGCCGTTACCGCCAGTCCAAGGCCGGTACCCTTGCCCACCTCTTTAGTGGTAAAGAATGGGTCGAAGATTTGATCCATATCATCAGCTGAAATACCGCTTCCGGTATCGGCAATGCTAATTTCCACTCCTCTTTTATTGTTCGTATCGACCTGCATTGTCTGGATATCAATGTGTCCACCAGGAGGCGTAGCATCCAGTGCATTAATAATCATGTTAATCAGCACACTCTGAAACTGGTTTTGATCCAGTGTCAGGGTTGGCAGATTGTCTTCCCCATGAAAAGACAGGTTGACATCTTTTATAAGTGCCTGATTTTTCATCAACTTGATGCTATCCTCGATAAGTTGATTTATCTCTGTCAATTCAGTTTGAATCACTGTTTGCCTGGAAAAATCAAGCAGGCTTTTGACAATTTTCCTTACCCGCTCGGTCTGGGTTTTGACAATTTCCAGATCTGCTAAAACCTCATCGGGCAGATCTTTTCTCCTTAAAATCAAGTGGGTAAATGTCAAGACGGCGGTGAGAGGATTGTTGATCTCGTGGGCGACCCCCGCAGCAAGTTTTCCGACACTGGCCTGTTTTTCCGACTGGAGTAGACGGGTTTCGTGTTCGACCTTATAACGTTTTTCCTTTTCTTTTAGAGCATCGGTCATTATGAGAAATTTTTTCTGCAGGCGGCCTATATCGTCCTTGGATATTGGCCCGATATCCGGGGAAAGATTCCCGTTTGAAATCTCTACGCTGGCTCGAATTAAATGAGTTACCGGTTGCATGATTCTGCCTGTAAACAGCCAACCCAGTACAATGGCAATCATAACCCCGACCAAGGTGATGCTGGTAAAAATCATGATGGCGTTTGTACGAATATCCGAGTATTGAGCTTCCAGTACCCCGACGTAGAGCATCCCCACCCTCTGGTTGGATATATCAAGTATCGGTTCATAAGCCGTTATGTACCAGTCGTTGAGCACCTTGGCACGGTGGGTCCATTTTTCCCCTTCACCAAGAACGTGGAGGGACACTTCCGAGGAGGCAAAAGTCCCCAATGCTCTTTTCCCCAAAGGGTCTTTCACACTGGTTGCGATTCTAAGATCGTTGTAGAAGATAGTGGCTGTTCCTACGTTACGACCTTTGTATATTTCATTTTTAAAAACTGTTTCCCCGATTTTATCTACGATATCTGTATCTTTGTTGAGAAGAAAACCGCCATAGAGTACGCCCTTGAATGTTTCGTCCACAAAGATTGGTACCGCAACACCAATCGTCATTGCGGCTATTTCCAAATTTTTCGAGTCACTTTTCACTTCTGGGCCAATATTTGCGGCCATATCTGCCCGGCCAACCAGCGAAGGGTTTTCAAAGAGCAATTGTTGCACATTTAAAACAACGGTACCTGCTATGGGCTGCTGGTTATCAAGCACGCTGATTACGAGAGGGTTCTTGCTTAATATGCCGGTGGTATTTGCGGTATCTTGTCTGTATTGTTGAATGATCTGTCCGCTTGCATTGGTCATCCCTACAAAATCCAGTTGTAGTCGTTTGGCCAGTTGATTAATGACTTTGTAAAGTATCCGTGGAGGATGCGGTTTTAGGATACTCAGGAATGGAGGCAGTAATTTCCAGTGCCAGACGAATCGCACTGATTCGGTCATCGTAGATGACTCTTGCAACATTGAGATCTTGCCGAATTCGATTGTTGGCCTCATCGATCACAGAGCGGTACAGCATATTTCCGCCGACCAGAATCGAAATAATGCAAACGAACAGAGAAACGGCAATAAGACTGGTGATCAGTTTGAATCTGATGGAATGGATTTTTTCTAGATAAAACGGCATAATAATCTTTTTATTATTTTTTAAGGATTGTTATTTTCTTGCGGCGGATCTCTCGTTCTGCCGTTTTGATAGGTATCAACAATACACTAAAATGCCGCTGTTGGGATCAATCATCTCTGGTCTATTGCGCAATTTAGGTGCATGAGAAAGGAAAGTTTCAAGTTAAATTTGCTTTCTTGTACATTCCGTTGCTGGAGACTTAGAATAAAGTCAGTGAGCAGACAAGGTGATAAGTATTGGTTTTATAGGGCCATTGTAATATTTCTTTTAAAACCGCCCCTCTTGCAGCAGTTTCCTGCAACCATTCTAAACAACACCAATTTTGCTTATAACTCGCCATCTTTCAATGACTCGTCAATGAACTTAACTGGTAACAGAAGCCTCTCAAAATGCTGCTTCGAACACAGCCATTCCCGAGGTATAATGATTTCAATAATTTACGTGTGTCAACCATATCAAGAGATATCGTGACTTGTCAAAAAACGAACCTTTTACATATTATTGATCTTTACTCTCTCAATTTGTCGGAAATCCAAATGTTTTCGATGGCTTTCTTCTATTTCAAATTTTTGGTTCATTCGGCTTAAGCGTACTTTTTAAATAAAAATGGTGACATACCATTTCCTTTATAGTGATCGCCATCAACTAACAAAGGAGGTGCCAGCATGTCCACAAGTATATTGACCATGGTTTCTGTATTCACGGCTATCAATACATCAGCACGCAATATCGGGATGGAGCAATTATCTTTACCATTGAACAGGATCCGCTTTCTCTGCGATGTCCTTGTTGCAAGAGTGGGCAAGTTGTCCGTCGTGGCAGCCAGCTTCGCTGATTTCATACACTGCCGATCGGGAGAAAGAAAACTTATATCAAACTGGATATTCCCCGCGTGTTTTGTCGTTTGTGCGGCTTTGTCCGGCAGATTGCCATCGGCAAGGGTCATAATTATCTCACTGTGGTGCTGGATCTTGTGAGTGGTGCCGTGGTTTTTGTCGGCGACGGCAAGGGTGCCGAGGCCCTTTTGCCTTTCTGGAAAAGATTGAAATGTTCTCGGGCACAAATACAGGCGGTGGCCATGGACATGTCGCCGGCCTATATCTCCTCGGTTTCTGCAAATCTGCCCGAGGCAACCATCGTTTTCGATCATTTCCATCTCATTAAACTTTTTAACGAAAAACTGTCTAATTTTCGCCGTGACCTGCATCACGAAGCCACCAAAGAAGGTAAAAAAATGCTCAAAGGGATGCGTTGGCTGCTTCTAAAGAATCCGAACAATCTCAAACCACAACACAATGAAAAACAACGGCTTGAGAAAGCACTGCATCTCAACAAATCACTTGCCACGGTCTATTATCTGAAAGAATATCTCAGACAATTGTGGTTTCAGAAAAACAAGAAACTGGCAACTGATCATCTTGATGATTGAATTGCTCGTGCCAGAATCTCCGGAATTAAAATGTTCCTGACATTTTCAAAAACACTGGAAACCCATCGCGACGGGATCCTTGCATATTTCGATTTTCCTCTATCAACTGGCCCTTTTGAGGGCACGAATAACAAAATAAAGACGCTACAAAAACAAGCATATGGATTTCGAGATATGGAGTTTTTTAAACTGAAAATTCTTGGCCTTCACGAGACAAAGTACGCTTTAGTCGGATGAACCTCTTTTGTATCAAAAAAGCATTGAAGATATCTTCGGTCAGCGGAAGCCAAGACGATTCCCATGATCCGTCTTTTGTTTTCCGGGTATATAGCCTGACTTTCACACCGGCAAAATCTACATCTTTCCCTTGCAACCTGAACAACTCCGATTTCCGAGCAGCCTCAGATACTTTCCAATAGTCTCTTTCAGGTGGCATATATCGCGGTTGTTTTTTCTCTGGATGTCGTTCCACCAGGCACGGATTATCTTTAGAAAGTTGTAAATATTTAATTCCCTCTGTTCAGCTTCCAATCGTAATCCAGGAAGGTAATGGCAAGCGTGTCGGCAACCAGCGCGTCGGCCTCAGTCTTGCGGAGCCCAGGCTGTCCTTATACAGGGCCACCAGGAACTGCGCCAGGCTTGTCGCTCCGCGCCAGCCATGTTCAAAATCTTCCCGATCCCATTTAAAAATGCTAAAGATCTGCAGCTCTTGGTTACATAGTCTGTTTCTACTTCTGTCCGAGAGGAACAGCCTGGTGGCATCTTCCAGCTGTTCTTCCAAAATTTCTCCCCGATATGCCTGGTTCTTCAGGGCGGGACAACCGATACTGGCGCAGTTTGCGACAAAGTGAATCCTTGGGTCGTTATATCGTCCAGACCCTCCTATCAGGCCGTGCTCAAGGTCATCAAGTGATCGTTTTTCGCCGAACAGGAAGACAAACTTCTTTTTCCAGGGTGACTGGAACAGGCGGCCTAAATCCTTTATCGATTCCAGGTCGGGAGACCTGTGAAAATCAATTCAACTGTCCAGGCGTTATAGGCGTTGCTGAGAAAGGCAAGCTGCTCCACTTTCGGCCACGTATCGAACCGGTCTGAATACAGCTCCTGCCGCCAAGGTGAGCGCTGCGGCCCCGGGAAGTGACAGCGAGCTGACGCCAATATAAAGAGCAAAAAAGCCAAGACCCGCCAGGAAGGGAGAGCCGTTGCGCCAGTCGTCCAGCTGGACTTGAGCTAATTTGATGCCTTCCAGCGTCAAGTACTGGTCTAAATCGAAAAGCCAATAGGCAGAGGCTGCAACGACTACTATGCAGAAACTACATATTTTTTCATATTCCTTTCTCCCGTTGATAAGATTGTTGAGAAAGAGATAACGAAACCCTTTGCACTCTCAGTCGCAACAACGGCAGGATTCCTTACCAAAAAAGAACGGATGTTAAAAAAAGATGGACAAGTGATCAAGCGTCGGTTTGATCTCCCTGTAAAGAGGATTAGTCCTTTGGCAGTTCGTCGATGAGTTTTTTTTCTATACGCTCGCGGGCATCGTCAGGAAGACTTTGACCAGATATATCATCAGTTTCCTTGTCCCAACGGAGAACTGATCGAATAAAGAGCAGTTGTTGTTCGTAACGCCTGCACAGGGAACACATCATCAGGTGAAACCGGATGCCCATGCGTCTGCTTAACGGCAGTTTCCGGTCCATGGACTCGGAGATCATGCCGGTTATTTTTTTACAGCTAAACATCCAGTGACGCATGAGGCCTCCTCTTACTTTTTGCCAAACCAGTTTACTTCAAGACAACGCCTGAGGAGCATTCTTGCCCGGTAAAGTATAACCCAGCAGTTATTTTTTCCTGTCTGCAGTAACTCACTGATTTCATTGGTCGTTGCCCCTTCCTTCTCGCGCAGGGTAAAAGCCAATGACATCTTTTCAGGCATGTCTGCCAGGCAAGTCTGGATCGTAGCCATGAGTTCTTTCTCTTCAAATAGATTTTGCGGATCTCCACCCCATTCACCCGGTTTAATTTTCCATTTCTCATGCTCATTAAACAAGTTGTCCATATTATAGGAAAAATCATCAATATTTTCATTACTCTGCTCAGGTTTCAGCTTCCGGTAATAATCCATTATTTTGTGTTTCATGATACCGGTCAGCCAGGTTTTTACAGTGGACTGCCGGGAAAACCCTGCACGAGAGCGATAGGCAGCAAACAAAGTTTCCTGAACCAGGTCCTCAGCGGCAAAGGAATCTCTAACCCGGGCCCGGGCAAACCGGTACAGCGCATCACCGTACTGGTGCAACCAGGTTATGGGATCATTATCCGTTCGAATTTCAACTGTCATGGTTTCCTTATATTTTCATCAGTTTTTTCCTAACATATCATGAAAACACTCCCGAAACCAGCCGTTTTTGCTGACGTGTCATTCTCCGGTATAGAACCGTATTTCCAAAGGATTGGGGCTCTTCTTCATTGAAACAGAGGGATTGTTGTTACTGTTTAAGTCGCATGGGGGGAGATAACCTTACAGAGTATTTTTACAATTCCACTTGCTGTCAGACAGGCGGGATCGCCTGGGTTGGGTCTGCACTGCCAAGGGACAGCAGATGTCTTCTAAAACGAGATGAGACGGGAGGCATGAGGAAGAGATTTTTGGCAAGGTCGATTAATTGCGCAGATCATATTTATAACCCAATCGAGTGATCACGTACTGGATAAGCATTATCAATTTTACACATCCCATAATTACCTCTTTCATCTACTGAGATTTTTTGATGGAGTACTCCTTACTCCAAAAATACCTTTCTTCTTTTAAGTTCGGTTCAACCGCCAGTCGTATGATTGATATTCAACTTGAACTGAGTTGGCTTTCTCCTGCAGAAACAATTTATTTTTCTCATCATAGAGATACGGAGCAATAAAACGCAGCCGATCTGCCTCATTATTGCCAAAATCGTCCCCATACCATTTGAAGACCCTGGAGAGTCTGACGCAGGCTTTCTCCCGATCCACCTGAATTCCACCACCATTTAAAAATGTCTCCCCGGAAACAGTAAGCTCTGCATCCAGTTTTTCAGCAGTGTAGATATCGATAGGAGGGCATGAAGACGAAGCGCACACCAACGCAAAATGGATCCGAGGTTCCAACTCTTCTATCACAAACCGGAGCCTCGGGTCACTCCTTCCAAAAGATTTATAAACCGAGTGAGGCAGTCTTTGATTAGATCGCAGGATACCGTGTTCAATATCATCGGGACTGAAATACAAGCCATTGACTCGGTATTGAACACGCCGAAAAAACCAGGACAGTTCTTTAACTGAGTTACGGATGCCCTGGGCAATGACTCCGTGAATAACTAGTACGTTGAAAAGGTTCATCCAGAAAACCACCTTTTCCTCGCGGGTTGAGAGGGATGACAGCTCAAACCGATCCAGATACAAGCTGCATTTCAAGTATTCTTTATAGACTCTGGATTCGGCCATTTCCTCATAGGCGACCCGCCCCTCCGCTGTGCGAAAATAAGCACCCCGTAAAATGTTCATGAGGCGCTTCAGGTCCTTGATAATATCTGATGAATTCAGTTTCCCGGAGATATGGCCATGGTTCAGGTGGTATTTGCGGATAACAAATACTTTTTGCTCAACCTTCTGGCAAAAAGTCTTTTCAGGAATAATTTTTTCCAGCCGATACTTTATCTTAGAAAGCATTGCGACGCTGTTGATGTATCCTATGTGTGTAAAGGCCTGAGGGAAATTCCCCAAGGCTTCCTGCCATCGGATATCATACTCTTCAGAAAAAAGACCAAGATGGTTGGCCTTTTTACCCAGCCGGAACAAAAGATTTTGCGCTTCGTCAAATTGGTGTTGGCCAATAAGGTTATCCACCAGCCAGAAAGTGCAGACGAGAAATACGCCCTCGCTACCCGGCAGACCATCCTCGGCGATATAACGATAAACCAGACCTTCTTCATCGGTGAGTTCCCTGCGGATCGCCTCGACGGTGGAGATCATCCGCGGGTCATCATATGGAAGGAATCGATAAAATGGGATCAAGAGATTAGAAGCATCCAGAGCATCTGAGTCATAGTGTTGCACAAAAGCTTGTTTTGACTCACTCCAGCCTTTCTCCAGGACTTCTGCGCGAATACGTTGCCGGTGATCCCTCCATTCATCCACATTCGCCGGAAAACCATAGCGGTTAGCGATGGTGATTCCCCGATCCAGCGCTGTCCAGCACATGATCTTGGAATATACAAAATGATAGGGGCCGCCCCGGACTTCCCAAATTCCGGAATCTTTTGTTTGCCATTCCCTAACTACTGTATCGCAGATATTTTGCAAAAACGGCCAGAGGGTCTGGTCGATTTTTCCGACATAATTCGACAGCCGTAATGCAGTGTCCATGATCTCACCATAGATATCCAGCTGTTTCTGATCATAGGCACCGTTACCGATGCGTACTGGAGACGAACCTTTATATCCTTCCAGATGAGTGAGTTCTTCCTCAATCAGGATTGCTTCTTTTCTGAGTCCGTAAAGAATCTGCAGTTCTGATGCGCTTTGACGAATAACCTTTACCATCCAATGCAGATAGGACTCCATTTCTGACAAGTGGCCTGCATTGTAGAGGGCTTCCACAGTAAGAGCAGAATCTCTTACCCAGGAAAAACGGTAATCCCAATTACGCACACCACCAATGACTTCCGGAAGAGAGGTGGTTGCGGCGGCCGCGATGGCACCCGTCGGCTCGAAGTGAAGCAGCTTCAATACCAGGGCGGATCGATCGACCATAGGTTGGAAATGACCAAGATCAAGATCTCTTCCGGTCTCGTTTTTTTTGAGCCATTCCCGCCAGTAATTTTTAGTTTCTTGTAGACAGCTTTCTGCTTGTTCTTCCAGTAGATTGCCCTTCGTATCACTTCCGTGCTGAAGGCACAGCCAGAGACAATCATCTTTTTTTAACTTCCAGACTGCTTTGGCGACATCATCCTGAATCATCCAGTGCCCATGGCTTATTCGCAGAACAAGAGGCTCATGCCCGCCTTCTGCCTTCACAGTCACTATACCGTCTTTTATTTCGAGGGTAGTTTCCGCTCTGGCATAGTCGAAACGTGGGGCAAAGATCGATTCAATGGTCATTTCACCATCGGTTGCCTCAATGTAACGATAGATTGTGGTACCTTCGCAGGAGTCCTGACCTTCCCGTTTAAAGATCGACATAAAATCAATCAGTTTGATAGTCCCCTGTCGGGTACGAAAGATCGTCTGCAAAATATTGGTCCCCAAGAGATAACTCACAGCAGAATCCCAATCTCCCTGCGGTTGAACACGGAAATAGCCTCCTTTTTTTTCATCGAGGAGAGCAGCGAAGACGCTGGGAGAATCAATAAAAGGGAGGCATAACCAGTCCATGCTACCGTCATTTCCTACCAGAGCCAGAGTGCGGGAATTGCCGATTATGCCATAATCACTGATCTTTTTATACATACCAGATCCTCTCCTGTCTCCACTTTCGCTGACATCCCCGGAAGTTACCCTTCTTTCCGGAACTTTGCATAGAGCAGCGTTCCTCTATGCAAATGTATAGACCGGATTTCACATAAACATTGTATTGATTTTCGAATATATTCGTTTTTTCAATACATTGTATTCATCCTGTCTTTAGCTGAAATCAACACAATGATAACCCAAAAAAATCGTCGGAGAAGAGGCAAAAAAAACCAGCAGAATACTGTGCCTGGCAGAGACCGCAAAACTGGAACGTTCGAAATGCACAGCGATGATTTCAAAGATGACTAAAGTCATTATATCCACGAGAAGAATATCTTGCTGTTCATTAGCCACAATAAGTTTATTAAAAAGCATACAAAAGGTAACTGTTCACCGGAAAACTGAAAATCTCGTATAACCGGCGAACTGTAAGCGATTACCCGTGCCGGAGATGCGCGAAAGAGGTCTTTAAACTGTACTATTGGTACGTTTACCGACCGATGACAAAACAGATTCGGTGCTGATGAACGTTTACTACAAAAGAACCTTTTTTACCACCATACCGGCAGGGACGATTGGGGTTTGTATTATTTTGGTTGCTGGTAATACCGTCTATAAAACCATGCTCCTTTATCGTTTATCAGGCCAAAAGACCTGAGGCAGAGATAGCATCCGGTAAACATGATTACCATTACGAAATTTGCAGCATATCCGGTCGAATCCCAACGACGGGATGAACTCCAGACGCCGTCGGCAATGAAGAGCAGTGCACCGTGCTCCTTGAGACGCAAGGAAAGCTCAACATCCTCCATCAGGAGGAGTTCTGGAAACCCTTCCGGTAGGGAATTCTTACGAAAGAACTGGGCTTGATCACCAAAGGAGATTCCCATGTATCGTGCTCTGAAATTGTTAAGCAGGGCAACCAACCTGAACCGAAGAGACGGCGAATCGTAGGTAGCCTCCATTGCCCCTCCTGCCGCATCTGGCCGTGCCCTCAACGCATTGACCATCTTTTCTAAAGAACCTGTTTTCAAACGGGCATCGGCATGAAGAACCAAAAGAATATCTCCTGAAGACAGGGCAACGCCTTTGGCAATCTGCCTCCCCCGTCCAGGAGAAGAGGAAGTTACAAGAACTTCAGGGTATTGCGCAACTTTTTGCCGGGTGTTATCGCTCGAACCGCCATCAACCACTATGATTTCACAGGGATACTCCTGAGCCTTCAAAGAATCAAGGCAAAGACCTATTCTGTTTTCTTCATTTCGTACGGGTATAATGACGCTCACTGTCTCAACCGGGGCATATGACGTTGGCCATCTATTGTTGTTTATGAACTGGGCAGAGAGAGCAAGAAGAACAAAGGGCAGGTATTCCAGGGTCATGAGAAGAGAACTTTGATGAAAAATCTGTGGTGCAATGCTGGGGTTGAAATAGAAGATCAGTGGAATAGAAGTAAGATGCAGGCTCAGCCAGGACCATTGCCGGAAAAAGACGAGATAAGGCGTAAAGAGAAGAAAATACCAGGGATGAACGATCGGCAGGCAAAGGAGCATCATACCGAGGGCATAGCTGGCGGCACGCAGCAGAGAAGGCGTGAGAAGAAAAATTAAGGTCAGCGAGAACGCAAGTAAAGTCGCTACAAAAAAAAGAGCGGCATGGTGGCTGACATCAAAAAGATTTCTCGATACTGTATAAAACAGACCGTTGTACGTAGACCCTCCGGCAAAGGCCATGGGTATTTTAAAATACGATGCAATATCAGTTGAATATGGGATAAAGAGCGGCAGCGGGAGGGCGAGAAAAAGAATACGCCGCAAACCGATCCGTCTCACAAAGAACGGCAACAGGACTGCGGCGTAGAGCTTGGTAAGAATTGCACAGGATAAGAGAGAATATGCCAAGCCTTGAAATTTACGATTTTCACTGAGGGCAATAGCAGCAAGAATCAGGGTGGCCACAATCGCTTCGATATGCCCCTGGCCATTGGTGAAGATCAATACCATGGGGTTCAAGGCATACAACAGGACGTACCGGAGAGAGTGACCTCGTCGCCGGCTCATCTGTATAAGAAAAACGATGCAGGCCATATCAAAAAAGGTCACTATCATTTTTATAGCTACCAGGGGGGAGGCAAAATAGGCAGCTGCCCGGAACAGCATCTGGGCGAATGGCCAATAAATGGTAGTGGTGTCCTTGAAGATCACCTTCTGCCAGATGGCGTTGCGCAAAAAAGCAGTTTCCGGACTATTCGGCGAGGTAAGGAAGGGATTGAAGCCATGCTGTTGTATCAAACCCTCCCAGATATAGCGGTATGTATCAATAGAAGGCGGATAGTAAAATACAAAAAGTACCCGAACAACTACGGCCAGGAAAATTGCGCAGGAAAACAAGGGAGTGTTATGACAGAATCGTGCAAGAAGGAGCATCGAAATGAACATGCCGATAGCTCCCAGACAAAAGATATACGGAGACAAAATTGGCTGAACAGCAAGAAGGATAATGAAGGTCGAAAACAGAAAGAGAAACAGGGAGCTTATACAGACCAGGGCGTTTCGGTTCATTGAGCCATTCATTGAGTTATGGGTGAAAAGTGTAAAGAGAATCACGTGATACCGGCTTACAGGACAAACACTTCCTGAGCATCGCCAAGCATGGCCCAACGGGCCCACTTGAACAGAAAAGTACGGTTTTGAGGTATCTGAATATTTCGTAACCGTACTTTCTTGTATAACTCTCACTGCCTAGGGTACGACCCAGATTGGACTACGGCAACTATTCGTGCACTGTACTATACTAGCAGGTTTATTAATCAGTTATTCTAAACGATTATTCACATAATTTTCAATGCATCGAATATTCTGAGCCTAGGCGTCTCGCCTTGCCCATAGTCATCAAGATGGTAAAAGTGCGACCATATCAACTATTTAGTTTCCCGCCTGAAACGAGACATTTCGAAGTCTACGCTATCTGTTCTCAATCGAGGCGTTCGATAAATTTAAACCCAGGCATATAATTGATATCGAAGTCTTGCTAAGCTCGCTTATCTCCGAGGATTAAATTTTGAGAACAACGAAGAGTTAGGAAAAAATAGCCGTTTCAGGATGAAAACTAGTTAACTTTAAGGGAATTTATGCGAAGATTTGCAGTATAATGCACGAATCGTTGCCGTAGTCCAAATCGCAGCTCTGTTTTCATTGGGCCCCATTCGAACCATGACAGAGACCGCCCGGTTACTCAACTGGTCGATTCGACGGCCATCACTTGATGGGGTCTACCCCAGGTGGACGTTCAACTGGGCAGGGAGGCGGAACGTAAAGTAGTTATTGGGCAGTATCGGCAGAGTGAACTCATCAAGGATAATACGGAGCCACTCACACGACCCTACGTGGAGGTCCTTAAGCAGAGCGTTAGCGCGGAGATAAGGAATACGAAGGATAGCGCAACGTAACCGGGAGGTGTGGGGTAATTAGACAGCTTTTTTTGCAATACCTTTAGCGAGCATCCTCTAGTAACCAAAACAGTACATTATCACGAAAAGTGGTGTTTTTTGTCAGGCCCAGATGATCATAAGGAAGAAAAAAGATCGAATGAAAATCAACAGGGCTTTGGACTGTGGGTTTCCAACTGCCAGTCATGCGCTCGTCCGCCAGGGCACTTGCCCGTAGCACAACACTATCACCAGCCCCTGTTTTGACAATTTTGAGTTGTCCATTACGGCTGTTGATAGAAAGTGTTCGAATCGTTCTATCAGCATCACCCGCAACAAGAAATAAGTGCAGTCCATCAGGTGTTTTTGCAGGTCTATCTAATGCCATGTGAAATTGTCTGGCACGATCAAGAGCAAGTTTCAGAAAATGGAGTGCCCGTTGTCTGCGTTGCACTGCACTGCTGATATCTGGCAGTAACATTTCAACAACGGGTTGTTGTTCAGGAGAAAGCACCCCCCAATTCATTTTATCCCAGAGTAAAGGATCATAAACATCAACCGCTTGTTCAATATCATGTTCCCATACGATGCTTTTATGTCGAGTTCTTGGCAGAAGTTGATAAACGGAGGGAAATGTTCCCAGAATTGCTGGTGGATAAAATGGCAGGATCGGGGATGCCTGTTCCCCTTCCATAAGCTCTAGAAAGGCATCGATTGATCCTGCATTAGGTGGGCCCACAAAAATAACACGTTCTATATAATTGGCTCCCTCCCAGGTGAGTTGAGGCAAACTGTTATCTGTTGGAATATCCTGCGAGCCGTACATCAGAAAATAACGTACCAGAAGTCCTCCCATAGAATGCGCAGCCAAATCAAATTTAATGTCATTTTTATCAATGCCATAGCGTTTTTTATATTCGAGACGGACATACTCACGCTTTTCTTTAATAAACTCGTGCAGGCGACGGGCATTTTCAACATTATCGCGTCGCCAGTCATAAGCGAATTGAAAACAGGTGAAATGATCGTTACCATAATCGATTGCTCCCGCCATGCTTAATGCTTCATCACGGTATCCACCGGCTCCAAGTGTCGCCAAAATACCTGCATAAGCTTCTATGTTGAGAGCGATTCCTGCCAGATTGACACGCAGTTGTTCAAGTACGCCATTCGGTCTGACATCATCAACCATTTCGCTGAGTCTGTCCTGAAGGCCGATTGGTAGAGCAATAATACGCGCACCGTCAGCATCTGCAGGGTTTGCAGCACCCCCTTCAAAAGCGCCCCAGGCTACAGTGTCACTCGGACTATACAAGAGTTTAGAGCCCATAATCCCAGGGATTGCTATAATCGGATTACGGTCTGGATGATGATAACTTGCCGATTTATTGTAAATAACGGCTATATCAGGCTGGCGTTGCGTGAATCCACACCCTGATACATTGAGAACAATAAGAATTACAGCGATACACGTAGTGTACTGACACAAAGAAGGAAATAAGCTGCTTGTTTTTTGCATTTTCCTTGATTTCCTTATCTCGCTCTTGAAAGCGATCGTCGAGGGTGGATAATGCTAGTAAAGTGGACCTTCCGGCGAAGATTATCTCAAAGCACGAGGGCAATGTAATATCCCAATCCGGTACTGGCAATGAACAGGCGCGTACCTGCTATGGCCGCAATAAAAGGGCGTGGCCATTTGGATCGCGAAGCAACAAGCCCTTGTCGAAGCCCAGTTCCTTTTTCGGCAGCGCTACTGATCCGGGGGAGACAAGAGTTGTCTTTCCGGGCCGCAAAACATGCAAGGCAGCATCGGGGTCGGAGGTGATGGCATGAATCTGCCAGTGCCAGATATCGTTGGCTTTGCTGTCGGCCGGATATGGACGGCCACCTGCCGGTACTAAATACTCCAGCAGCTCAATAGCCGGTCCGGCTGCCGCCCGCAGTCCTGTGATGCGTAAGCGGGCGCCAAAGACATTATTCAGTCGCTCCTGCTCGATCCCATAGTTTTCGCTCTCTCCAGCTACCTCCATCCCCAGAGTATCACGATAAAAGCGCAGACTTTGCTCGGTATCCGCCACCA
>RCMY010000345.1_pt1 | contig 43686 bp, 29 predicted proteins | sample 2041341 | NCBI WGS metagenome assembly RCMY01 (sample SAMN09708234, study PRJNA481090) | Marine sediment metagenome, whole genome shotgun sequencing project. | reverse complement strand
GACCATATCGATTGTGAACGGGTGCAAGACCCCTATTCCCTACGCTGTATTCCACAGGTTCATGGGGCATCGCGCAATGCTTGGCTGCACCTGAAGGAACTGCTCGAAATCGAGTTGAATTCGGTCACCGATAATCCCGTAATCATTGACGAAATACTGACGATAAGCGGTGGTAACTTTCACGGACAGCCCTTGGCCATGGTCTTGGACTATGCCTGTTTGGCCGCCTCCGAAATCGGTAATATTTCGGACCGAAGGATCTATTTGGCCTTGGAGGGCAACAGTCCCGGAGTGCCCAAATTATTGATGGAAGATACTGGAATAAACTCCGGTTATATGATGCTGCAATACACCTCTGCCGCTTTGGCGAGCGAGAATAAAGGCCTGTGTTTTCCATCGAGTGCGGATAGCATCCCTACCTCCTTGGGACAGGAAGACCATGTGAGCATGGGTTCCATTTCGGGCCGGAAAGCCTTGCAGGTCATTGAAAATGTGGAAAAGATTTTGGCCATAGAACTATTGACTGCAGCGCAAGCCTTCGAGTTCCGGAAGCCTCTGAAATCAGGTGTTTTTTTGGATGAAATCCATAAAGAAATCCGTAAGAAGGTGGCCTTTGCAGAAAAAGATCGTGTATTTGCCGAGGATATTGAAAAGGGAATCGAAATGATTTGTGACAAAACCCTGATAAAGATTATCGATCGGGTCAAAAAACAGAAAAAACTTAAATTTAATATACCGTTTTCCGATGAATTTGAAAACTTCTAACATGAACGACCTAACACTTATTGGACCCTTTAAACAAATCCTTCCTATGACCGGTATCTCGCTCAAAGGATCGATTCCCGATAGCGAATTGACTGTTCTGGAAGATGCGGGAATTCTTATGGAGGATGCAAAAATCCGCTCCATCGGAAAATTCAGCGAACTCCAAAGTGAACATACCGATGCAGAAGTCTTCAGATTAGAAGGAGACCATGTCGCCCTACCGGGTTTTGTAGATTCCCATACCCATATTTGTTTTGGGGGCTCACGTGCCAACGATTATGCCCTGCGCAATGCGGGAAAGACCTATTTGGAGATTGCAAAGGCCGGCGGCGGCATTTGGGACACCGTGACCCAGACCCGTAAAGCAAGCAAGGAGGAGTTGATAAAGAATATCGTAAAGCGAGCGAACCGACATCTAAAAAACGGTACGACTACAATAGAAGTTAAAAGTGGATACGGCTTGTCCGTTGACGAAGAAGTCAAAATACTCCAGGCGATTAAGGAAGCGGACACAAAAACTTCTGCGAATCTTATCTCCACCTGTTTGGCCGCTCATATGCTTCCCCGTGACTTTAATGGAAACGCATCTGCATATCTGGAAGAAATCAGCACCAAACTTTTTCCCCTTCTAAAGGAAGAAAATCTGACCCGCCGCATCGATGCCTTTATCGAAGAAAGTGCTTTCTCGGAAACCCAAATTGCATCCTATTTCAAAAAAGCCAAAGCAATGGACTTCGACATCACCGTGCACGCCGATCAGTTTTCTACTGGTGGAAGCAAGGTTGCCGTTGCTTTCGGAGCCGTAAGTGCCGACCATCTGGAGGTAAGCACCCAAACCGAAATCGAACTTTTGGCCAAAAGCGACACCATTGCCACCGCATTGCCAGGGGCCTCTTTAGGGTTGGGCTGTAAATTTACGCCTGCAAGAAAAATCTTGGATGCCGGTGGCGCCTTGGCCATCGCAAGCGACCATAACCCCGGTTCGGCCCCTATGGGAGATTTATTGACCCAAGCAGCGGTACTGGGGGCCTTTGAAAAACTATCGAATGCTGAAGTTTTGGCGGGAATCACCTTTCGGGCAGCAGCTGCATTGCGAATTTCGAATAGAGGAAAACTGGACGACGGATATTTAGCGGACTTTTGTGTATTCCATACCCATAATTTCAACGAAATTCTGTACAACCAAGGCAATCTGAAACCCTGCATGGTCTGGAAAAACGGTGAATTGGTGTACAATAAGCATAAAACCCCATAGCCCCAAAAAGGGGAGTTGCCCCGATGGATTAAAGAAGCAATTATTATGAGCGTATCAACATCCCATTTTAAATCGCAAATAGTACAAGGCATCCCAAAAGAACTTCCTCCAAAAAAGCAACTTATGGCCGATGTCAGTCACGCCCCGAAACGAAAGGACATCCTCTCGTTGGAAGAAAAAAAATTGGCCATCCGTAACGCCTTGCGCTATTTCCCAAAATCATGGCATAGCGCGCTAGCCAAAGAATTCGCCGAAGAACTGAAATCCCATGGGCGCATCTATATGTACCGTTTCAGGCCCAGTTATAAAATGTATGCCCGGCCCATAAACCAATATCCTGCAAAAAGCGTACATGCGGCTGCCATTATGCTAATGATCCAGAATAATTTGGATCCGGCTGTAGCACAACATCCCGAAGAATTGATTACGTACGGGGGCAACGGGGCGGTATTCCAGAATTGGGCCCAATATGTGTTGACCATGCAATATCTGGCTACGATGACCGACGAACAGACCCTGCATGTGTATTCGGGACATCCCATGGGACTGTTCCCATCCTCAAAGGAGGCACCCAGGGTCGTGGTCACCAACGGCATGATGATTCCCAATTACTCCAAACCCGACGATTGGGAAAAATACAATGCCCTCGGCGTTACCCAATACGGGCAAATGACTGCGGGATCTTACATGTATATTGGCCCGCAAGGCATCGTACACGGCACTGCGATTACGCTTATGAACGCTTTTCGAAAAGTCTTGCAAAAAGATGAATCCCCCGCAGGAAAAATATTCCTGACCGCCGGCCTCGGCGGTATGAGCGGGGCTCAGCCTAAAGCGGGGAATATCGCAGGCTGTATCACCGTCTGTGCAGAGGTGAATCCCGCGGCAGCGAAAAAAAGACACGAACAGGGTTGGGTAGATGAACTCATTGACGAAATGGATGATCTTGTCTCTAGAGTTAAAACGAGTACCAAAAACAACGAAACCGTTTCACTGGCTTTCATAGGGAACGTAGTCGATGTTTGGGAACGTTTAGATACCGAAAATATATTTATCCATTTGGGCTCGGATCAAACCTCTTTGCACAATCCGTGGGCCGGGGGTTATTATCCCGTGGGACTTAGTTTTGAGCAATCGAATGATTTGATGAGCGAGAATCCCGAAGTATTCAAGAAAGAGGTTCAGGAATCGTTGAGAAGACAGGTAGCGGCAATAAACAATCACTCCAAAAAGGGCACTTATTTTTTTGACTATGGAAATGCCTTCCTATTAGAAGCATCACGAGCAGGAGCCGAAGTTTATAAAGATGAAAAAGGAAACTTTTCAGACTCCCCTTCGCTTCTTGCATCCGACGATTCACCAATTGACGATAAGAGAAATGCACAGGCCGGGGGATTGGCCTATCCATCCTACGTACAGGATATTCTTGGACCGATGTGTTTCGACTACGGATTTGGGCCTTTTCGCTGGGTATGTACCTCCGGGAAACCTGAAGACTTGCAAAAGACCGATGCTATAGCCCTCAAGATCTTACAAGAGATCAAGGCATCTGCCCCAGAGCAAATCCAACAACAAATGCAAGACAATATCAAATGGATTTCAGAGGCTGAAAAAAACCAATTGGTCGTCGGTTCACAGGCACGGATTCTCTATGCCGATGCCGAAGGACGTATCAAAATAGCGGAAGCCTTCAATCAGGCAATACAATCAGGTGCGATTTCAGCACCCATCGTATTGGGAAGGGACCACCACGATGTCAGCGGTACCGATTCCCCTTTTAGGGAGACTAGCAATATTTATGACGGCAGCAAATTTACGGCCGACATGGCCATACACAACGTTATTGGCGATAGTTTTCGGGGCGCTACCTGGGTCTCCATCCACAATGGGGGCGGGGTTGGTTGGGGTGAAGTCGTCAACGGCGGTTTCGGAATGGTACTCGATGGCACTAAGAGCGCATCCGAAAAACTGAAAAAAATGCTGTTCTATGATGTCAACAACGGAATTTCAAGAAGAAGTTGGGCGCGGAACGATGAAGCACTTTTTGCCATCCAAAGGGAAATGGATCGGACCCCTGAACTAAAAGTAACCTTACCGAATTTGGTCGAGGACGGATTGTTAGAAAACTTATTCAAATAAAGATGGCGACTTACAGCAAAACTAACTCCGAAGTATGGACAGGTAGAAAATCCGATCAAGCATTGTATCTACATGAAAAAGTGGAATGTGTAGATTTTGAAAGTTTGAAATTAGACCCTTCCCAAAAAACAATTGCGCTATTGGGTTACGCCTGTGATGAAGGGGTCAGAAGAAATCTAGGTCGGATCGGGGCGGCGGAAGGTCCTGATGCCATTAGAAAACAACTGGCAAAAATGTCCAATCATTTGGCTACCGAGATCCGGCTTATCGATGTCGGCACCATACAGTGTTTGGACGGGGACATGGAAGCGGCCCAAAACCGCTTGTCTCTAAAAGTAACCCAACTTTTGGAAAGCAATGCTTTTCCGATTGTATTGGGCGGCGGACACGACATCGCCTATGGTCATTACCACGGGATTAAAAAGTACGTGGGAAACAATACATCCGTCGGCATTATCAATTTCGATGCCCATTTTGATTTAAGGAACAATAAAAAAGGCAACAACTCAGGTACCCCGTTCTATCAAATAGCACAGGATAGCAAGTCCGAAGGCAATCCCTTTGAATATCTTTGTTTGGGCATTCGAAAGGATGCCAACGATACCATTTTGTTTCAAACCGCAGCAGATTTTAGGATAAGCTATATTGAAAACGCACGATTCAATATTCGTGATTGGGATGGCATCGAAAAAAGACTCCGACACTTCATTAATGAAGTAGAACATATTTACATCACCATCGATCTCGACGGATTCTCATCGGCGTATGCTCCGGGTGTTAGTGCTTCATCTCCAATGGGTTTTTCCCCGGATGTCGTTTTGGAATGCCTTACGTTGATTATCGATTCAAGGAAGTTGATAAGTCTTGATATTGCTGAAATGAATCCAAAATATGACATCGATAGTCATACGGCGAAATTGGCGGCTTCTTTAGTGTATTTTGTGATGCATGAAACCTAAAGAAACCGTGCAGGCTAATTTTGCTTCAACAACGCGAATACTAAAGCCTGAAAAACGAAGAGAACACAGTATTAGGTAAATGCGAAGCGAGCAAGAAAAGCTTTGAAGCGACTGAAAGAGCAAACACGGACCAAAGCAACTAGGCAAAACATTACACAGATAAAAGGCCCAACAGCAGATCAACTTCCGGAAATGGCCCCCGATGCCTACCCCACCCAACCTAAAAAGAATAATTTTGGTCAATCTTTGGAGAAAATGTACTTTAGGATACTTTTCTAAATCCATTTCCAATGAAAAAAAATGCCAGTCGAAGATCTTTTATCAAAAAGGCAACTTTAGGTTCCGCCGCACTGACCTCTGCGCCCATGGTCTTCGCTTCGTCCCATGAAGAAAAGCTCTGGCTCAACAGGGCTTATGCACCTACTTTCTTTTCCGCTAACGACCAGATCAACCTCGCCCTTATCGGCTGCGGCATCCAAGGTATTTATGATACACGAAGTGCCCTACAGGTCGAGGGTATAAAATTGGTTGCCGTCTGCGACCTTTATACCGGGCGATTGGATCGTGGCAGGGAACTTTGGGGCGATGCACTTTTTACCACGCGGGACTATCGTGAATTGTTGAAGCGGATAGATATCGATGCCGTCATCGTTGCAACTCCCGACCATTGGCATAAAAAAATCGTCATAGATGCGCTAAAGGCAGGTAAACATGTGTATTGCGAGAAGCCGATGGTGCAAAAATCCGAAGAGGGCCAGGAAATTATAAAAGCTCAAAAGGATAGCGGAAAATTATGTCAAATAGGTAGTCAGGGGATGTCCTCACTAGGCAACGAAAAAGCGAAACAACTGTATGAAGAAGGAGCCATCGGTGATATTGTAATGCTCGATTTCTACAATGATCGGTACTCCGCCGAAGGGGCCTGGCAATACCCTATTCCGCCCGATGCGAATGCCAATACTGTCGATTTCGATACCTTTTTGGGCAAAGCCCCGAAAGTGCCCTATGAAAACAAACGCTTTTTCAGATGGCGGAATTACAAGGATTATGGCACTGGGGTAGCGGGAGATCTTTTCGTACATGCCTTTTCGACCTTGAACTATGTTATCAGCTCTAACGGGCCAAATCGGGCTTTGGCCACAGGTGGTCTGCGGTATTGGAATGACGGCCGCGATGTACCGGACGTTAGCATAACGCTCTACGACTACCCTAAGACCGAGACGCATGCTGCATTCAACGCTGCGTTCCGTATCAACTTTATCGCCGGCAGTGGCAACGGCGGGGGATTCAAACTGGTCGGCACCGAAGGCGAAATGGAAATCGGACAAAACTCCGTTACCCTCAAACGTTCGAAGTTGGGTATGGTTCCCGGCGGATATTCGATGATTGCCTTTACGGAAGCCACGCAAGAAAAAATCAGGGAAGAATATGCCGCCAAGAATTTAGAACCAAGGGCATCTTCATTGACAACGGGAGAAACGACTTGGCAGGCACCCGACGATTACAAGGGCGGTCATTACGACCATTTTTATAACTTTTTTCAAGCCATCCGGGGAAAGGGAAAGATAATTGAAGATCCCACATTTGGACTACGGGCCGCCGGAGCAGCGCTTTTGGCCAACGATAGCTATTATAGCAAACAGCCCGTGAATTGGGACCCCAATTCCATGAAGCTTGTTTGAGAATTTGTTTTGAACATTAAATACATAAGATGAAAAAATTCGTTCCCATTATTTGCCTTAGCCTCCTTACGACTATGGCACTTTCCCAAGAGAAAAAAATCAATGTTATCGTTTTCGGGGCACATCCAGATGATTGTGACAACGATGTCGGTGGCACCGCCATCCTATTTTCAAAAATGGGACACAACGTGAAGTTTGTATCCTTGACCAATGGCGATGCCGGACATCAGGATAAAGGTGGGGGCGAACTCGCCAAGATTAGAATTGCAGAAGCCAAGGAAGCGGGAAAACGTTTCGGCGTGGAATATGCCGTTTTGGACAACCATGATGGTGAACTCATGCCTACTTTGGAAAACCGTCTAAAGGTCATTAGGGAAATCAGAAAATGGAACGCCGATATTGTTATTGCACCGAGACCGAACGACTACCACCCCGATCATCGATATACGGGGATCTTGGTTCAGGATGCCGCCTACTTGGTCATCGTGCCCAACGTGGCACCTGATGTTCCCCCGCTTAAAAATAATCCCGTTTTTTTATATTCAGAGGATGGCTTTCAAAAACCAAATCCATTCGAACCGGATATCGCGGTCAGTATCGACGAAGTTTTCGATCAGAAAATATATGCCATGGCAGCACATGAATCCCAATTCTTCGAATGGCTCCCTTGGACCTCCGGAAAGCTCGACACTGTGCCTGAAGATGAAGAGAGCAGGTTGAAATTTTTAGCGGATTGGCGTTCATACGCTCCGAACGATGCTACTTTGAAAAGCTTGAAAAAATGGTACGGTGACAGCGCTTCATCCACCAAACATGCCGAAGGATTCGAAATTTGCGAATACGGAAAACAACCTTCGGACGAGGAGATAAGAATGCTATTCCCTATGCTTTCGAAATGAGAAGCATGGACGCGTGGTAAAAAAAGACTTTTTAATCACCGCTAAATCTTAAAGGTTACCACAGGAAGCTTCGAATGGTTGGCCACATCTTCTCCGATGCTTCCCATAAAAAAGTGGGATAGCCCCTTTCTGCCATGGGTCGAAATCGCTATGGCATCGGCCTTGTTGGCCGCACTATAGTTCAAAATACCTTGCTCCACACTATAATCGTTATAAAGCTCGACTTCAAGGCCGACGTTAGCCTTAGTAAGAAATTGGTTTATCCTATCGTAAGCATCCTTTGTACTCAAAAAACCGCTACCGGGCGTGTTAATATAGACCAGGTCCAGTTTTGCGGACAAAGAGTCAGCAAAATTCTTCGCCCTACCAAAGGCCGATAGGCTCTCGTTCTTAAAATCGCTGGCAAAAACGATGTTTTCCATCTTTAAATCCTGCAGCCTACTTTTAACGACCAGAACAGGAATTTCAGAATTCCGTACCACCTTTTCGGCATTTGATCCATAAAACATTTCGTTTAGGCCGTCGGTACCATGGGAGCCCATGACGACAAGATCGACCTGATGTTTTTGGGCCACATCGTTGATCTCGTCAAAAACCTTGAAATGCTTCACGATCGGGGTCAATTTGATGCCCTTCAAATAAGGCTTGTCCAAAAAACTATGAAATCGTTTCTCGGCAGCTTTTAAATAGAGGATGCCTTTTTGCTGTTGCAACGCATCATCGGTATTGGTGAGCGAATCTGAAAGTTCCAGCATATGCAGCGCAAAAATTTCAGCACCGTGTTTGTCGGCAAGTTGCGCGGCAGCTTCCAAAGCAAACTCGGACTGTTCGGAAAAATCAACGGGGACAATTATCTTTTTCATAAATCGGTTTTTTGTCATTAACACACTTCGGCGAAGTCTATATTGAGCCAAGTCAAAATGCTCAGCATAAACTTCGGTGGAAATTTTATTGGTCATTCCCAACCGTTCACCGAGAATTTCGACGTGGTTTATGTTGAGTTAAGTCGAAGTGAACTTCCCAGACGACACAAAGTACAAACGGAAATTAAGAGTGATTATTACGTCAAAGCCGTAAATCTATGACATCTCCATTGCACCAACGTAAGATAAAAGATACAACTATTTCAGTAGCCCACAAGAATAATAGGGTTCATCTACTGTAATTCTTCGCAGTAAAAACCATGAAGTCTTAATACCTAGGAAACTGATGAAGGGGTAGGCCGATGGGTTTCGACCCGGAGAATGTTGTCACAATCCTCGAGGTCGAAGTTCCATTTTCCACTTCCGTTCAATATAAAGGCGGGCATGCCATAGGCCATTTTCTCTACCGATTTAGGGGCTTCCTTTTGGTGGTCGCCCTGATTTGTTCCAGTAGGGTCTGAGCAGCATCCGGAAAACCGGAGATGTATGTATTGCTATTTTTAGTCGTATTTTCCATTAATTAATCGATTCTGCATATTTTTTAAAATTGTCCAAAATTGCTTGCCAGCCTTCCTCTTGCATTTCTATGGGATTTGTGTTTTCAGGCTCAAAGTTTTCCGTAATCCTCGTTTGGTTTCCTTCGGATGAAAAAGTGATTTCCACCTTTCTGCCATCATCCAAGGTGTAGCCAATAAGTTGCTTGGCTTTTACCTCATCGTAAGTCCCTCCGAAATCAAACCCCATACTGCCGTCTTTCGCCTCCATTCTAGAAACGAACTTACCCCCTGCCCTTAGATCGTTTTCGGCTTTTGGGGTATGCCAATCATCGTTTGCCTTGTTCCAATTTTTGATGTGTTCAGGCGTAGTCCACAGTTCCCAGACTTTTGTTATGGGAGCTTCGACGTTCGTTTCTACCGTAATGAGTTTATTCTTTGTTTCCATCGTAATAGTTGTTTCTTATTTCGGGATATTTGTCGAAAAGCTTTTTGGTGACCTTGTATTCATAGGTAAGATCGTCTTTTAGTTGCTGTAGCGTGTTCATACTTTCTTTTTTATGTTTACAGTTCTAAACTTAGGCGTAGTTTTTCAAAATTAGGCCCCGAACTGGCGAAGATGATGGTCCGAATGTTTATAGGCCAAAATTCCGATTTGCTCCACGGACAATTAGCGTTCATTCCATCCTCTGCCTTGGAGAATCTTGGGCGTATAATGTTCAATCCTTCGCGTACGGGTTTTGGATTGTTTGGCATCGGAGTAATACAACAAATATCCCCGTTGTCGCCCCGGCGTTAATTCATCAAAGGCTTCTTTCAACTCCGGATTTTCCTTCATGGCTTTCTTGAATTCTTCCGGCATATCGTAATCGGAAGTCTTTTTCATCTCGACTTCCAAGCCGTCTTTTTCGACTTCAACGACCTCATGAACATAGGCCTTCACCATGTCTTTGCGTTTTTCGATTTCCTCGACATCGGTAAATCGGATTTGCCGTGCGGCCTGAACGTTTTTTGTCTGCTGTGTTAATATCTCCTCCGTATCTGTTAACAAGGCACCTTTGTGAAAAAGCAACGCACAATAATTCTTAAACCCGTGAATGAGAACAATATTATTGTCGCTAAAGGTGTAACAGGGTTTCCCCCATTTAAATTCTTCTTCCAGTCCACAGTCCAGGATTATCTTGCGGAGCAGTTTATATTCCTTTTGCCATTCACTGGAATCTTCAAAAAAGGATGCGATATCTTTTTTCATCGTTTTATTTCCTCATTAATTTTCACTATCAACTTTCAACTTTTCACTTTTTATGCTCTACATTTTACTCCTTAACCCTCATACGTATGAAATTCGGTTACTGTCAAATAATATCCGTCGAGGTCTCTAAGTGAAAATTCCTTTTTCCTAGAGTTTGGATTTATGTGGATATCCTCTTCGATAGAAACACCTAATTTTTGGACATTTTGTCTTATGGTATTCATATTGTCAGTTCTAAAATAAAGGATCAGCCCATTACCGGAAGTGCTGTTTGGTTCTGTCATTGTAGGATGCTCGTGTTCTCCCCATTTATGAAGACAGAGTAAAATTGCATCGTTTTCAGTAACCAAGACTGCAAAGTCATCCCCTCCGTGGGCATTTCTACAGCCAAATACCGATCGATACCATTTAAAACTGGCTTCCACATCCTTTACTGCGATTATAGGGTCAATTTTTGTCATTTCATTTGCATGGGATCATCGGTAGGGTTTGGCATGGACTCCAATTTCAAGTCCAATACTTTTTCATAAAACTTTGAGGCTCTTTCCATATCGTCTACATAGATTTCGAACCAGACTGCTGCATTTGAATTTCTCATAATGTAATTGTTTTTTCATTCCCGCACCTCGGCGAAGTTTAAATTGAGCGAAGTCGAAATGCTCAGCATAAACTTCGGCGGAAATCTTCTACCATATACTATATTCGTTTATTCTCTATTTTCTCTTCTCTATTTTCTTGTTTTTACCCTTTCGGCATTTTGTCCATATCCATATACAGCATACTCCACCGATGTCCGTCGAGATCTTCGAAACCGAAGGCGTACATCCACCCTTCACTTTCTCCAGGTTCGGCGTAGATTTTGCCACCTGCCTTGCGGACTGTTTCCGCCATTTCATCAACTTCCTTCTTGCTTTCGGCCTCTATGTTGAGTAAAACTTCAGTTCCATTCTTCGTGTTGGAAATTGCGTTGCCCGTAAAACCTGAAAAAGCCTTTTCAGGAAAAAGCCCCATTACGAAATTGTCTTCACCAATAAAAAAGGTCGCCATATGTTCGGCGTTTTCATGCCTGGGGTTTTCACGAAAACCGATAGCTTTGAAGAAGGTCTTTGATTTCTTGATGTTCTTTACGGGAAGATTTAGCCAAATTGATTTCATTTTAAATTGTTTTAGTAGTTAATGAACTAGTTTTAAGTTAATCATCTTAATTTGTTCCTGCACTGTAGAAAACATTCCATTTATGATCGTCAGGGTCAGCAAAACCGCATCCGTACCAATTCGTGTTCCCCTGAATTTTCTGCGGCTTGCTAAATAGAAAGCCACCAAGACGGAAAACGGACAACGAAGTCATGTTCGAAGTCGGTTATTCAGATTCTAAGGCTTTCAGGAACATTTTCCGAAAGATTACGGACATGACCCCATCGGATTATTTGCACAAGTACGGGAAAGTTGAGGCACGAATTTTATTTAAGACTTGCTCTTGGCCACCAATTTTTTGTTGAAATCCAATGCAAGACGAACCCAATGCCCAAAATTCTTTTCAGTTTTAATATTTTTTTTATCCACACGTATATAGCCTTTATATTCCCGGCCTTTCATAACTACGGTATGGCAGCCGTCCCTTTTGACTTCCCGTTCGTGCAGATCTGGATCTATTCGGCACATCATACTTTCGGAACCGGCGTTTAGGCACATTTTTCCATTGACCATAAAGGCCAAGTGGCCGAACATTTTTTTCTCCTCGATCGGTAGACCCGCTAAGGCCTTCCTGATTCGTTCGGCTAATTTTTCGTCGTATGCCATCGTTAAAATCTTTATGTAGCTATTCTTTTTTAAGCCCAGTTTCCACTTTTTCCAGTTCATTCCCCTCCCCATCTAAAATAAAGGACTCAAAATCGGTGTCGTTTACCCAGCCGGCCTTGGGATTTTTTCCTGCCGTAAAATCGGAATAAAAATGGGCACCGTTTACGAAGGGGGCCTGTTCGTAAAGATGACCATACCCCAGCATCCGCAGATCGTCCTGAGCCAAAAGTTTCGCTTCCATTTCATTTTTCAAGTCCTTCTTTCTCAATCCAAAAGAAGGGTCGCTCGCCAAATTATTCATACAAAAAGGGTCTTTGGCGACATCGTACAATTCTTCCGCTGCCCGTTTTCCGAAGTTCAGTTTCCAGTAGGATGCATCACCGTTTCTTCTCAGATCGAGGATTTCGGTTTTGGAGGGACTCCCGTCCGTATTCAAATATCCTGTTTCAGGATTTCCCGAAGGCCATCGGTCGATTTCATAATTTTTGATGTATAGCATATTATTTTTATGCATACCACGGATGGGATAACCCACATCGCCTGGTCTACCGGTATCGTGCCTTTCCTTGCCGATCAACACGTAATCCCGTTCCTTTTCTATCTGTCCCGAGTTTTCGGAAGTGATGATGTTCATTAAACTTTTCCCGGCGGCCGGATGCATTCCCGAAGTCTGCCAATCGATACCGGCCGCTTCCAAAAAAGTGGGTGCGAGATCGATAAAGCTGACATAATCATCGACTTTTCTTTCTTCCTTTTTCATCTTTCCCTTCCAAAGCACGGCCATCGGAATATGGTTCGCGGCGGCATCCAACTGCCACGAGTTGCGGCCCGTCATCACGGCAGCACGCGACGGGGCGCATTTGGCATTCGGGGTATAGGCACGGTTAAAAAGGACGCCCTCTTTGGCGATGGCATCAAAGCCGGGCGTGTTGACGTAGGGGCTTCCATAGGCACTCATATCCAGCCCGGCATCGTCGAACATGATGACTAGAATGTTGGGTCTATCTTGTGCAAAGGCTAGTTGGAGGAATAGGAAACAGAGCAAAAAAACAGGATGGATTTTTTTCATGGCAATGTAGTTTCTAGGGATAGACCTTTAAAGGCTCTAAGGTCTAAAATATGAAAATCATGTCAATTGTTCCCATAATTCAGAGGATGTCGGTAAATAATCCTACATGTCAAAGGATTTTACCCGCAAAACCTTATTTTTGCCCCATCCAAAAAACATGAAAACATGACCTTACTACTAATGGCCGCAGGAAGCGGAACCCGATACGGAAAACTCAAACAATTCGACGACTTGGGCCCGAAAGGGGAATTTCTGATGGAATTCGGCATATACGACGCCTTAAAAAACGGATTCGATCATGTGGTCGTCATTACGAAGAAAGATCAAGTTGAATTTGTCGATGAACACCTTCGAAATCGCTTGCCGGCTACTATAAAACTCGATGTTTTGGCGCAGGAAGTCACCGATATTCCCGATGGGACCACCTTTAACATCGACCGCGAAAAACCTTGGGGCACCGCACATGCCGTATGGACGGCCCGAAACGTTATCGACGGTCCGTTCGCGGTCATCAATGCCGACGATTTCTATGGTCAATCCGCCTACAAAAACGCCGCTGATTTTATTCGTGCACATCGCAATGACAATACGTATGCCCTTGTCGGCTACACGCTAAAAGACACACTTTCAAAACATGGTTCGGTATCCCGCGGCGTCTGCCAAGTAGAAGGAGACAACCTAGTATCGGTAGACGAACGCCTAAAACTCGAACCGGACGGCGACAAGGTCAAAGATCTCGATTCGGGAAACACCTACTCCGGAGACGAGCATGTAAGCATGAACTTTTGGATCTGCAAACCCTCGATATTCGAAAAAATCGAAAGCGAGTTCAGAACTTTCCTTGCCGATGAAGAACTGGGCATGAAAAGCGAGCTTTACATCCCTAAAACCATTCAAGAAATGCTGCAGGCCGGTGAAATCGATGTCAAGGTTGTGCCCTCGGAAGGCGACTGGTTCGGGGTCACCTATTCCAGCGACCGCGAAACGGCGGTTGCCGACCTTCAGGAGAAAACGGATGCCGGCAAATACGATTCTCCGCTATGGAAGTGAAACGCCATTCCGACAGCGACTTGAACGGTATTTTAGAACAATTTTCCGTTGCGGAAAAAGAGTACACGTTCAATCCCTTGACCGACGGTTATATCAACGACACCTTTTTGGTGTTCGAAGACGGGTTACCGCGCTATATTCTGCAACGCATCAACCATAAGGTGTTCAAGAATATCGCCGGCATCATGAACAACATCAAACATGCCCTGCGTTATCTAGAAGCACCGGACTATAGCAAAATCACGTTGGTTCAAACCAAAGCTGGAAAAGAGTATTTAGAACTTCGAGAAGAAGGATCGGATTTTTGGAGGATGATGACATATATCTCCGAAAGCACTGCCCACAATACGACTACAGATCCGAACATCGCTTTTGAGGCGGGCCGGATCATCGGCAAGTTCCACTTACTATTAGAAAATGAGGATATCGGGAATTATGTGGATATCATCCCGAGGTTCCATGAGCTTGAACTAAGACGTGACCAATTTAAAGAAGCCCTATCGACCGCTAGTGCCGAAAAAATGAAAATTGCTGAATCGGCAATCGATTTCGCGCATAGAATAGTATCGCTTTTAGAGAAAATCAACCCTTCGGAACAGCCCATCCGTATCTGCCATAACGATACCAAGCTCAACAACATTCTCTTTTCCAAGGAAACCGGAAAGGCCCTGTGCCTTATTGACCTCGACACCTTGATGACCGGTCGGTTTTTATTCGATTTTGGGGATGCCGTTCGCACCATCGTCAACACGGCTCCCGAAGACGAAAAAGACCATTCCAAAATCACATTTGAAAAAGAATTGTTCGAGGCCTTTATAGATGGTCTGGCCGTAAATAAATCAATGTTTTCATCAAAGGAAATCGAGACCATGCCGTGGGGTGCCGTGTTGATGCCCTTTTTACATGGTATTCGCGCCCTTAGCGATTATCTGAACGATAACATCTATTACAAGGTCGCCTATGAAAACCAAAATCTCGATCGCTGTTTAAGTCTGTTTGATTTTACCCAAAAGGCATTGGACGAGATGTCATATATGGAAAACGTTGTGCGTAAGAAATTGGGTTGATTTTCAGCATTGCGGATCCAACCCATGCCCGGAAAAGGAAACGTCGCAGAATTAAGTTTCCTTTAGGATTAGCTGGTCTGATTCCATCAAAACGGATATCCGATCGCAAAATTCCACACCAAATTATTGGCCCCACCATCGAAAAACGGAGTTCGAGTCCGTTGCCCTTCCGGCAGATAGGGCACTTGAACCGGTGAGGCCAGATCTAAACGTATCACAAAGCTTTGAATGTCGACCCGCAATCCGAAGCCCACTCCGATACCCAGTTCTTTCGTCCAGTCTTTTCCGAATTTTCCTTTGGTAGACAGTTCTTGGTTAAAATCGATGCTACTCTGTGGCTCGTCTTCCGAAACATCGAGTTCGTTGGTCAGCCATACATTGCCTGCATCGGCGAATATCGCTCCTTTAAGGTAGGAAAAGATCGGAAAGCGGTACTCCAAATTACCTTCCAGTTTGAGGTTTCCCGATTGATCAAAAAACGAAGTGGTTCCATCGCCATCGGAAGAAAAAGTGCCGGGCCCGAGCGATCGGATCTTGAACGCCCTGACGCTGTATGGTCCCCCTGAAAAAAATTGTTTTACGAACGGGAGCGTGCTCGAATTGCCATAGGGAATCCCCCATCCGGCATAGACCCTTGTGATAAAGGCCTGTTCTTTTCCCCACTTGAAATAGTAGCGCAAATCGACATCCAATTTTGCATACTGGGCGTATTGCAAGCCGAACACGGTTCTTTTTTTCCCGCTCAGTAGACTTAGGGTGTTACCCGCGACGTCAAGATTGGTCTGAAAAAAGAAGGGGCGGGACTTATCTTCATCGACGAGTTCGTTGTAGGTAAAACTATAGTTCAGGCCGGCGATGAACTGTTGCTCAAAACTTTGCCTTAAAAAAGGGTTTTTGGCCAAAATACTATCAAATTCCGCCGTGGTATTCGCCAGGTTGACATAGTTGACGCTGATGGGATTCAATTCATGATACACATATTTATTGGCGTTCCAAGTGTATCCGAACGAAGTGTTCAAGGAAGTAAGGGTGTAGAGTTTGCTCCGTTTTAGGATGTCGCCCCCCAAGCTAATCTTGGTCTTCGGCACGGCGTACTTGAACCGGTTGGGGGAGAAAGGCACCAATCTGGGAATGATCAGATCGGCTCTTAGTCCCCCGGCGATACTGCTGAGCCCGGAATCCTTGCCCCCGGAAATCTGCGATTCGTACGAAAAATTACCGCTCAGGCTCAGCGTCTCCCCTCCCCGGAAAAAATTGCGATTGTTATAGCTAAGTCCAATACCTGGTCCCGCAAACCCGTTCGATTTACTGACCACCTGCAGTTCGGTACGTACCGACCTCCGGTTCAAGGGGGAGAGGAAAATATCGGCATCGAGCAGACCGTTTCCGTTCGCGTTAGCGGTGGTATCGATTTCATTAAAGCGGATGTTGACGAATTTATAGCTTCCGATCGAAGACAGTCGATTGCTGGTCAGCCGCGCGGTCTGGGCATCGTATTTTTGGCCCTTTTCAAATAGGATGTAGGGTTGCAGTTTTTCAGGCTTGAAAAATTCATCCCGCTGTACGAAGTGGATGCCGTTGACGGTGTCGGTTACCTTGTTCAAGGTGTCACTGCCGATGGTATAGTTCGGATACACGGTAATTGAATCGATGGTATAGGGAATTACCGATCGGCCGGGGGTATTCTTTTTCAACCGCAGGAAAAGGTCGAATTTTTTGTTGTCATAGCGGTTCGTATCGGCCTCGAATATCAGGAAATCGGGATTGAAATTGTAGTATCCCCGCTGTTTTAGAGCCTTGTCGATGCGCTCACGCTCGAACTTCATCAATTGTAGGTCGAAGCGATCGCCTTTATCTATTCGGGTTTCGGACAGCAACTGCGCCAACTCATCATAAATTGGCAACGAATCCCTTTCTAGTTCGTACTTTTCGACGACATAGGGCTTCGGCACTTTAACTTCGTATTTCACATGGGCGAATTTTTTAGTGCTATCGATTTTCGAATCGGCCTCGCCGTAGAAAAATCCGCGGTTGTCCATACGGTTCAAGATCAGTTCCTCGACCCGTTCAGGTTTGACCTCCGAAAAATATACGGGTTCCTCGCCCAATTTCTTGCTGAGCCATTTATTGATAAAGCCCGGTTTTTCGCGTTGGGCCTTGTAATGAAAATACAGTCTCGGCCGCATTCCCAAGAACTCGGAATTGGGTTCGGGTCGTAACAGCGTGTTCAGTTCCGCGTTCAGGGCACCGATTTTGACATCTTCGGCATCGACAGCGAGCGTGGTCTCGATTTCGGCCCCGGTGTACAGGGCATCGCCCTTAGGAATATACTTTTTTATACTGCACGAGGATACGATCAAGATTAGGGCAAGAAAAAGAGTATATCTATATGTAGATGTATGGTTCACCGTATGTTATTTGATTCTATTTCGAATTTGCTTCTTCTCAGCATCCTTTTTGTTCCCTTCAGTCCCTCTATCAACATTCCCATTTTCCTTTTCCCCTTCCTCCATATTATCATCGCCTTTTTTGTCGGCGTCCTCGGGTTCCCCATCCTTCGAATCATCCTCATTCAACGGATTAAAAAGCTCACTGAATTCATTGAATTCCCTATTAAAAATCAAGGCGACACCCGTTACGATCAACTGGCCGTCGATGACATTGGTGTATTCATTTTTCCGGAAGCCCTGCAGGCGGTATCGGCCGTTTTCGGTCAAGAGGTATTCCAAGCTGACGTTTCCGATAATGGGGGTTTCTCCCTGGCTTTCGGACGAACTGCCCTCAACATCTACTGCACTGCCCGCGGTAACGATCAAACGGTCATCGAACAGTTTTTTCTGGGCCTCGATATTGAGCTGGGTTCGGTCTTGGGGACTATCCCCCTGATAATCGGTAAAACTGTCGAGATCAAAATTGAGGTCAATGCCGCTATTGCCGAACACCTTATCGGAGAAGGCGTTCAATTGGCCCGAGAGCACCTTGTTGACATTGTTGCGCGCTAACGCCGCCGTACCCCCACTACTACCATCGCTTCCCGATCCCGGAAAAAAGCGGTTCAATGCCAGCAACGAGAATACCTGCTTGTTCAGCTCGCCCTCCTGCTCGTTCAGTTGTTTTATCCTGCCATAGACCGCACCGCCCAGCGCTCCTTGTTCGTCTTCGGGCATATCCATACCGAAGGAGAGTTCGGGCTGCAAGAGTTCGCCCTCTACGTAAAGGTAGACGATAAAGGGTAGCACCTGCCGGTATTTTCCCGCAACGCTGGCTTCTTCCCCCGAGGTAACGGCTGACATCAAGGGCGCGGCCGAGGTTTCGACATCGTATTTGGCGGTAACGTCCAATGCCGCGTCCATGGGGTCGCCGCGCCAGGTTATCGTGCTTCCCTTGACGATTTCGAACCTGCGGTTTACTAGATTGTAAAGGCTGGTTTCGTAATGTCCGGAATCGAGTTCATACCTGCCTGAAAGTCCGATCCTACCGCTGGGCTCTATGTTCAGGTTCAGGGCGGCTTCGCCAGAGACCTCAAGGTTGTCGCCCGTTTTTTCGTCCATGATGACATGGAATACGGCATCGTTGGCAATTTCAAGGACCAGCTGCACATTCATTCCCTTCAACATCGCAGGGGTTTCTTCCTGCTCCTTTCGCGTTAGAATGGCATCAGGATTTTCATGGTTCACGAAAATGACCACCCCGTCCCTTTCCTGTACGTCCAAGGTGGCTTCCGGCACCACATAGGTAATATCGGTTACCTTGCGGATACGGAGTTTTCCTTCCACTTTTGGAAGGTTCAGGTTGCCCTTAACTGTCATATTGGCATCGAAACTAGCCTTGCCGTAATACAGTTCATTGTCTTCCTCAGAGGAATCAAGGAACTGAAAGGCATTGGCGGTGAGGCTGAGGTCAAAAGAAGGATTGGTCAGTTCTTCCGTCAGGATATCCCCATCTATGATAAACCCATTGTTGTTCGCATCGGTTATTTCAAAAGTATCGAGAAATAATCCGGAATTATTCAAGCTTAGCGATTCGTCATTGATTTTGAAAACGGAATTCAAGGTAGCGACGTTGAAACTCAATTGATGGAAGTCGAAACTTCCTTGATATTGCGGTTTTGACGTCGTCCCACTGAGCTTGACGTTTCCTGTTAGGTAGCCGTCGGCATCCTTGATTGCGCCTTGTGATAAACCTTCTACCACCGCCATTTCAAGTCGGTTCAGATCAAGGTCTAGGTCTAGCGCTGCACCGGTTTCCGCAGCGGCATAGTCTCCCGTCAGGTCCAGATCGATGCCCCCGTTCTTCAGGGCCAAGTCGAAATCGTAGCTGCCTTGGCCTTTTGATTCCGCGTTCAGCGAAAGATTTCCCAAGGGATTCTGCATCACCTGCAGGTCATCAATCTTGAAATCGGCGACGAGTCCCGTTGCACCAAAAGGATTTTCTACTACGACCCTACCCTTGACCAAGCCTCCGACCAGTGACTCATCGGGATTCAAAAGGCTTACAAATGCCTGTAAACTAAAATTATTGAACTGCACTCCCAAATGCTCCTTTTCGATACCCGACATTTGATTGCTGAAGCTGAGCTCCTGACCGTTTCGGCTAAGGGTCAGGTTTCGAAACTGCAATAATTTTTCGGCTATGGATATTTGGTTGTCGTCGGGAACGGACCATTGGTTTTTATTTAATATCAGGTTTTCGGGGACGATGTGTAGGTTGACGGTATCCTTTTTGAAATCCACTTCGGATGCGATATGAACCAGTTGGGTTTCATCGTCGTAAGCGCCGAAATCGAGATGCATCTGCTTATTCCCCAAGTTCCCCTCGAAAAGCGTTCGTTTCACGTTGATCGGATCTGATTGCATGGCGGCGAACCCCGCGCGAAAATCGAGATTGGTGGCATCCCCGTCGACCATCACCTCAAGGCTGTCTATGGTAGAGCCGGCATACGTTGCTATAGGCACTTTGAGCTTGGCCGAAAGGTTTTTGCTGGATGCGTCAAAATCGGCCTCAATATTCACGGTATCCAGCCTTTCCAGTCCTTTTAGGAACACCTCCGATAAGATCGGAACCGTAGTAAGGCCTATGTCCAATTTCATTTTGACGGCATCGGATATCGTATCCGTGACCGCTGCGTCCGAAAAATACCCCTCGAACTGCCTTTGCAGGGCGGCATTGATTTTGTTGGGCGAGGCGTTGGATTTCAGGTCGCCTTTTAAAAACTCGCTGTCGATACTGGCTTCCGTACTTGTTTGGTCGATAGCGGCGTTCAGGTCGATGTTGCCCAGTTTGTACTGCTTGTTCTCGTACACCACAGTACCTTCGGAAAGTAGGGCGTCGAGCGAAAAATCTTCGGCGTTGCCCTTGAATTCGGCATTAAGCTTGACCGCTGCCCTGATATCCTCTTGGGTGATGCCTAGGGCTTGCAGGTCGGCTCCGATAAGGTCGAGGTCCAAGTTTATTATCGAAGCCAAAGAGTCTAGATTGACCTGGGTATGCGTTTTTAGGTTCAGGTTATCATCCTTAAAATTTAAATCGATATTACCTTTGCCGTCAACGATATCACCCTCTAAAATGAGGTTCGAAAAGTCGTACCCATCAAAGGCAAGATGAGTGAAATCGGATTCCAAGCTTGCGTTCAGCGTGTTAAGACTGTTGCCGCTACCTTTGGCATCAACGGTGAAGGAGACCCCGCCCAATTGTTCGTTTTTCAGGATTTTGTCAAGGCGCAGGCTGTCTACTTTCAAAGTACCCTCGAATGCGATGCTCTGTCGATTAGCATAGTTTCCGGTAAGCTGCACGGTACCTTCGGGAATTTTTAGGACAACATCCGCAGCCATTTCGTCGACCGACCCCTTGGCGGAAGCGTTGACAATTATCGTTTCGGGAATGGATATTCCCAAACTATCTTCGGATACAAACTGCAGTACATCTTTACGCGCGGATGTTGCTCGGATGGAACTGAAATCAAAGAAAAGCGAATCCGGTTCGGTGGCATTGTCCAATTGCCCCTTTGCGATAATGGAGGTGCTTTCGCCCCAATCGATATTCAAATTCGGAATTTGGATGCTGGCCAAAGTACCGTTGGCCTCAAAATTACCGGTAACGGCTTTTTTGGCTGCCTTTTTCACGTATTCATTATCGGCGAGGTCGGGCTGAAAAAAATAGGCGTCCTGCAAGGCCAGGTTCAGGTCGGGAATATATATGTTGACTTTAGCATTCTCCGGGGTTTCGATCAGCGCGTCGACGGACGCATATTTCAAAGACATCTCGCCCGAAACGGAACTGTTGTTCGTCTGTATTTTTAGTCCTGAAATAGCGGCGTTGTCATCTTCTAAACGGGCATCGAAAGCGAAATTCTTTAGCTGGAATCCGCTCTTCTCATTGAATGCCAATTTCTTCAATTCTAAATTCACCTGTTTCGGCCGATATTCAAGCTCGTTGGCCTGCAACGTAAAATCGGAAATAGCCATTGCTTCGGCATTGAACTTTCCGGCCTGAGGCTGACTACTTCCTGTAGCGTAGACGATTTTGTTGTTTTCTAAATCGATGTTATCCACTTTCACCAAAAATTCCGGCCACTGGAAATCGTTGCTGGCAGCCGCAACCGAGTCCTCTGGCAGATTGGGCCGACTTGCCACGCTAACCGAATCTTGCAGTTGATCGGGACGGCTGGTCACGGCAATTGTATCCTTCGTTTGTTGGGTCTGCGAGGCCATCCGCAAAGAAATATCCGAGTTTTTCAGCTCCAAAACATCGACTTCAATATCTTTTTTTGCGAGGTCGGCCTTGGGCATTTCCAACAAGAAATTCCCGATTTCGACATTCGCCATCAAACTATCCGGCACGGAATTATAGTTCGCGTTCACCTTCTCGATCTTAAAACTTTCCACCGCTAAAAAAGGTAAGGCCGTTTTGGTGGTATCCTCCGTTTCCGGAAAGGGTTTCGTCTGTTTATAAACTGCCTCGGTATCGGACAGTTCAAGGTCGTCAAATTCGAAACGCATGGCCTCCAGGTCGATTGTATTTGCCTCAACATACAATCGGCCCAGTCGGATTTTGCTGTCGATTCCCATAAAACCATCGTCGTAAACAATATCAAAATCCTTCAAATCAATGGAACCCACGCTGATTGCCATAGATTCGGAATCCCCTTCTTTGGGAGCGGGAACGGAATCCTGTGACGCAAAAGCATCCACCAGAAAAGTAAAATTAAAATCCTCGGAACCTTCCTGCCGGGTGACATTCGCCCTTAGACCTTCCCATCCTAAATACTCCAAGTCGAATTCGTTGTCGAAAATAAGCTGTGATAAGCCTATATCGGCTTCCAAGGCTTTGGAATAGACCAAAGTATCTCCTTTTTTATCCTCCAGATATAATCCTTCTAAGGACAGATTCCCCGAAAAAGTAAGAAACAGTCGCTCGATCTCGACCTTCGTACCGGTTTTATCCGAAACATAATCCGTAGCCTTCGAAACGATTACATTTTGTCCCCAAGAACTGCGGATAAAAAGTACCAAGGCGATGAAGAGTATGATCACCACAAGCAATACCCTGCCGATGCGCCGTAAAATCTTATTTCTTTTCTTTTTCTCCAAAGTTGTTCCCGATATATGTAGAAAGGCTCAAAAGTAAAACGTTTACCCCTGACTTTAAGCTAATCTTATATTAATTTCGATTAGCGGTCAAGGCTACTATTTACGATGGTAATTGTCTGCCGGATGATTCTAAAGAATTTATTTTTGACCCTTTGGGCTTAACCGAGAAATCAACGACCTCGGTGCAAGCACACGAGCTATGATCCGAAACAATTTTATAATTTCGATGTAGAGCATCGGGGAATTAAACCCTTAGAGATTAAAACTCGAAGTTTTTTCATATTTGTTTTCGTACCTTCTTTTTGATTACAGTTCACACATCCGACATGACGATGAGATTTTTTTGGCAGTTACTATTTTTTGTTATTCTCCCTGCTACTGTGGCCGGACAAAATCTGCTGCCCCCTATCCACAACTATAAAATTTTCGATTACAACGCCGCAAGCAAAAATTGGGGCCTTGCCACCGACGAAAATGGGGAACTTTTTGTGGCGAACAACAAGGGGCTACTCCATTTTAATGGAGAGGAATGGACCTTGTATGCACTGCCCAATAAGACCGTCATACGTTCCGTGGCGCACATCAAGGGAAAGGTGTATACCGGATCTTACGAAGAATTCGGGTATTGGGAAAAGGATGATACCGGCATATTGCAATACACCTCGCTTACCCATTTGATCAGGGACCATGAGTTTACCAGTGAGGAGTTCTGGCAAATTCTGCCCTATAACGGCAGCATCGTTTTCAGATCTTTTTCAGGAATCTACGCATTCCATGATGCTAGCATTAAAGTGGTTGACTCCGATATCATCGTCGTCAATATGGCGATATACGACGGTAATCTAATAGTAGCGGGTGACCGGGGATTGTTTCTGTTGCAAAACCAGGCGCTCGTACACATTATAGACCTTGGCCCGTTGACCGGGATGACCATCATCGATATGGTGCCCATAAACGAAGGCCTGCTGATCGGCACCAAGCTGAATGGGTGCTATCTCTTTAAGGATAACGCCTTCATTGCTTGGGACGAACCCGTCAACACGGAGCTAAAATCGCAACAGCTCAACCGGATACTGCCCTTGAACGACCAAAAAATAGCCTTCGGAACGATAAAAAGCGGTATATATCTTTACGATACGGAACATAATTCCAGTGAACGCCTGAACCGCGAAACGGGCCTGCAAAACAATACGGTCTTGGCCTTATTGCGGTTTAAAGACCAGTTATGGGCGGGTCTCGATAACGGTATCGCCCGAATCCGGCTCGGGGCTCCCATCACCTATTATACCGATTACTCCGGGGTGGTGGGCACCGTATACGACCTGGCGCTTTTTAAGGATGTGCTGTATATGGGCAGCAATACGGGAATCTATTATTTTCAAGATGATCGATTGCAGTTTATAGAGGGTTCCCAAGGCCATGTATGGGATCTGGAGGTCGTGGAGGGGCAGTTGTTGGCGGGACACAATACCGGTACTTATAGGATCGACAATGGATTGCTGAATAAAATTTCGAATATTACCGGAGGATATCAATTCGCCAAAGTACCGGAAGAAGACGCCATTTTCCTACAGGGCACCTATATTGGATTAGCCAAATATGAAAAACACTTGAGTGGGGAATGGGACGTGAAACGGGTGGCCGGAATCGATTTTCCAGTTAAACAGCTCTGCTTCGAAAACCCGAATACGGTATGGGCCGCACATCCGTACAGAGGGCTATATCGGATGACCATCAACGAGAGCTACGACAGGATATTGGAAAAACAGGAATTTAACATCGATGTCCTACCCAACGAATACAACATCAAACTCTATAAGATCAAGAACCAGATTGTAATCCAAAGTGGGGGCATTTGGCACAAATACGATCCGATTTTGGGCAAATTCATCCTTTTTGACGAGCTTCAGGCCTATAACGATATGAAGCTGGTCATTTATGATGGGAATCACTTTTGGTTTGCCGATAACGAAAAGTCCAAAGAACTCCGCTATACCGACTTAAAAAAAGACAGCTTGACCATTACGGAACCCCTCCTAAAAGAACGCATGGTGCCAGACACCGAAAACATGGTCAAGGTGAACGATTCGACCTATTTATTTACCTTGGTCGACGGCTTCGGAAAAATAGATCGCAACGAATTGAAACCGCATTTGGGGGAAAACCAAATTCCCGTGCCCCAACTCGCTTTTTTTAAGGACGAAAGAAAACGCCACATCCTTACGGACAGCATTTTCCACATCCTCTTTAAAAACGCCCAAGACATTCATCTACAGATTGTCACTCCAGAATTGATACGGCCGAGGTACCGTTATGATTTGATCGGGCCGGAAAACAAAACGGATTATGTAGAAACCGGTACGCTTGATTTTCAAAACCTACCGTATGGCAGCTATACACTTCAGGTTTCCACTGTAGGGATGGACAATAACACCTCAGCACCCAAGCAAATCGAATTTGAAATAGCCCCTCCTTGGTATCTTTCCACTTGGAGTATGGTTCTTTATATTTTGGCCTTAATCGGAGCAATCATTTTGATTAGATGGTACAACCGAAGAAAATTAAAACGAAAACAGTGCGCCTTAAAAGAGCGGATGCACCGGGAACAAAAGATGCATCTGGCTGCATTGGAAAAGCAAGGACTGGAAAAGGAAATCAAGCAAAAACAAAAAGAACTCGCCCGGTCCACCCTAAGTGTAGCGAAGAAGAACGAACTGATCTTGGAACTCAAGGATATGCTGGCCCTGAACAAAAATGCGTTTTCTAACAAACAGCGGTATCGCTCGCTCACTAAAAAATTGGATACTTCGCTTGACGAGGATGCCGACTGGAGGGAATTCGAAGTCAACTTCAAGGAACTGCATGGCGACTTTTTTGAGAATTTACTCAAGCGATTTCCGAAGCTTACACCTAAGGACCTAAAACTTTGTGCCTATTTAAAAATGAACCTTTCTTCAAAAGAGATTGCGCCTTTGATGGGAATAACGATCCGGGGGGTTGAGATACATCGGTATCGACTTCGGAAGAAGTTGGATATGGATGGGTCGCAGAATCTATCAGGGTTTTTAATCCGATTCAATTGAAAGGTCAGGTATTGCGCTACATCACTACTACATCACAACGTTAAATTTTACAATTTAGTTAACATGGATACTACGTCAAAAAGGCTAGAATTCACAAGGTTTTTCACCTTTAATCGCTTGAATGAAGTAGTTTTCATGTAGTGCGTTACTTTCGTTTATGTACTAATTCTTTGGTAATTTAGTAGAAATCTAACTCACTTAATGAACAGCTATGAAAATACCTAACGTATTATTGACGATTTTATTTTTAATGTCGTTCATAACGGTAGTTTATGGACAGGACAATATAACGGTCTCGGGTACGGTTTCCGATTCCATGGGGCCGCTGCCAGGGGCATCGGTAGTAGTCAAGGGCACTACGACCGGTACCCAAACCGATTTTGACGGCAACTTTACACTTGACAGTGTGCCCTCAGATGCCATTTTGGCTATAAGTTATATTGGCTTTAGTTCCCAGGAAATCCCAGTAGACGGCCAAACTAACATAGACGTAAGCCTTCAAGAAGATGCCGAGGCGCTCGAAGAGGTGGTGGTCGTGGGGTATGGTACCCAAAAGAAAGCCGATCTGACGGGATCGATTACCACCATTAAATCCGAGGATATTGCCAGAACACCTTCCGGTGCGGCAATGCAGTCCCTTCAAGGAAAAGTGGCCGGTCTGCAAGTGGTAAGCAGCGGAGCTCCCGGTACGTCGCCGACCATTAGGGTACGTGGTCTTGGATCTTATACGGGCGGTGGGGCCTCCGACCCGCTGTATGTGGTTGACGGTACTTTCTTTGACGATATCGATTTTCTGAATACGGAGGATATCGAAACGATTTCGGTACTTAAAGATGCATCGGCATCGGCTATTTATGGGGTCAGGGCGGCAAATGGCGTAATACTTATCCAAACAAAATCGGGTAAGCCAAACCAAAAGCCCCAAATTACCTACAACGGCTATCAGGGAGTCCAAATAGCCCAAAATATCGTAAAGCTCTCCAATTCGGAACAATTTGCCACCTGGGCCAGGGAATCCGGTTCTGAAGCGGAGGCGCAGTCTATAGAAAATGCCATCCAACGCTACGGAAGAAGTAGGATTAACCCCAATATACCAGACGTAAACACGGATTGGTATGACCAGATTCTACGCCACGCGCTTCAACAGAACCACAGTTTAGGAGTCACGGGAGGTGCCGAGAACATTACCTATGCCGTCGGATTAAATTACTTTGAACAGGAAGGCATCCTGAAAATGAAAAACGATTATGAACGATTTAACATTCGGAGCAAAGTAAATTTTGATATCAGCGATCGCTTAGAAGTAGGTGCTACAGCACTTTTCAGTAATGCCACTAGATTTCGTCCGGAAGACGGCGCTTTTAGCTCCGCCTACTTTGCGGTGCCTACTATGCCTGTTCTTGACCCGTTAAAGACCGACGCATTTCCCAGGCCTTATGCCAATGCGCAAGACCTGGGCTACAGAGCAACGCAAAACCCATTTCCGTTAATGGAGAATACGGAGAATAGGAATAAAATACGAAATACATTAGTGACCTTTGATATCAACTATCAACTGGTTCCTGATAAATTGACTTTTAAAACAGCGTATTCGCATAATTTTGAAACCCTTGAAACGAGAGATGTAAGACTTCCATTCTTTTTCGGCAATGGGAATGCTTTCAGGGAAAATGCGGAGCTGATTAAAAGAAACGAAACATTTTCCGAACAAACTTGGGACAATACATTAACTTATAACGACAGTTTTGGCAAACACAACTTAACTGTTTTGGGGGGTACTTCTTTTAGGGATAGATCTTTAGAGCAGTTAGAAGCAAAAGGTTTGAATTTTCCCAATGGTCCTGGAATTGGCGAGGAATCCTATTTTTTAGATCTATCAAAAACTATAGATATAGACGGGGTCGGGGATAACGGTGTCAGACAGTATTTCGTCTCTTATTTTGGGCGTATCGCCTATAATTTCGATAGTAAATATTTATTATACGGAACTTTCCGAGCGGACGGTACCAGTAAATATCAAGAAAAATGGGGGTATTTCCCCACTATCGGTGCAGGTTGGGTAGTTTCGCAAGAAGCGTTTATGGAGAACAACGGTGTTTTCGATTTTTTGAAATTAAGGGCAAGCTGGGGCGAATTGGGGAATGCCAACGTAAATGCAAGTTCAGGAGGTATAACTTCTACCGAGGTGGATGCAGCTTTTGGTGATAACCGGTTTCCCGGATTGGTGACCAGCAGCGATTTTGAGGCCTTAAAATGGGAAGTAACTGCCGAAACAAATGCAGGTATTACGGCAAGAACATTTAATAATCGGTTAGCTATCGAGGCCGATTACTTTACTAGGGAAACAACGGATGCCGTAATTCCCGTTTCAAGGCTGTTGGTGCCGGGCACAACCAGACAGAATGTAGGTACAATTAGAAACTCCGGTTTTGAGGTTGCCTTGGATTGGAACCAACAAGTTTCGGATGATTTTAATTTTTCCATTGGCGCGAACTTTTCAACGCTTACGAACGAAGTGTTGGATCTGGCGGGACAGGAAAACCTGACCACCGGCGGAGACACGGCACAGCGGACCGTCATCGGAGGCACTATCAACCCTTTTTTCGGGCTTGAGGTCGAAGGGGTATATCAGACCCCCGAGGAAATTCAGGCGGATCCGACGGCACAAGCCGCAATTGCAGATGGCTTGGTAATAGAGCCCGGGGATTTTAGATTTGTAGACCACAATGGCGACATGACAATAGATGCGCAGGACAGGGTGGACCTGGGGTCTTTCCTGCCAACGTATACCTTCGGTTTTAATCTAGGGCTTAATTACAAAGCATGGGACTTCGCATTAAACGTAATTGGGCAAGGGGGCAATGTTATAGCCAACCAAAAGCGTTTCGCAATCCGGCAAACCCCCGACCCCAATATTGATAGGGACTTTGCTGTCAACCGTTGGAACGGTCCTAATTCAACCAATGCGTATCCTTCGGCGAGAGGGATAAGAAATCCATGGAGCAATCAATTTCTTAATAGCTTTTTTGTTGAAAAAGGGGACTTTGTCCGTTTACAAAATGTGACACTGGGGTATTCCTTACCCCGGTTAACAGGAACATTTAATCCTGATATTAGATTTTATATCACCGCTGAGAGACCATTGACCCTGTTTGATTATAATGGTTTTACACCCGAGGTTTCAGATGGAAGGGACAATCAAACCTATCCTATCGCCGGGGTCTATACTGTAGGTGTTACTATTAAATTTTAAAAATAATCGCTATGATACATATAAAAATGAACAGATTGCCAATGGTTCTTGTCTTGCTAGGCTTAGCGCTCACAGGTTGTTCGGAACAATTGGACCAACCCGAACTTAATAGTAATTTCACAGGGGGCACCGATTTTTCGAAAACCGATGATATGATCTTTTCCCTTATCGGAGTCTATCAAGCCGTTACCGCTCGAGGTTGGGAACAACCTTTGGTCGTTGCTACAAGAGGCGACGACGTAAACGCTGCCGGAGATCAACAGGGCCTTATAAATCAAGATCGCTATGTGTACGACAACTCCTTTTTTGGTTCACGAACCTTATGGGAAACCTATTATGGGGATATTATCAGTGCACATACCGCTATGGAACAAATTGAGCGCTATTTGGAATTTGCCGATGCCGATGGTATAGCGCTGGGAAATCGATATATTGCAGAGGCAAAAGTACTTAGGGCACTATTGCTTTTTCAACTATCCCAAGTTTACGGTGCGGTTTTTATTCCGGAATCCTCCGATCTCGATGATTTTGCCGATATCACCTCGGTACCTACCAAAAACGAGGTCATGCAGCATATTTCCGATCAGATGGACGAGGCCATTCCATTATTGCTGGACATGCGACCTAACGAGCGAACAGATTTACCCGGCGGGGTAACGAAATATACGGCCTTAATGATCAAGGCAGTGGCCAATCAGGAATTAGAGAACTATCAAGCCGTTGCCGATGCAACGGGACAAATCATCAATTCAGGAAAATTCAGTTTGTTCCCAGAATTTTATGAACTGTTCAAAACCCCCGGAAAGTTGAGTGACGAAAGCTTGTTTGAATTTCAATATTCCGATTTTGGTGCTGGTGAAGGAGATAGGGTAAGCCACCTATACGCACCTTATGGGCCAAATTCTTGGACACCGGCAGTGCAAGGTGCCTCAAGTGGGTGGGGCTTTTTTGAACCTAGCATGAAGTTCGTTGAGTTTATGTTGGATAGGGGCGAGACAGAGCGTTTGGAAACGTCGGTCTTATTTAGCCAAAAAGGTATTGATAGCCTTATTGCGACTACCCCCTATACAGCGGCAACCCTACCGGCTTTTGTCTCTCCGACCACTAGGGATGGCGACACCAACACCTCAACGGTACGATCGATATGGTCTAGCGGAAAACATTATCTGCCCACAAATCAACTCGTTCCCGGCCGTACGGCTTATGGTAGCAATAAAAATTATATCGTGTTCCGGTATGCCGAAACACTGTTAATGCATGCTGAAGCCTTACTTCAAGGTGCCAGTAGTTCCGTTTTGAATGCCGACCAAGCAGTGAATCTCGTCAGGCAACGCGCCGGTATGGAACCGATAACAGGGGCGACCTTAGACGATGTAATCGATGAAAAATATGCAGAGTTAAGCATGGAATGGGGCAAGCGATTTTTTGATATGGTCCGGTTGGGCAGATATGACGAACTAAGCTTTGGAGGAAGGACCTTTACCGCCGATAAAGCATTTGTAACCTATCATCAGGACCAAATTGACGAATTCCCGATTTTGGGTGAAATATCAAATTAAAAATACTGAAATGAAACAAATAAAAATTTTATCAGCGTATGTAGCGGTTGCATTATTGGTATGGGGCTGCGATCAGGGCATCGATTCGATTACACCGGTCGACCCTCCTGTCGATGCCTCGGCCCCGGCCGTAAATATCAGTTCGCCTACGGAGGGCCAAACAATTAAGGTGAACGAAGAACTGGGCAGTGTTGACATTAATTTCGAGGTTTCTGACGATGTTGAGGTGGCCTTCGTAAAAGTAATGGTCGACGGTAGTGAGATAAATAGCTATACCAGTTTTAAAGATTATCGACGTCTAGTAGTCAATGATCTATCTTATAACAAGTTGGCCGATGGAGACCATCAAGTAACCGTGGTCGCTACCGATATAGATGGAAAGACTACTACCACATCGGTCAATATCACAAAAGAGCCTGCATACATTCCCAAATACGACGGCGAAGTACTATATGTGGCCTTCGACGGCGATTACACCGACCTGGTCAGCCTCGAAAAAGCAACTATCGAAGGTAATCCCGGTTTTACCGAGGAAAGCCTTGGGGGACCGAGTGCCTACGCAGGGGCTGAGGATGCATACCTGACCTTTCCTTCGGACCGGTTCAAAAACGCAGAATTCAGTGCTATATTTTGGGTCAAGACAAACGCGGTTCCCGACCGGGCCGGAGTTTTGGTGATGGGTCCTCCCTTGGATGAAACCAGCAACGACCTAACCAAAGGGTTCCGGTTCTTCAGGGAAAATGCCGGGGGTATGCAACGATTTAAACTGAATGTGGGTTCCGGCGACCAAGGGAATTGGTTCGACGGTGGGGAAGCGGCCGATGTAGATCCTGCAGCGGACGAATGGGTCAATATGGCCTTTACCATTACCGGCACCGAAGCAATAGTTTATATCAATGGTCAAATTGTAAGCCAAGGGCCGCTTTCAGGTTTAGATTGGACGGATTGTAACCTATTATCCATTATGTCCGGCGCACCTAATTTTACGGAATGGAACCACTTGTCGAATCAAGGCTTTATGGACGAGCTTCGCATTTTTGATAGAACCATCACACAAGATGAAGTACAACAGATTATGCAAGACGATTCGGGAATTTTTGTTTCCTCGTATCCTCCTACTTTCGACGGAGAAATTTTCTATATGCCCTTTGATGGCGATTACCAAGAGCGGTTTAGGGAAAACGATGCCACCGAAGTCGGTACCCCCGGATTTGCAGGGGAAAGTGTTGCCGGCGAAGATGCCTACGCCGGTGCGGCCGACTCGTATCTGACCTTGCCCATAGACGGTCTGACCTCTGATCAGCTTAGCGCAACGATGTGGTACAAGTTGAACGCCGATCCAGATCGTGCCGGCATTTTGACCATTTCGCCCGAGGACCCTGAAAACGAAGGCTATCCAGAAACGCAGAACAACCGTAACAGCGGGTTTAGATTGTTGCGGGAGGGGAATGCGGAAAGACAGGTTTTCAAACTCAACGTGGGTACCGGAGAGGCCGACCAATGGGTAGATGGTGGCGATGCCGCAGCTTTAAATCCCGCTACCGCTACCGATTGGGTGCATCTCGCTTTTACCATATCGGAAGACAGTGCCAAGGTATATATAGATGGTGAAATGGTAGCCGAAACGGCGATAGACGGAATCGACTGGACCGGTACCGAGATTCTTTCCATAGGCTCGGGAGCACCCCGGTTCACGGGTTGGGGCCATTTATCGGATCAAAGTTCCTTCGATGAACTCAGGTTCTACGACAAGGTGCTGTCACCCGAAGAGGTGCAGGAAATCAGGAACACGGATCTATAAAAATCCGCTAATAATCAGAGCGGGCATTCCCTATGAAGTCAGTCGAGCCACTTATAAGGTTATTTTTGATGGTAACGCTATTCCTTTCCATGGGATGCAACGACCAGGAAACCAAGGATAATAATAGAACGTCACCCGATGTCGTGGTCGCACAATCACCTTCTGACGATGAATTGTTGGATAAAGTTCAGCGCCAGACCTTCAACTATTTCTGGGAGGGTGCCGAACCGGTTTCCGGCCTGGCTCGCGAACGTCTCCACATGGATAATGTCTATCCTACCCATGACAAAGATATTATCACGATCGGCGGGTCGGGCTTCGGACTTATGGCCATCCTCGTAGGGATTGAACGCGGATTTATAACTCGGGAACAGGCTTTGGAACGTTACGAAAGAGCCGTGGACTTCCTATCCAAGGCCGACCGCTTCCACGGCGTATGGCCACACTGGCTCATGCCCGACGGCAAAATGACTCCTTTCAGCAAAAAGGATAATGGCGGCGACCTCGTAGAAACGGCCTTTTTGGTACAAGGATTATTAACCGTGATGGAGTATTTTAAGAACGGGAACGAAAGGGAAAAACAATTGGCCGACAACATCCAAAAACTTTGGGAAGAAGTGGAATGGGATTGGTATACCAAAAATGGCGAGAATGTTCTCTATTGGCATTGGAGTCCCGAATACGGCTGGGAAAAGGATTTTGCAGTACACGGCTACAACGAGGCCCTGATTATGTACGTGCTGGCAGCGGCCTCTCCGACCCATCCCATTTCAAAGGAAGTTTATAATCAAGGCTGGGCCAGAAACGGTGAAATCACCAACGATACGCTGGTCTATGGTCTAGAAACGGAACTCGATCATTACCCAGGAGGTGATTCCCCCGTAGGTCCACTTTTTTGGTCGCACTATTCTTATTTGGGACTACATCCTAAGGGATTGACCGATCAATATGCCGATTATTGGAAACTGAACCGCAATCATGCATTAATCCAGTACCGTTACGCCATCGACAATCCAAAGAAATACGAAGGCTACGGAGAAAATCTATGGGGCATGACCTCAAGCTATTCCATAAATGGCTATTCGGCACACCGACCCGATAATGATTTAGGGGTTATTTCCCCCACCGCCGCATTATCATCCATGCCTTACACGCCGGACGAGAGCATGAAGTTCTTGCGGTATCTATACACCGAACAGGACAGCCTGATCGGCAAATACGGCCCCTATGACGCTTTTAGCCTTGAACACGATTGGTACGTACCAAGATATTTGGCCATTGACCAGGGACCGATTCCGGTGATGATCGAAAATTATAGAAGCGGATTACTCTGGAATCTCTTTATGCAAAACGAGGATGTTCGCTCAGGTCTCGATACACTCGGTTTTAATTATACGGATTAAAAAATGGTGGCGCCCGTACTTCGAAGCTGTTTTGAACAGCTATTATTTGGAGAAGAAACAGATTATACAAAAACAAAATCTATGATGGTCACTTATAGGGTATATTACGTTCAATTCGTATTTAGCTGCATTCTTATAAGTGGCCTATGCATTGGTAGCGTTTTCGCCCAGACCGAAACCTATTGCAATCCCCTCAATCTCGACTATACCTATATGATCTACAATTCCCATAAGGATCTGTCGTACCGTTCGGGCGCAGATCCTGCGGTGGTGCGCTTTAAGAAGGACTACTATATGTTCGTTACAAGATCGATGGGATACTGGCATTCAAAGGATATGGACGAATGGGCGTTTATCAAACCCAAACAATGGTACTTTCAGGGCTCGAATGCACCCGCGGCTTTTAATTATAGGGATTCCGTACTCTATATGGCCGGGAATCCTTCGGGCTCCATGAGCGTTTTGTATTCAGACAATCCGCAGGATGGGGAATGGGAAGCGACCCCCGGGATTTTGCACAACCTACAGGATCCCGCACTTTTTATCGACGATGACGGCCAAGGGTATGTGTATTGGGGCTCATCCAACAAATTTCCTATTCGGGCGAGGAAATTGGATAAGAACAAAAGATTCCGGCCTTCGGAAGAAGTCCATGAACTCTTTAACCTCGAACCTGAAAAACACGGATGGGAGCGGTTCGGCGAAAATCATTCCGATACCGAACTGAGCGGATACATCGAAGGCCCGTGGATGACCAAGCACAACAATAAGTATTACCTACAATACGGCGCCCCGGGCACGGAATTTGACGTCTACGCCGACGGTACCTATATTGGCGATTCGCCCTTGGGTCCGTTCGAGTATGCGCCCAACAATCCCTTTTCGTACAAACCGGGCGGTTTTATCAACGGTGCCGGGCACGGTAGTACCGTCCGGGGGCCAGGTGACCAATGGTGGCATTTCTCGTCCATGGCCGTAAACGTAAACGTGGGATGGGAACGGCGAATCGGTATGTTTCCTACATTTTTTGATTCGGATGGACTTTTATATTCAGATACATCTTTCGGAGATTATCCGCACTATGCACCTTCGGAAACGGATAAAAAAGGCAATTTTACAGGATGGATGCTCCTATCCTATAAAAAACCGGTAAAAACATCTTCACAATTTGAGGACTATACCGCCGAGAACCTGACCGACGAAAACGTCAAAACCTTTTGGATCGCCGAAGAGAACAATGCCGATCAATGGCTGGAAGTCGATTTGATCAAACCCGGTCTAGTGCATGCCGTACAGGTGAATTATAACGACTATAAATCGGATATGTACGGTAAAATCCCTGGCCTGTACCATCAATATATCATCGAAGCTTCCATGGACGGTGAAAACTGGAAAACCATAGTAGACCGCAGCGAAAATAAAATGGATGTCCCCAATGATTATAGGGCCCTAGAAAACCCTGAAAAAACACGATATATACGCTACAAGAACATCCACGTACCTACCCCCTATCTCTCCATTTCCGATATCCGGGTTTTTGGTACCGGTTATGGAAAAGCCCCTAAGGCAGCAAAAGGCTTATCCGTAACCCGGAACGACAAAAGACGCGGTGCCGAAATCACTTGGAAACCCGCTAAAAATACCCAAGGCCATAATGTACTTTGGGGAATCGCCCCTGATAAACTGTTCAGCTCTTGGTTGGTCTATGGTGAAAATTCTTTAGAGCTAAAATCGTTAAATACAGACCAAAGCTATTATTTTGCGTTGGAAGCTTTTAATGATAATGGAATTGGTGAACGGTCAGAGGTAATCAAGGTGGAATGAAAGCTTTGTCCTCCCACAGCCATCTCTGGATAAGTGGGATCGACTACGGAATTTTATTAACCTGACCATCACCATCGCTCATCCAATGCACGGTCTAGGAGGGACCCCGGCAGAATCATAAAATCCAGAACACTATGAAAGTTAAAAAAACAATTTTCACCAGTATCCTTTTCAGCATCATAGCATGGTACGGAAGCGCCCAATCTACGATCCCAGAGGTGGAATCCCTTCTACAAAAAATGACCCTTGAGGAAAAAATTGGCCAATTGAACCTTTTGACGCCCGGTGGCGGCATTGCGACTGGATCTGTGGTCAGTGAGAATCTGGAGACGAAAATCAAAGCAGGCCAGGTCGGTGGAATATTTGGGGTTACTGGTCCCGATAAAGTGCGTAAGGCACAGGAAATTGCGGTCAATAGTTCGCGTTTAAAAATTCCCCTGCTCATCGGGTCCGATGTCATCCACGGATATAAGACTACTTTTCCGATACCCCTCGGCTCGGCCTCGAGCTGGGATATGGACCTGATAAAACAATCCGCCCAAATCGCGGCGAAGGAATCCACGGCCGACGGCATCAACTGGAATTTCTCACCCATGGTCGATATCGCCCGCGATCCCCGTTGGGGCCGTATCGCCGAAGGTGCGGGCGAAGATCCTTATCTAGGTTCGGCCATTGCAACAGCCATGGTAGAGGGGTATCAAGGCAACGATCTTACGGCACCCAACACCATGCTGGCCACGGTAAAACATTTGATTCTGTATGGTGCCGCTGAAGGCGGGCGAGACTACAATTCGGTGGACATGGGCAAGGTAAAAATGTTCAACCAATACCTGCCGCCCTATAAGGCAGCGGTCGATGCGGGCGTGGCCAGTGCCATGACTTCCTTTAATGACATCGATGGCATCCCCGCTTCGGCCAACAAATGGATGATTACCGACCTTTTGCGCGAACGTTGGGGATTTAAGGGCTTTGTTGTTTCCGATTACACCTCGGTCAACGAAATGATCGCCCATGGCCTCGGCGATTTGCAGGCCGTTTCCGCTCAAGCCCTTAATGCAGGGCTCGATATGGATATGGTCGGGGAAGGTTTTTTGACCACGCTTAAAAAATCCTTGGATGAAGGCAAGGTCACCGAAGCGCAAATCACCATGGCCTGCCGACGGATATTGGAAGCCAAACACAAATTGGGACTTTTCGATGACCCCTTCCGCTATTCGGACGAAAAACGACCCGAAACCGATATTCTGACCGACGAAAACCGAAAATTGGCCCGTACGATCGCGGCGCACAGTTTTGTGCTCCTAAAAAAGCATGACAACGTTCTTCCACTTAAAAAAACAACCAAAATCGCCCTGGTTGGCCCTTTGGCCGATAGCCGCAACAATATGCTGGGCACCTGGGCACCCACGGGTGAACACAAATTGGCGATCACCGTGCTAGAGGGATTTAAAAAAATTGCTCCCGATGCATCGATTACGTATGCCAAGGGCGCCAATATTTCCAACGATACGGTCATGGCCAAGAATGTAAATGTTTTCGGACCCAAAATCGAAATCGATGAACGTTATCCCGAAACCCTATTGAACGAAGCTCTGGAAGTGGTCAAGGCATCCGATGTGGTAGTAGCGGTAGTGGGCGAGGCCAGCGAAATGACCGGGGAAGCAGCCAGTCGATCGGATATTTCGATACCGGATGCCCAAAAGAAACTGATACAGGCCTTGGTCAAAACGGGCAAACCTGTAGTTCTTGTATTGATGAGCGGCCGTCCGTTGACCATCGAAGAGGAATATAAGCTTCCGGTAAGCATTTTGCAAGTATGGCATCCGGGGGTGGAAGCCGGTAATGCTATCGCCGATGTGCTTTTTGGGGATTACAATCCCTCCGGAAAATTAACGGCCACGTGGCCCAGGAACGTAGGGCAGATTCCTATGTATCACAGCATGAAAAATACGGGACGGCCCATCGAATCCGATGAGTTCCAAAAATTCAAATCCAATTATTTGGATGTCCCCAATTCGCCATTGCTTCCCTTTGGCCATGGATTGAGTTATACGGAATTCGAATATTCCGACCTTAGCTTAAACAGGGACGAAATCGGTGCCAACGAATCAATAACAATTACCGTAGACCTTAAGAACACCGGCAACCTCGATGGCGCGGAAGTAGTTCAACTCTACCTTCGAGATGTCATTCGCAGCATTACCCCACCCATGCGACAGCTGAAAGGCTTTACGAAGGTTTTTCTCAAAAAAGGAGAAACAAAAACCGTAACCCTGACACTGAAACCCGAAGATTTGAAATTTTATAATAGTAATTTGGATTTTGTAGCGGAGCCGGGTGAGTTTGAGGTTTTTGTAGGAACGGATTCCAACGCGCATTTGAAAGCTTCATTTAGGTTAAAGTAGTTTGTTAGCGTTTTCAAATAGTCCATCCACACAGATAATCGGTAATAAAAAATCAGCACATGATACGTAGCCTCATTCTTCTAGCAACCCTCCTATTTTTTGCCGGATGTAATCAGGAACATCCTGAAAAATCATCCGAAAACAAAAAGCCCAACATCCTCTTTATCATGGCCGATGACCATGCCATACAGGCCATCAGTGCATATGGACATCCCATCAGCCAATTGGCTCCTACCCCGAATATTGATAGAATTGCCAAAAACGGAGCTTTATTCAGGCATGCCTTCGTGACCAATTCCATTTGCGGACCCAGTAGGGCAGTCATTTTAACGGGGAAGCACAGCCATATCAACGGGTTTCGACAGAACGGCGACCGGTTCGACGGTAGCCAGCCCACCTTACCGAAAATGCTTAAAAAAGCGGGATACCAAACCGCGGTAACGGGCAAATGGCACCTGCACGGTTATCCCGAAGGCTTCGACTATTGGAAAATCATCGTAGACCAAGGGCAATACTACAATCCCGATTTCATAACTCAAGATGGTGACACCACCCGAATACAAGGCTATGCTACCGACATCATCACCGACGATGCCCTCGATTGGATCAAAAACGAACGATACGACAGCCTGCCCTTCTTTATGATGGTTCACCATAAGGCGCCGCATAGAAACTGGATGCCCCCGTTACGGCACGTGAACAAATACGACTCCGTTCAGTTCCCCCTCCCGGACACCTATTTTCCGGATTTCAAGAACCAAAAAGCGGCCCAGGAACAATTGCAGACAATATATACCGATATGTACGAAGGCCACGACCTAAAAATGTCTAAAGAGTACGGCAGCACCGAACTCGCCTCCAACCCCTGGACCACGGATTTCGAACGGATGACCCCCGAACAGCGCAAACAATGGGACGCGGCCTACCTCCCCGAAAACAACGCGTTCTGGAAAGCCGACCTACACGGCAAGGAACTGGCCGAATATAAAGGTCAGCGGTACCTTAAGGACTACATGGCCACCATTGCCGCCGTTGACGATGGCGTGGGCAAAATCTTGGATTATCTCGAAGAAAACGATTTGGACAAAACTACCCTAGTGGTCTACACCTCTGATCAAGGCTTCTGGATGGGCGAAAAAGGATGGTTCGACAAACGTTTCATGTACGAAGAATCGTTCGGAACGCCCCTGATGATGCAACTACCCGGCACCATTGCATCGGGAAAAGAAATAAACGCCATGGTGCAGAATCTGGATTTCGCCCAGACCTTCCTCGATTTCGCCGACGCTTCCGAAATGGGTGCTGAAATGCAAGGCAAATCGTTAAAAGGCCTATTGGAAGGCAGTATGGACGAGGCCGATTTTAGGGAGGTAGTCTACTACCACTATTACGATTATCCCGCCTTTCATATGGTCAAAAAACACTACGGCATCCGTACAGAACGCTACAAGCTTATGCATTTTTATGACGATATCGATGCCTGGGAATTCTACGATCTCGAAAAAGACCCCAACGAATTGACCAATAGCATTGATGATCCATCCTATACCGAGGTGATCGAGATGATGCACCAAAAGTTGGATAGTGTACAAAAAGTCTACAAAGTAACCGACAAGGAGTTTGAGCAGGCCTCTAAAGAAAAAGTGGAGCGGGCGAATGCAATGTTCGATAAGTTAAGGGGTTCCCCTATCCAATAATGGATGATTAAAGCACGCCGTCTTTAGCTTGCTTTTCATATGTTTGCAAATTGGAATTTACCACATTTTTTGCTAATCGATAAAATAGAATTTTGGATTTGAAACCTGCTTATGTACTTTCTGGCCAGCAACCGGCTCTAGGTGTTGTTCGTGCCCTCGGCGTGATGGGCGTACCCATAGTTGTAATGCATTACAAGGACGAAGATGTGGCCTACCTGTCGAAATATGTTACGCATAGCGTGGCATCACCTCATCCTGAAACGCAAGAAAAAGAATTTATCGAACTGCTACTGGAAAGTGCTAAAAAGTTCGGTGATGGCATTCTGTATCCGGCATCCGATGAAGCTTTGGTCGCTATTGTAAAAAACAAAGAAATACTTGAACAGCATTTCGATGTGCCTTGTCCGGATTGGGATGTTGTGCAGAAATTCATAGAAAAGAAGTATACCTATAAAATTGCGGATGAAAACGGTGTTCCAGCACCTAAAACCATAATTCCGACCAGTTTGGAAGATGTCTTGAACTATGCAAAAAGCGTTGATTTCCCTTGCCTAGTTAAACCCAGTCAAAGCCATCTTTTTTTCGATCATTTCAAACGTAAAATGTTCCCCGTTGAAAGCGAAGAAGAATTAGTCTCTGTTTATAATCAGTCCGTCGCTGCGGGACTTGAAGTTATGCTCCAGGAAATTATTCCCGGTGACGATATCAACGTCGTAAATTATAATGCCTATTTCTGGGAAGGGAAACCCTTGGTCGAATTTACCGCCCAACATATTAGAAATGCCCCGCCATGGTGGGGGTCACCGCGAGTCGTTTTGAGCAAAGACATTCCGGAAGTGATCGAACCCGGTAGAAAAATTTTAGAAGCGATAGGTTTTAGTGGTTATGCGTGTACCGAATTCAAGAAGGATGAACGGAACGGCATCTATAAACTTATCGAAGTCAACGGACGGCACAATCTGTCGACGAGTCTTGCGGTCAGGTGCGGAATCAACTTTCCCTATTTGCAGTATCGACATATACTCGAGAACGAAATACCCACACAAACCGAGTACGAAAAAGGGGTGTATTGGGTCGAGATCATTTCCGACATTACGAACAGTATCAAATTTGCAAGTCAGGAGAAATATTCGCTGTCCCAATATTTTCGCCCTTATATGAATCCGAATGTATTTGCGACGTTTGCCCTATCGGATTTGGGGCCTTATCCGAAAAGACTGTTTATTCCGTTTCTAAAAGCGTTTAGTGCTTTGAACAGAAAGTTATTTGGAGGCAAATAAAACAAGTTTCAGGTAAAAGGTGGCAAGACATACAAACTCGGTAACACATTTCGTTCCGACGCTTTTAATACCTGGTTCGAAATCTTTCTTGGAACGTAAAATTAGATGGTAAATGCCATAGATAGGACGACTATTTTTCCGTAATCATCCCGATTTCCCCGAAGGATGCCCTAAAATCTTCACCATCGACCTTTGTTGCCCTTATCATAATAAATCGTGCCTTTGACCGATTAAAATTCACGATCTGCTCAATTCGGTTGTTGACCACATTGCCGAACTCGCCCTTGGCCACGGTTTTCCAATCAATGTCATTCGTGCTGACCAAAAACTCATAATCCGTAATTATCCCAAAGGGATAACGTTCTTGCATGGGCCAGTAGGTAAAACCTTTCAGGGTATAGACCTTTCCCAGATCAATGACCATTTCTTGAATGGTTTTAGCGCCTTCCGCAGTAGCCCAAAAGGTTTCGGGATTATCGTCGATTGCTTTAACAATATCCGTAATATTCCCGGTGGACACATCTATAATTTTCCAATCCTTTTTGGGGATATCGAAATATTTGAGCGTGCTTTCGGTCGTTTCCTCGGTTTCAGGGTCATAGGTGATGGCCCTTAACGTGGTTGGCGCATCCACCAAAAACGGATTTTCGAATTTCGGGGATGTTACCGTGGGTTCGCTACCGTCTAAGGTATAATGTACCTCAACGTTTTTATCGGGAACGGATAGAGAGACCATCCCGTTTCTTTTTCTTTGGATGTTCGGCAGGGTGAGTAAGTTTGGCGCCCGATACAGTTCAATGTTCGAAATGGCCAAAGGAGCCTTGGCATCTAAAAAGTTGACTCTTACTTTGGATGCCTTAACGGGATTAAAACGCAATATCCGTTTGTATCCTATAGTCGTTTGCCCGTCAATTTCACGCCATTTGCCGTCGACTTCGGCTTCCACAATAAAATTTTTGACCCGTTGCCCCAATGGGATGTATTCTTGCAATAAGATGCGGTTGACCTCGGTAGGGGTGTCGAATTCAAAGCTGATAGATGGCGCAATTACTGAATCGTTGGTCGCCCAATAGGTTTCGGGATTACCATCGTTTACATTGCTAGCGCCATACTGGGGACTACTTTCGCGTTCATCGGAAGCTACCACTTCCGTGTTTTTAGCAAGTTCGTTCTCAAAATCTTTGTCCAATTGTTGGCGCAGTGCCATCAGTTGTTTTATATCGGTTTCATGCACCAAGCCACGATTATCGACGGGGAGGTTGAGTAACAGACTGGCATTTCTTCCTACGGAACGATAATAGATATCCAATAGATGAGGAAGTGTTTTGACTTGATGGTCTTCCGCCTGATGATAGTACCAGCCGGGACGGATGGAGACGTCGGCCTCGGCGGGAAGCCAATGGGTACCGTCTTCATGCCCGGAACGCAATTCTTTGTACCGCGGCCATCCGGGGTAAATTTCGTCACGGCGCATTATGCTCCAATTGGTCTCATTGGCATATCCCTCTTCATTGCCCACCCAACGGATATCGGGACCGCCGTCGCTGAAAATGACGGCATCAGGTTGTAACTCCCTGATGATTTTTGTGACCTTGCCCCATTCGTAATAGGTCTTGCTATCGATTTTGCGCTCTTCGTTTGCACCGCCGTAATAGCCCGTTCCCCCATTGGCCCCATCGAACCAGACTTCGAAGATGTCACCGTAATCGGTCAACAGCTCCCGCAATTGTTCGTGAAAGTCCGCTACATATTCCGGTTTACCGTAGTCCCCGCTATTCCGGTCCCACGGGGAAAGATAGACGCCGAATTTGAGTCCGTATGCATCACAGGCTTCCGACAATTCCTTAATCACATCGCCCTTACCCCCTTTCCAAGGGGAATTTTTGACCGAATGTTCCGTAGTTTTCGTGGGCCACAGGCAAAAGCCGTCATGATGCTTTGCCGTGATAATGAGGCCCTTCATGCCCGCGTCCTTGGCGACCTTGGCCCATTGATTGACATCCAACGCGGATGGATCGAAGCGTTCGGGCGATTCGCCACCCGTGCCCCACTCCATATTCGTAAACGTATTCATGTTGAAGTGGATGAAGCCGTAGTACTCCATTTGCTGCCACCTCAATTGACGCTCTGAGGGCAAAGGCCCTACTTGTTCGGGCGGTTCAACGGTTTCGCATGATCCGAGAAGCGCAATCATCGTCAGAATGAGGATAATCGCCCTGTGAAATTTGTGGAATATAGGGATAGATACTGCCATTAGCCCTGGTACGCTTTCGCCGTCTGCTTCGACGTGCCCAAACCTTCGATTCCCAATTCGACTACATCGCCGGCTTTCAGGTATCTTTGGGGACTGAGCCCTAGGCCTACTCCGAAAGGGGTTCCGGTCGAGATAATATCACCGGGCAACAAGGTCATAAATTGGCTGATATAACTGATCTGTT
>RCMY010000344.1_pt1 | contig 43760 bp, 42 predicted proteins | sample 2041341 | NCBI WGS metagenome assembly RCMY01 (sample SAMN09708234, study PRJNA481090) | Marine sediment metagenome, whole genome shotgun sequencing project. | reverse complement strand
AGAAAAGAGCGCGCGACGGGCAAAACAATACCCCGCGCGCGCATCCTTAACACTTCCGCAAACTCTGTTAACGCGACCACCACATCTCGTAGTCGCGCCGCCGTTCGCTACAACGCGCACCGACGCAATACCGACGTTGCACCGACGTCATACCGACATTGCCGAAAATCGCATTTAACCTTGTTTGACTGACGTTAACGAATGCGCCCATTGCACGATCCGCCTCTACTGCGACCGTTGCCTGAAAATTCATTAATCTTCAAAAAAATCAGTAAGAGTATTCGTCAAATACCCGCGTCACATCCCCGTCCCAGTCGTCCTTGTATCGCCGGATCAGTTCGTCCGCAGGCAGTTCGCCGCTTTCAAGGCTTTCGTTCAGCGCATTAAGGAAATGCGTCTCGTCCGGCAACAACCCACCAGCACCCGGCATCGCGCGCGCCTTCAAGCCTTGCTCTGCGATATCAACAACTTGGCGCGCCAAATCGTGCATCTTCAAACCGTTAACTTCGGCCTCAAGCCCCGACACAGACGCTTTTACGCGCCACTCTTCCCGCGCTTCTGCGTCCCAATCCTTTACCAGATCCCAAGCCGCATCTAACGCGTTCTGATCATAGCAAATTCCGGCCCATAGCGCGGGCAAAGCACACAATCTCCGCCAAGGCCCGCCATCCGCACCGCGCATCTCGATGAATTGCTTCAAACGCGCTTCGGGGAAGATGGTTGTCAGGTGATCCGCCCAATCGGACAGGCTCGGCAATTCGCCCGGTAAAGCTGGCAGTTTGCCCTTCATGAAGTCCCGAAACGACATGCCCAGCGCATCGACGTAAACGCCGTCGCGGTAGACAAAATACATTGGCACATCAAGCGCATAGTCCACGTATTGCTCGAACCCAAAGCCGTCCTCAAACGCGAATGGCAACGTCCCGGTCCGGTCCGCATCAAGGTCCCGCCAAATGCGGCTACGCCATGATTTATGGCCGTTCAATTTGCCCTCAAAGAACGGCGAATTCGCGAACAAAGCAGTCGCCACAGGTTGCAATGCCAAGGCCACGCGAAACTTCTGAACCATGTCCGCCTCGCTGCCAAAATCAAGGTTAACCTGCACCGTACAGGTTCGCCGCATCATCGACGTCCCCATCGTGCCGACCTTCTGCATATAGCTGTCCATCAGCTTGTAGCGACCCTTTGGCATAAGGGGCATTTCCTCGTGTAACCAATGCGGTGCCGCGCCCAGCCCGATAAAACGAACGCCAATTTCGTCCGCAATCGACTTCACTTCCCGCAGGTGGACGTTCACTTCGTCGCATGTCTGATGGATGGTCTCCAACGGCGCGCCGGACAACTCCAATGCGCCCCCCGGTTCAAGTGAGACATTCGCTCCGTCTTTCACAAGACCAATGATCTTCCCGCCCTCAAGTACCGGCGTCCAATCGTAGCGGTCCCGCAATCCTTCAAGAACGGCGCGGATCGACCGATCACCTTCGTAAGGCAATGGTTTCAAACTATCTTTGCAGTAGCCGAACTTCTCGTGTTCGGTTCCTATGCGCCAGTTTTCCTTCGGCTTGCAGCCGTCAGCAAGGTATTCCGCGAGTTGTTCGTGCCGTTCAATTGGCCCGCCGCCAGACTGAGGAATGGACATTTGCGATCGCCTCGATGCTCGTTGTCAGAGGTCGTCAGTTGCGCGAAACGATTGCGAAGTCAACTCAAGCGCTTGTTTGGTCGCTCCCAAACAGTTGTACGCGAGACAGGGCGAACCCGGCCTGCATCGGCCAATCGCCCCGTGCTCAACCCCGGCAGAGCAGAAAACGCGTCAAAGAGCGCATCGGCCCCCTCAGCGTCCACTGGTATCAAAAGCACGTTGCCCTGCGCGTCAGACAATTCCCAAGTATGGGGAGGCAACGCCGCAATCCGCACAAGATCTTCAAGCGCCACAGCGCCCCCGACGGTCGGCCCGAAGTACGAGATTTGTTGCTCGTCCACATCGACGACGCCGGCCCCGCCTCCGGCTGATCGAAACCGGGCACGCTGGGTGCCGACGTACATCAGGATTGTCCCCAGGCTCATCATCAAAACGCCGAAAATCAGATGCGCGCGAGTTGGTCCAATCACGGTCAAAACACCAACGAGGTCGAGCCCGGCGCCGACAAGGACCTCGCGCCAACGCATAAGCGCATCGCGCGCTTCCGGGCGGATAAAGCTCATCGCTTACCCTCGTAATTCAATGGGTGCCAAGGTGCCGGCTCAACGGCCGCATCTTCGTCACGCCAATCATAAGGGGCGCGGACCGGCTCAAAACTCATGTCGGTAAAGTCCCGTATTAATTCAAAATCATCGCCCAACCGCCGATAGAGTTTTCCGCCATTTGTGTCGTAGCGATCCAAAGCAACGCCCGTGGAATGGGCAACGGGCGCGTCGGCGCGTGCTGCGCCAAGCTCTGAGACATTCGCTGGCTTCCCGTCAGGCTTCAGCAGGCCCGCCAGGCACGACTTTGTTTTCGTTGTGCGCGTTAGACGGGTAAGCCCGCGCGCCCGCCCGATGATATCTTTCCCAGCCGGGGCGACGTATCTTTTCGCGTCAATGAACCGACCACCGCCGCCCCAAGTAGACCCCTCAGGAAACAGCGAAAGCCCAGTAAAGTAGGGGGGTTGCGAGATGACTGTGTAGGCCCCCTCGCTTTTGGTCGTCCAATGTCCGCTCAACGTGAAATAGATGAAATGCTGGCCATCCGGCGCCAGATCGCACCGGTCAATATAGACGCGCTGCTTTAGCCACTGCCCGTCTTCAAATGTATCTGTGTCACGATGCCACAGGATCATCCGATAGTGTTTGGATGGACCTTGCCGCACTATTACAGCGCGGTCATTCTCTGTGGCAAAGAATAAATGCAAGCGAACGTAGGGCGACGTCATCGCCAATCGCCCAAAGATTGCTGCCAAATGGTCAGCGCCGCTACTGCCGCTGTATCGGCGCGCAAAATGCGTGGGCCCAACGCAACCGGGTGACTGAACTCAAAGCCTTGCAACTTTGTGCGCTCGGCCTCGGAGAAACCGCCTTCCGGGCCAATCAGGATTGCCCAAGGTCCGGGCGCGTCCGGTAAACCAATGGTGTCTCCGGCGCGCGCTTCGTCACAAAACATCAAGCGCCGCTCGCTCGGCCATTCAGCTAAAAGCCGGTCCAGTTTTTGCAATGCCCCGACCTCGGGGACAAACGTCGCGCCGCATTGCTCAGCCGCCTCAACGGCGTGGGCTTGCAGGCGGTCTTGTCGGATACGTTCGGAGTTGGTGAAGACCGTCTGAACCGGCACAATCCGCCGCGCACCCATCTCAACTGCCTTCTCAACGATGAAATCTGTGCGAGCCTTCTTGATCGGCGCGAACATGAGCCAGAGGTCGGGAGGGGCGGATTGCTCTGCAGATTGAACAGAACACATAAGTTCGCCACCGCGCTTGCCAGCTTTGACGACTTCAGCGCGAAATTCACCGTCGCGCCCATTGAAAACGGCCACAGCATCACCGATTCCAAGACGCATAACGCCAAAAAGGTAATGCGCCTGCTCGCGTGTCAAAACGACCGATTGCCCCTGTCCTATGGGCTGATCTACAAAGAGCCGGATTTTTGCGCTTTTCATAGGACCAGAGCATATGACCGGGACGGACGGGACGCCAGAGACCAAAGCCTCTGGGCAGGTTGCTGATGCGGTCACTGGCAATTGGGTCGACACAATTGCGCCCGCGGCGATGCGCCCATATTTGCGGCTCAGCCGCGCGGATCGCCCTATTGGCACGTGGCTTTTGTTGATCCCGTGCCTTTGGAGCATTGCCGCCGCGTCGCTTGTCCAAGGCGAGGTGACGCTCCTGCATCTTTGGATCGCCGTCGGTTGCAGCATCGGGGCATGGCTCATGCGCGGCGCGGGCTGCACATGGAATGACATCACAGATCGCGATTTCGACGCCGCCGTTGCGCGCACTCAGTCGCGTCCAATCCCGTCCGGACAAGTCACCGTTAAGGGTGCGGCTGCATGGATGCTCGTCCAGTCATTGTTGGCTTTCGCGATCTTGCTGACATTTTCATGGACAGCCATCTGGCTTGGTATCGGGTCGATCGCGCTTGTGTGCATATACCCGTTTGCAAAACGATTTACGTGGTGGCCCCAGATTTTCTTGGGCCTTGCGTTCAATTGGGGGGCGTTGCTTGCATGGGCCGCCGTGACTGGCTCGCTAAGCTGGGCGCCCGTGATGATATATATCGGTGGCATCTTCTGGACGCTGTTTTACGACACGATCTACGCCCATCAGGACACCGAAGACGATGCGATGATCGGCGTGAAATCAACCGCACGACTATTTGGCGACGCGACATCCAAGTGGTTGAAATGGTTCATGGTCGCCAGCGTTACTTTCTTTGGGGCTGGTTTGGTTCTCGCCCTCGCGCCTGCGTCCAACGTGCTTCAGTTGGTCGTCGCACTTGGAGGTGTTTGGGCGTTTGGGTGGCATATGATGTGGCAACTTAGTCGGCTCAACATCGATGACCCTGAAAAATGCCTGTTGCTTTTCCGATCGAACCGCAATGCCGGACTGATCCCTGTGCTGTTTCTTGCCGCTGCTCATTTCGTGTGATTGCAGAGCAGCATCAGGCGGATTAACAAAGCGCAATGAGCCGTATCGCACCCTTTTCTCTAAAATCAATTGCCCCGCATGTGGTGGCAATTGTACTTGCGGCTTCCGGCTGTCTTGGCGTCGCGGTCTGGGCCAAGGAGAGAGTCGAGACCAAAACGGCGACCGACATTGGTTTGGTGTTGGCTCAAAACGGGCATGACTGGGCCGAAGTCACGACGGACGGCCTTCAAGTCGCGCTGATCGGCACGGCCCCGAACGAGGCCACCCGCTTTGCGGCTCTGTCGTCGGCGGGCCGGATCGTAGACGCCTCGCGCATCCGCGACCTCATGGAAGTGCAGGCAACTGCCGCCATCCGAGCGCCGGATTTCTCGATCGAAATCTTAAAGAACGACGACGGCCTCTCTCTTATTGGGCTTGTTCCGACGGAATCAGACCCCGCCACGATCTTGGAACGTGCGCGGCGTATCGCAAGCACGGCTAAGATTACTGACCTTTTGGAAAGCGCCGACTATGCCCCGCCGCCCGGCTGGGAAAGAGCGCTGACATTTGGCCTCAATGCGCTAGAGTCCTTGCCGCGCTCTAAGGTTTCGATTGCTCCCAACAGGGTTTCGATCACCGCCGCGGCGCCGGATGAAGATGCCAAACGGCGGATCGAGCGTGAGCTGAACCGAGATGTGCCAACCGGGGTCGCCTTGGCTTTGAATATCACCGCGCCACGCCCTGTGATTGCGCCCTTCACGTTACGGTTCCTCAAGGACGAAAGCAGCGCACGCTTCGATGCCTGTTCGGCAGATACCATAGAAGCCCGCGACACAATTCTCGCCGCTGCAATTACTGCTGGTTTGTCTGGCAACATCGGCTGCCAGCTTGGGCTTGGCACGCCGTCCACGCAGTGGGCCGCCGCCGCAACCGCAAGCATTGAAACGCTGGATGCCATCGGGCAAGGCACGGTGACATTGTCGAATGCCGACATTACGCTGGTTGCAGCCGAAGGCACGTCTCAGGCCACTTTTGATCGCGCGGTCGGCGAACTCGAAGGTCGACTGCCAGACGTCTTTTCGCTCACTGCGGTCCGGCTTGAAAGCGATGAACAATCGGCAAACGATCCAAGCCAGCCCGAATTCGTTGCAACCCGATCACCAGAAGGTCTGGTCCAACTTCGCGGGCGACTAAGCGATGAGTTGACCCAAACCGCAGTGCGCAATTTTGCGGCGGCGCAGTTCGGTGCCGGCAATGTCTATCCCGCAACGCGAACAGACGCCGGACTGCCGGCAGGATGGCCAACCCGCGTGCTGTCAGCACTGGAATCGCTCGCCCTGTTGAACAATGGCACGGCGATTGTAAAACCTGACATCGTCGAGATTCGGGGCGTGACAGGGCGCGAAAATGCGCGATCCGAGATCACTCGCATCCTGACCTCGAAATTGCCGGACGGCGCAGTATTCAAATTGGATGTCACTTATTCCGAGGCGCTCGATCCACTTGCTGCTCTGCCGACACCCGAAGAATGCGTCGAACAGATCAACGCGGCCGTCTCGCAGAACAAGATCACATTTGCGCCGTCCTCGACCGACATCGAAGATGACGCACTTGGAACTGTCGATGCCGTCTCTGAATTGCTTCGCGATTGCCAGACCGTCGATATCGAAATCGGCGGCCACACGGATAGCCAAGGGCGCGAAGTGATGAACCAACAATTGTCCCAAGCCCGCGCAGATGCCGTTTTGAATGCCATCATGGCGCGGCGTGTTTTGACGTCCAACCTGACGGCCAAAGGCTACGGCGAAACCCAACCGATCGCTGACAACGATACCGAAGCCGGGCGCGATGCAAATCGCCGGATTGAATTCCGCCTTGTGCTGCCGGAACCCGTCGCGGAAGATGCGAGCGCTGAAACTGGCTCCGAGGACACAGGCGAATGAACGGCACCGAGTTTATCTTTGCAACTGCCGCGATCTTGTTTGTAGCCTTCATCGCGGGCTGGTTTGCACATTGGCTGATCAGCCGGATCACCCGGGTGACACGCTCGGACATGGATGATCTGGACCGGATGGCGCAGGAATTACATCATGCGGAAGAAGAGCGCGACAACGCCGTGACCTACATGCAGCAGCGCGAAGCGGAGCTTTCGAACCGGATGACCCAAACCGAGGCCGAGCTGAACGCCGCGATGGAAGGGTTGCGCTCGGCGCGAACCGAAGCCGAAGATTTGCGCAGCTATATTGAGCGGACCAATCAGGCAACGTAGCCGGCAGGCGCCTATTTGTGACGGCCAGGCGTGATTGGGGTCCGTTTTCGAAGCCCATCGGGCGAGGCCAGCGAACTGGACTTAACATAGCAAACCTGTTGGCGCTAAGCGTGAGACGCGCAGCCTTATAAATCAATACCGTAAAGGGAGTCGCGCCCGCCCCGGAAGGCGAGTAAGACGGACCAAAGGGAGAGATCATGCCGCAGCCAAAGCTCGACACATCGCCAAAGGTATCGGACGAGATCCGAAAGACCACCTGCTACATGTGTGCCTGTCGATGCGGCATCAATGTCCACATGAAAAAAGGTAAGGTTGCCTATATCGAGGGCAACAAAGACCATCCGGTGAACCAAGGCGTTCTATGCGCCAAGGGCTCTGCCGGGATCATGCAACACCTTTCCCCTGCACGGCTGCGCGCCCCGATGAAACGCGTCGGTCCGCGCGGCTCGGGTGAATTCGAAGAGATTTCATGGGAAGAAGCGCTTGAGACGGCTGTCTCGTTGCTAAAGCCTGTTCGCGACACCGATCCTACAAAGCTGGCGTTCTTCACTGGTCGCGACCAGTCTCAAAGCTTCACGTCGTTCTGGGCTCAAGGGTTTGGAACGCCAAACTACGCAGCACACGGTGGGTTCTGTTCGGTCAACATGGCCGCAGCCGGCATCTATACGATGGGCGGCGCGTTCTGGGAATTTGGTCAGCCGGATTGGGACCGCACCAAGCTCTTCATGTTGTTCGGTGTCGCTGAAGACCACGACAGCAACCCGATCAAAATTGGACTTGGAAAGCTGAAGAAACGCGGCGCGCGGGTCATCGGCGTCAATCCGATCCGCACTGGATACAACGCTATTGCCGACGACTGGGTCGGGATCACACCCGGTACCGACGGTCTTTTCATCCTCAGCCTTGTGCATTGCCTGATGAAAGCTGGCCGCATCGACCTGGATTATCTGGCCCGCCTGACGGACGCGCCTTGCCTCGTGAACGGGGATGAAAGCTCGGACGAATTTGGGCTGATCCTGCGCGATGAGGCTGGCAAAGCTCTGGTCATCGACCGAAATACCGGCAAGCCCGCACCTTTTGACGGCAAGGGCGTAGAGCCAGATCTTTCCGCGACCTGGCGCAATGCGGGTTCCACCCATCGCCCTGTGCTGCATCACATGGCCGAACGCTATATCACCGACGAATATGCCCCCGAGACCGTTGCCGACAGAGTTGGTATCGACGCCAAGCGCATCCGTGCCATCGCAGCCGACATCGCGCGCGTGGCCTTTGATGAGGCGATCGAGCTTGATCGCGAATGGACTGATTTTCGCGGCGTGACCCACAAGAAGATGGTCGGTCGCCCCGTCACATTTCACGCCATGCGTGGAATTTCGGCGCACTCGAACGGGTTTCAGACGTGCCGCGCGCTGCATTTGTTGCAGATCATCCTTGGATCGGTCGAAGTCCCCGGTGGCTTCCGCTTTAAGCCGCCCTATCCAAAACCAGCAACGGCCCACCCGAAACCGCACGCAAACGCGCAGCCCGGCAAGCCGCTGGACGGCCCACACCTTGGGTTTGTCCATGGTCCCGACGACCTGCTAATCAACGACGACAATACCGCCAAGAGGATCGACAAAGCGTTCTCTTGGGAAAACCCAATGTCGTCGCACGGCCTGATGCATATGGTCATCTCGAACGCGCATGCGGGCGATCCCTATAAGATCGACACGCTGATGCTCTATATGGCGAACATGGCGTGGAACTCGTCCATGAACACGTCAGAGGTGATGCGTATGCTCACCGATACGAATGATGACGGGTCTTACGTCATCCCGAACATCATCTATTCCGACGCCTATTCGTCTGAAATGGTGGCCTTCGCGGATCTGATCCTGCCCGACACGACCTATCTCGAACGCCACGACTGCATCTCACTTCTTGACCGCCCGATCTGCGAGGCCTCAGCCGCTGCGGACGCGATCCGTTGGCCGGTTGTGGAACCCGACCGAGACGTGCGCGGATTTCAGTCCGTACTTTGTGAGCTGGGCGGTATGCTTGGGCTTCCCGGCTTTACGAACGAAGACGGCAGCCAGAAGTATGCCGACTACGCGGACTACATCACGAACCACCAGCGCAAACCCGGCATTGGACCCCTTGCGGGGTGGCGCGGCGATGGCGACGAGCATGGTCGCGGCGAACCGAACCCGAACCAGATCGAAAAGTACAAAGAGAACGGCAGTTTCTGGATCAGCCACATCCCCGAAGAGGCCGAATTCTACAAGCCTTGGAACATGGCCTATCAAGACTGGGCCGTGAAGACTGGCATTTTCGATGCACCGACGCCTTACATCTTCACGCTTTGGTGCGAGCCTCTTCGCAAGTTTCAACTGGCCGCCGAAGGCAAACACCGCCGCCAGCCGCCAGAACATCTCAAGGCGCGTTACGCTGAAACGATGGACCCATTGCCAATTTGGTATCCTCCGTTCTCGGACGCCGACGAGCGTTTCACAGTGCATGCCCTCACACAGCGTCCGATGGCGATGTATCACTCGTGGGGCTCGCAAAATGCGTGGCTGCGCCAAATTCACGGCTACAACCCTCTCTATGTCCCAACCAAACTTTGGGAAGCGAACGGATTTTCTGAGGGCGACTGGGCCCGCGTGACATCTCCCCACGGCGAGATCACAGTGCCTGTCATGCACATGGCCGCGCTGAACGAGAACACGATATGGACATGGAATGCGATCGGGAAACGCAAAGGCGCCTGGGCGCTTGATGAGGATGCTCCAGAGGCCACCAAAGGCTTTTTGTTGAACCACATTATCCACGAGCTTCTCCCGGCCAAGGGGGATGGCCTGCGTTGGGCGAACTCTGACCCGATCACCGGGCAAGCCGCGTGGTTCGATCTGCGCGTGAAAATCGAGAAAGTCAGCGCGCCGAAAGAGGCGTTACCGTCTCATCCCGCTCAGAAAAGTCCGGTCCCTAAAGGGCCAAAGGACGTCACACAAAAGGTGGGCTCATGACCTCACTTCCCACCCATACCGAGAAAACCCTCGGTCTTGTTATCGACCTTGATACCTGTGTCGGTTGCCACGCCTGCGTAACGGCCTGTAAAGGCTGGAACACTGAAAACTACGGCGCGCCCTTGGCGGACACGGACGCCTACGGCGCGGAACCCGTCGGAAGTTTTCTCAATCGCGTGCATAGCTATGAGGTGCAGCCGGACAACGGCGCGCCCGCACAATTGTATCACTTCCCGAAAAGCTGCCTGCACTGCACGGACGCTCCCTGCGTCACCGTTTGCCCGACAGGCGCAAGCTACAAGCGGGTAGAAGACGGTATCGTCTTGGTTAACGAAAGTGACTGCATCGGCTGTGGCCTGTGCGCATGGGCCTGTCCCTACGGCGCGCGCGAAATGGACCCGACCGAAAAGGTCATGAAGAAATGCACACTTTGCGTGGACCGCATTTACAACGAGAACCTGCCCGAAGAAGACCGCCAACCGGCCTGTGTTCGCACATGCCCGTCCGGCGCGCGGCATTTTGGTGATCTGTCCGATCCCGAAAGCGATGTGTCAAAGCTTGTCGCCGAACGCGGCGGTTTTGATCTGATGCCAGAACAAGGCACCGGGCCGGTCAATAAATATCTCCCACCGCGTCCAAAGGACGAAGTGCCGGAGTTCGATATCCTGGCGCCCTATCTCGAACCCGTCGCAGAAGAGCCGCAAGGCTTCTTGGGTTGGCTCGACAAGACGCTTGAAAGGATCAGCTGATGCATCCGGCTCCGTCTATCGTTCTGTTTTCGACGCTCTCTGGTCTTGGGTTTGGTCTTTTGGCGATGCTTGGTCTTGGCTTCCCGGAAGTCGACGGCTGGGTCGCGTTCGTCTTTTTTGCGCTTGGTTTCGCATTGGCGGGCGGAGGCTTGGTCTCGGCAACGTTCCACCTTGGTCACCCGGAACGCGCCCTAAAGTCGTTCTCCCAATGGCGCTCAAGCTGGCTGTCACGTGAAGCTTGGGCCGCCGCCGCCGCCATGGCTGTGATGGGGATTTATGCGGCGCTGATCATCTTCACCGGAACCCGCATTGCGCCTCTCGGCTGGATCGGCGCCGCACTTTCGCTGCTCACGGTCTACACAACGTCGATGATTTACACCCAGCTAAAGACCGTTCCACGATGGAATCACTGGTCTCCACCGGTGCTTTTCATGGCGTATGCAATTGTCGGCGGCCTGCTTATGGCCGGTCAAACCAGCGTTGCGATCCCGCTTTTGGTGGCATTGGGCGTTTTGCAGGTTGTTGCTTGGGTCGATCAGGACCGTAAAGAGGCCGCCTCGGACACCACGCTGGCGACTGCTACCGGATTGGGAGATATAGGCGCCGTTCGCGCATTTGAATCGCCGCATACTGGCGGCAATTATCTCACCCATGAGATGGCTTTCAGTGTCGCGCGCAAACACGCACAAACCCTTAAATTCGTTTCACTAATCCTTGCCATTGGTCTGCCGGTGATCCTTTTGCTGCTGCCGTTCAATCACCTGTTTGCGGTTCTGGCTATATTGTCTCATTTCGCTGGCGTCGCCGCGCAACGCTGGCTGTTTTTTGCAGAAGCCAAGCACGTCGTCAGCCTGTATTACGGCCGCTAACTGCATAGCGGGTATTCGTCGCGGAAGGCGTTGTGCCCGTTGCTGTTTTTCAACCAACTGAATAGTGTCCGAGACAGCTTGGCTCGCGAGAAAACGCGGGCCGTAAACGGACCCAAGAGGAGACACACACATGACCAACGTTGTAATCGCCAGCGCCGCACGGACAGCCGTCGGAAGCTTTACCGGTAGCTTTGCCAATACGCCTGCCCACGATCTTGGCGCGGCGATGATCGAAGCCCTAATGGAGCGCGCAGGCGTCGACAAAGCGGACGTCAGCGAGACGATCCTAGGTCAGGTGCTGACGGCGGCTCAGGGCCAGAACCCGGCACGTCAGGCGCACATCAACGCAGGTCTGCCAAAAGAAAGTGCCGCTTGGTCGATCAATCAGGTTTGTGGCTCGGGGCTTCGCACCGTCGCCCTTGGCGCTCAGCACATCATGCTTGGAGATGCTGATGTCGTCGTCGCCGGCGGACAAGAAAACATGTCGATGAGCCCCCATGCGCAGGCGATCCGTGCCGGACAAAAGATGGGTGATCTGAAGCTTATTGATACGATGATCAAGGACGGCCTCTGGGATGCGTTCAACGGTTACCACATGGGTCAGACGGCCGAAAACGTCGCCGACCAGTGGCAGATCACACGCGAAATGCAGGATGAATTCGCAGTGGCCAGCCAAAACAAAGCTGAAGCTGCGCAGAAGGCCGGTAAGTTTGACGACGAGATCGCGGCCTTTACGATCAAGACGCGCAAAGGCGACATTATTGTCGACAAGGACGAATACATTCGCCACGGCGCGACGATTGAAAGCATGCAGAAGCTGCGCCCTGCCTTTGCTGCTGACGGTTCGGTCACTGCTGCAAACGCATCTGGCCTCAACGACGGCGCCGCGGGTGTGTTGCTGATGAGTGCCGAGAATGCCGAAAAGCGCGGCATCACACCAATGGCACGCATCGCCTCTTACGCGACGGCTGGCCTTGATCCTTCGATCATGGGTGTTGGACCGATCTACGCATCGCGCAAGGCGCTCGATAAAGCGGGCTGGAGCGTGGCCGATCTTGACCTCGTTGAAGCAAACGAAGCGTTCGCGGCGCAGGCCTGCGCGGTCAATAAGGACATGGGTTGGGACCCTGCCATCGTGAACGTCAATGGCGGCGCGATTGCGATTGGGCACCCAATTGGTGCGTCCGGAGCGCGGATTTTGAACACGCTTTTGTTCGAGATGCAGCGCCGCGACGCCAAAAAAGGTCTCGCCACGCTTTGCATCGGTGGCGGCATGGGTGTCGCACTTTGCGTTGAGCGCCCTTAAATTCGTAGCGTTCTGAGGGGGCGCTGCCCCCTCTTGGCCTTCGCCCAATTCACCCCTGAGGTACTTTTTAAAGGGTGAAGTGCGGGCAACATCTAAAATTGAAATCTGGAGGAAATTCTTATGGGACGTGTAGCTCTTGTGACAGGCGGTTCGCGCGGCATCGGTGAGGCCATCTCGAAGGCACTTAAGGCCGATGGGTTCGAGGTCGCGGCAACGTATGCGGGCAACGATGAAAAGGCCGCTGCTTTTACAGCCGAGACCGGCATTAAGACCTACAAGTGGAACGTCGCCGACTATGAGGCGTCCGTTGCAGGTATCGCACAAGTTGAGGCTGATCTTGGCGGGATCGACGTGGTTGTCGCCAACGCCGGTATCACGCGGGACGCGCCATTCCACAAGATGACACCAGAGCAGTGGAATGAAGTGATCGGCACGAACCTGACGGGTGTATTCAACACGGTCCATCCTATTTGGCCAGGTATGCGAGAGCGTAAGTTCGGACGCGTCATCGTTATTTCGTCGATCAACGGCCAGAAGGGCCAGTTTGCGCAAGTAAACTATGCCGCCACGAAGGCAGGCGACCTGGGGATTGTGAGATCATTGGCACAGGAAGGCGCGCGCGCCGGGATCACGGCAAACGCGATTTGCCCCGGCTACATTGCGACCGAGATGGTGATGGCGGTGCCTGAAAAGGTGCGTGAGTCGATTATCAGCCAAATTCCAGCAGGTCGTCTGGGCGAGCCCGAAGAGATCGCGCGATGCGTGGTGTTTCTTGCGTCAGATGACGCTGGCTTCATCAATGGTTCGACGATCTCCGCCAATGGGGCGCAGTTCTTCTCGTAACCCGTCGCAGACCATTCGAATAATAAAGGGCCGCCCCATCCTAGGAGCGGCCCTTTTCTCATCCGGGAAGGCTTGCAACGATCAGCGGATGGTAAAGATGCGGTCGATAATTTTTGCGAAAACAGCGGCGCGCTCTGTGTGTGCTTTGCGAATTGCGTCACGCATGCGGGTGTTTGTGGTTATCTCGATCATTTGGCAACTCCAACTATCAGTGTTCCTTGTCTGATCCGTTTATGTCATTCGCAAACAAAGCTTACAAACGAGACTTGTGAGAGCTTCAGTTAAGATATACTTGTGCGAAATGAACGAACGCCTCCCTCCGTTGACAGCCCTTCGCGCGTTTGACGCCGCGGCGCGCCACATGTCCTTCGCCAAAGCTGCCGATGAGTTGAATGTTACGCCGGCGGCCTTGTCGTTCCAAATCAAGTCGCTTGAAGACCACCTAGGCATGCCGGTATTCCGTCGCCTCAATCGTGCAATCGAACTGACGGACGCGGGGCGTGCTTTGGTCCCTGGCACGCGAGATGGGTTTGCAGCCCTCACCGCAGCTTGGCGGGCCGCGCGACGTCAGGCTGACACATCAACCATCACAGTAACGGCAGGGCCAGCGTTCACCGCCAAGTGGCTTGCTCCGCGGATGTTCGCCTTTGCGCAGGCTCATCCTGACATCGAGCTGCGGTTTACGGCAACGTTGCGGTTGTTGGATTTCGACCGGGACGACGTGGATGTTGCTGTGCGGTTCGGATTGCCGCACGACGAAAACGCCTACACACGCAGCATAATTAGGGAATGGGTGACACCTATGATGGCGCCCGAGCTTGCAGCAACCATTAAGACGCCTGCGGATCTTGCGACAGCAACCCTGCTTCATCAGGACGATGTCGCGTTTTTGAAGCCAAGCATTCAGTGGCCGGCATGGTTTGCCGCCGCTGGACTTGGCACGCCACCATCCGGCGGACTGAGGTTCAGCCAAGCCGACCATGCACTGAATTCTGCGCTGACCGGAACCGGCGTGGTTTTAGGGCGCGTCTCACTCGCAGCGCGAGATTTGGCCGAGGGACGCCTGGTCATGCCGTTTGATCTGTCTCTGACGACCGAGGCACACTATCGCATGATCTGCGCACACGGTGCAGAGAAGAGGCCTCACATAAAGGCGTTTCTCGACTGGATCGAAGACCAGACGGAAGAGATACTGTCGCTCGACAAAGGCCGCCGTTTCATTCCGGCGGCATCTGTCGAGGATGTATCAGACGTTCGCTGACTCGCTGAGCCGCTCGATTTCTTCTTTGATTTTTAGTTTTTGCTTCTTGAGCGCGGTAATCTGAAGATCATCAGAAGCCGGACTGCGCTGTGTCTTTTCGACTTCTTGAGAGAGAATATCATGCTTGTTGCGGAGTTCCTTAAGGTGTGAACTCAAACTCATGGTCGTCCTCCTTTGATTGCGAATAGTTGAAGTGCAGCACGTTTCTTGATTCGTGTCACGCATCAGTGTTTAAAAACTTGTATCAATCCGTAAGCTCTGAGGATTAATGGCCCGTTAAATTGGCGTCGTGAAGGCTAGACCCCTCGCGCAATATCGCTTTCGCGCCGCGCGAATAGCTGTCCCGGTCTCCGTCATGCCGCGCCCCATCGTGCAGAACAAATGGCGCCTGGATCGTCAGCGCGCCGCGACCACCCTTTCGCGCCGTCACAATCACATTCTCGGCGTCCGATCCCACACGGGCAGCCAGCGGGACGAGACGCACACCGCCTAAACGGCCATCCATGCACTTTAAGATGCCCTGAAGACGCGCGGTCCTCTGAATGAGGGTAAGAGTGCCGCCGGGCTTCAAACGACGTACAGCCGTATCTATCCACGCGCTTAGAGGTGTTTCCTCGCCGCGCCCCCCCTCGCGCGTTGTTTCACCGGCCCGCGGGCCTTGCGCACGGTCGAAAAATGGCGGGTTTGCAAAAACGTGGTCGAAAGTCCGCTCGCGAATGTCAGACGGCAATGCCGCAAGATCAGACTGCACAATCTGCGCTGTGAATGCATTCTTGTCGGCGTTTGCACGCGCTAACTCGGCAAGGCCTGCGTCCCTTTCGACGCCGACAGCATCAAGGTCGCACACACGGCGCATCAGACAAAACAGGGCTGTTCCAACACCACACCCAAGCTCCAAGACACTCTGTCCGGGGCGCGCCGGGACAGCAGAAGCCAAAAGCACCGGGTCGGCTCCTGCGCGGTATCCATTGCGAGGTTGCAGGAGGCTCAGAGCGCCGCCAAGGAACTTGTCCTCAGTGGTCTCAATCATCCTTCGACGTGGATTTCGTTGTCGCGCAAAACCGCGCTTGCAAGGAAATGATCCTGCGTGCGGACCATAAGGCGGCGCGGCAAGATGCCGATGCTGCCCTCAAGGACGCTTGTGTGGACGTCGAACTCGAAGCACGCTATATCCTCGCCTTCAAGCAGAGCTTGTGCGAAAGCGATCACTGTCGGGTCGTTGGTGCGCAATAACTCTTTCATAGAATGGACATAAGGGCAGACCACCCGGTTTGTCGAGTAACCTGACGAGCCTGTGATGAGCCTGGACACTGACCCTTCCGCAAAACCGCACGAACGCCTCGCTACCTATCTGGACCGCGACATGGTCGGCGTGAACACGTTGATCCGCGAACGCATGGCCTCGAAACATGCGCCGCGCATCCCCGAAGTGACCGCACATTTGGTGGATGCGGGCGGCAAACGCTTGCGACCAATGCTAACGCTCGCGGCGGCCCGGATGCTTGGATACGACGGTGACAACCACCTGCGATTGGCGGCTACGGTTGAGTTTATCCATACCGCGACCTTGCTGCACGACGATGTGGTGGACGAAAGCGCACAACGGCGCGGCAGGCCAACGGCCAATCTGCTATGGGACAACAAATCGTCAGTTCTCGTGGGTGACTACCTTTTCGCGCGATCATTCCAGTTGATGACGGAAACGGGATCGCTTGACGTGTTGCGCATTCTGTCGAATGCAGCCGCCACGATTGCGGAAGGCGAAGTCTTACAACTCACAGCCGCCGCTAACCTTGGGACGACCGAAGACATTTACCTGCAAGTCGTGCGCGGTAAAACAGCCGCGCTTTTCGCAGCCGCTTGCGAAGTGGGTGGAGTAATAGCCGAGGCCCCCGAAACGCAAATCGCTGCTCTGAACACTTACGGCGACGCGCTTGGGATCGCATTCCAGATTGCGGACGATCTTTTGGACTATGGCGGTGACTCCGGTGCCACCGGCAAGAACATCGGCGACGACTTCCGCGAGCGGAAGCTGACGTTGCCGGTGATCAAGGCGGTTGCCAGGGCCGACGATGAAGAGCGCGCGTTTTGGAAACGAACGATTGAAAAGGGCGATCAACAGGACGGCGACCTCGAACAGGCTTTGTCGTTGATTGCCAAGCACCAGACGATGGCCGCGACCCGCGAAGACGCGTTGTTCTGGACTGCAAAGGCCAAAGAAGCCGTGGCGATCTTGCCCGACCATCCGGTGAAAGATATGCTGAGCGATCTCGCCGATTACGTCGTCGCCCGCATCAAATAAAAAAGACCCCGCTCGAAAGCGGGGCCAAGGTCGGCGCTGTGGGCGGCCACAGGCACCAGCGGTATTACCTTAGATTTAGTTCATCTCGGATCGGATTTGCTGTCTCAGCACATCAATCGAGACCATCTTGCCTTCCTTTCGGAAGTTCCAATAGGTCCAGCCATTGCAGCTTGGCGCGCCTTCCAAAGCAGCCCCCACCTGATGGATCGAACCCTTGATCTCGTCCGCGATCAAAGTGCCGTCAGCGCGCACTTTCGCAGCTTGTCCGCGCGGCGACGTCAGCACTTCACCGGGGCGTAGCATTCCGCGCTCAACCAACTGACCGAACGGGACGCGCGGCTCGGAGCGCTTAGACGCCGTGACCTCAAGAGCGGATTTGTCGAACTTGCGTACCTTTTCGATCCGCTTAAGGGCGACCTTGCGGTACGCTTCTTCACGTTCGATCCCGATGAACTCTCGACCCAGCATTTTGGCGACAGCGCCTGTTGTGCCGGTGCCAAAGAACGGATCAAGGACGACATCCCCGGGGTTGGTCGTGCCGAGCAGAGCACGATGCAACAGGGATTGTGGTTTCTGCGTCGGATGCGCTTTGTCGCCATTTTCGTCTTTGAGACGCTCGTGGCCTGTGCAAATCGGCAAAACCCAATCTGACCGCATTTGCACGCCTTCGTTCAACGCCTTCAGCGCTTCGTAGTTGAAGGTGTATTTCGCGCCCTCGCTCTTCGACGCCCAGATCAGTGTCTCGTGGGCATTGGTAAGCCGCTTCCCGCGAAAATTTGGCATCGGGTTAGATTTGCGCCAAACGACATCGTTCAATATCCAAAAGCCCTGATTTTGCAGCTCTGTGCCGAGGCGAAACACGTTGTGATACGATCCGATCACCCAGATCGCGCCGTTTGGCTTCAAAAGCCGGCGTGCAGCGGCAAGCCAATCTTTCGTAAAACGATCATAGGCGGCGAAGCTACCAAACTGGTCCCACGCATCGTCGACCGCATCCACCTTGGAGTTGTCTGGGCGGTGAAGCTCGCCTTTCAACTGCAAATTATAGGGTGGATCGGCAAAAATCAGGTCAATTGAGTTTTCGGGCAAGCTCAGCATTGTCTCAATGCAATCGCCATCCAAAATCGTATTCAGCGGCAACCCGGCCACTGGCTTGCGTGTTTTTGTCGTCATCTATGCCTCTGTCCCGCACCCTGTCCCGGGGCGCTGTGTTGTTGGTCTAAAGATGAGTCAAAGGTGATTCGCCGTCAATTTCTTTTTTGAATCAACAGGTTAAGAAATTGTCTTGTCACAACATATTGTGGACGGTCTTGAACGAACGTCTATGGTGAGGGGTAACACCAAGTTTTTCCAACGCGGCGCGGTGCAGTTTTGTCGGGTATCCGGCGTTTCTTTCCCATCCGTAGCCGGGATGCTGTTGCGCCAAATCCACCATGATGCCATCGCGCACCACTTTTGCGACGATGGATGCGGCCGCAATCGACACCGAACGACCGTCTCCTTTCACCAAAGCAGTTGCCTGACAGACCAAATCGCGCGGAAGCATAATCCCATCGATCAAGGCGTGATCAACAGACGCGCGCAAACCCGCAATCGCACGGCACATCGCAAGATGAGACGCGCGCAGGATGTTCAGCGCGTCAATCTCTTCGACAGAGGCATGCGCGACCGAAACTTCGGCTACGCGCCAAAGCTCTTCCGCCAAAACTTCGCGCCGTGCTGCGGTCAACTTTTTGGAATCGGCCAATCCTTCGGGGATGTTATCGGGATCAAGGACAACCGCGGCTGCGGTCACCGGTCCAGCCAGCGGCCCGCGGCCGACTTCATCAACACCTGCGATGCGCAGATGGCCAGCAGCCAGAAGTTTAAGCTCTTCGTTGAAATCCGGTCCCATACCGGCAGAAACCACGAATGGCGCAGGCTTCACAAGTAAAGGGCGGCTCTTCCTTTCGAAAGAACCGCCCGTACTCGTACCCCACCCACTCGTGAGAAGCACCATCTCACTCATTAAAACCCGGGTCGGGGGGATGAAGCCCCGACCCACCAACACAGACGGAGATGTGCGGGTGTCCGTGTTGGTATTCTGTTGAACCGCCTTAGCGTGTCGTCACGCGCCAACCTTCGCGATCAAGACAACGTGCGCCATAAAACGTCCGAACCCCGCGATTGGTGCGAACGGCTGTCTCGCAACGATCTGGCAAGCGTGACGCAAACTTATAGTTCCGCTGCAAACACCGGGAGCCATACGCCAGCCTGTCACGGCGTTCTGTTTCGATGACCCGAAGGCACGCGCGAGGCAAAGGCTGCTTTTTGTAGCCACGACCCGCTTTCGGGCCACCTTTGTCGTAAGGGCGAACGTGGCCATCGATGACGCGTCGACCGTCGCGACCGTAGGACTGCTCGACAGATCCCAAGCGACTTGCTCCGACCGTTGGCACTGGGGCTGCGCGGCGATCTTTGCGGTCGTCAATTGTTTTGGCAATAATGGCAACAGCGGCGATCCCAAGGATCACCTTTGCCAAATCTTTATTGTCTGCCTGCGCTGGCGCTACATTTGCAGTTGCCAGAGCCAATGCCAGAATTGATGTCGTTAACAATTTCATCGTCATTCCCCCATGTTCGTCAAAAGCTTGCGTTCGGGCTTGAGATCAATTTGGGGCATGGTTCATGCGACAAGCAATATCGCCGGCTTGCTATGAGATAACAGCGCTTAACCCTTCGGCTGTTATTGATTTTCATGTGCCAAACCCGCAGGGTCCGCCTATGAAAAATGTTGTGATCGCTTTGACCTTTGGGGTCCTGTCGTTTGCCACTGCCCAAGTTGCGGCGGCGGCGTGTTTTGCCGATTATAAGGCCAAACAAGAAAACCCCTTGCGTCTGCACTATGGTGTGGTTGAGGTAAAAGCTCAGCCATGCAAGATGTCTGGAGAGGTCACGGACCAAGTCGGCCAACGCGTGGCGGCAGGTGGCTGGACGCTATTGCAGGTTGAAACGGTCTTTGACGAAACAGGACTTGAGGCAAAAAAGCAGGATGCAGGTGAATTCTACCTCCGTTACTGACACGCGCGCGGCCGGAAACCGTGTTGTCGCGCTTGGCATTGTGGCGGTTGTTCTCATCCTAGGAAGTGCTGCCGCGTTCTTGTTGTGGAGCCTGCCTGACGCAAACGCCTTCAACGCCCGTGTTGAACAGCTTTTCATCGAGAACGCCGACCTGACCTCGGAAGCCGAGATCAAGCTTCTCGAAATCCTCGCACAATCGGGAACAGCCTTTTCGGAAACGCTCGGCAGCTACCGCGTTGTCATCTTTGTTTTGATGCTATTCGCGACTGGTTTGCTGATTGCTTCACTGGTCTTTGTCGTGACCGTCGTAATTTTGAACCGCCGTATCGGCATGATTGAAAAGCAGGGCATTCAGGTGTCGTCGCTGGTGATCAACCGCGGAGAAAATATCGTCGCCCTGAACGACATGGAATTCAAACTGACCGGCGCGGCCATCGAAACGCTCGCCGTTTTGGCCGAAGCCCGCATGGACGGCGATGTCCTGTCAGGCGCCGAAATTGAGGCGGTAATCTCTGGACGCTTGGCGTCCGACTGCGAAGAAGCCGCCGGCGCGACGCGGATCAAACGTCTGCGCGACGCACTTGGCAATCAAATGGTCGCCGAACTTTTGATCCGCACGGTTGCGCGGCAGGGCTATATCTTGTCGATCGACCAAAATGCCATTCGCATGACCTAAGTCGGCCCATGCCCCTCGCGATAACGGATTTCGCGCTGCGGGAACGGGATTTCGATACCAGCGTCTTTCAAAGCGTTCCAAATCAAAAACCGCACCTGCGACGTATACTTGTTCGCACCGTCGTCGATCCCCTCGACCCAGAACTCCACTGCAAACTCGACACCGCTGTCGCCGAAGGCGCGCAACTCGACGTCTGGCTCTTCAGGCTCTGTCAACACAGCCGGGTGCTTCATAACCGCCTTCGAGATCAACTCCGGAATGAGGTTGATGTCGGTGTCATAACTGACCGAAAACTCGACTTCGTAGCGGTTGCCTGATCCGGCGTCCGACCAGTTGATGATCCGCGAAACGATGAAATCCTCGTTTGGCACAACGATCCACTTGCCGTCAAAGGTCTCCAGAATAGTCGCCCGCGCGCCCATTCGAATGATCGTCCCACTTTCACCACCGTCCAACTCGACAAAATCGCCGACCGTGGCCTGCCCTTCCAATAGAAGGATAATCCCCGAGATAAAGTTCGACGCGATCTTTTGAAGTCCAAAACCAAGACCGACACCAATCGCACCACCCAGCAAAGCAAGGGCGGACAAATCCAACCCCATGATGTTCAAAAGCACCAAGCCAACGACGACAAAAATCGCCAGTTCAAAGGCTTTGGCTGCCAGTTCTCGCGTTGGGACTTTGATGTTTTCTTGTGCGCGGATGTACGTCGTGCCGTGATCAGCCGACCAACGACCCAACCAGAAGAGGATTGTGCCGGCAAACAACGCGCGGAAGATGGCAAGGAATGAGAAGTTGATCCGACCCATCGCAATGCCATTGGTATCAAGTAACAACACAAGCGGATCAAGAAGCCCGACCACATAAAGCCCGGCGAGCGGAAGCAATACGTACTTGCCCAGAGTTTTCAAAAACGGGTCTTTGATTATCTCGCGCACAATCTTGAGCACCGCCAGAAATACAAAAATGCGCTTGCCCAAAGCGATAACGGCACCCGACCCGAAAAGAGATCGCGTGACCTGTTCTCCCACGGCTGTGAGCGCATAGGCCAACAATGGCAACAATAGCGGAAGGAACAGCAAGCCAAAAAGGCTCAGCTTCGCGAGGCTTGACCGGTTTGCCTTTTCTGGTCGAATGAGCTGATCAATCCGCGGACGCATCCACGCCGACATGACGACAGCCAAAAGATAGGCCGCGATCAAAAGCCCGAATTGCGCGTAGGCGGCAGGTGACGTGATCCAGTTCAGAAGGATCGTTTGACCCTGAAGTGCGTAGGCTTCCAACATCTCAATCATTGGCTCATACCTTTTATTTCACGCATCCATGCTGGCCTCCAAACATGACGCGTTTCCAGAATTTTTCCCATTATTCGCACCGTGCCCAACGCCTATCTCTGTGTCATCGGGTCGGCATCGAACATCCCCGTTGTCTCTTGGCCCGATCCCCTCGGTCGCGCGGTGTTCGCGTCGTGCGACCGAGGTGGTTTAATCGTGTGTACCAAATCGGCCAGTAGCGAGTGGGGGCGCAAACTTTTAGTGCCAATGTGAGTGGGTTTCTTGGCCGAACGACTGGGGATTGGGTGCATTTCATCCAATCCCCAACTTGTCGGGCCTACGGATTGCTTTGAAGACGTAATTTCATGTCCATCAGAATCTGTTGAAGCGCATTTGTTTCATCAAGTAGGCGTCGCGCCTCATTCAGAGAAATAATCCCATCTTCAATGGAATAACTGTACTCTCCCATCAACGTCGCAAAACGCTGCGATAACTTGATGACATCATTATTAAGAGCCCCGCTCGGGTCATCGCGGCCCTCATTATATTCCACGCTCATGCCTTGTAATTCAGCAAGCGCCTTTGTCACGAATGGCACGGCTGCCACGCGTTCAAGCTCGATCAGAACGTTCACTGGAATATATCGATCCGAATTCTCCGGCGCCAAAGATGCGTATCGCCCAAGAGTCGCTTTTGACTTGCCCGAAACCTCACACGCTTTGGCGAACCCGATGTTCTTGATCAATGCATCCGTGTGACGTTTTAAATATTCCCCGTAAGCGGCGCGTTCATCAGATTGCGTCGTCATCTCAAATCCCTTTCGGCCGTCCCCGTCGCCGTAAGGGTTGAATAATTCAATCCGACACGTTTGCCCACAATTGAAATTCGCCTCGACGCAATGGAAATTGCCTAAGTTTCTTCGGAGTACGCCGGAAAGAACGTCACCGCGTCCCCGTCGCGCCACCGTGGATACTTCTGCATAATGTCTGCGAAATCTGTCGAAACCAAAAATCGCTCCAGCCAGTTCTGCAGATTTGGCCAAGGTTGCGCGTCGAACCACGGTTTATTAATGAATGCGAATTGCCGCACGAAGGGCAGTATCGCGTAATCCGCCAAGCTTGGCCGCACGAACATCCATTGATCAATCTGGCGATCCAGTTCCGATAAAAACGCCGCTGCGTGTCCGCGTTGCGCGTCCGCATCAACGTCTGGATATCTGTCGGCATATTTGGTGCGATCCAGTGCGCTTTTAAACGGACCGTCCGCCCGTTCGATCCACTCAAGGCCTTCGCTCGGCATCGCGAGCCACCCGTCAGGATCATGTCGCCCAAGAGCCCAAGTCATAATGTCGAGGCTTTCATCAATCACCCCATCCGACCAAACCAGCGTCGGAACTGTCGCACTTTGGGACACTGCCAAGAATTCCTGAGGCTTGTCGCGCAGCACGACTTCTCTCAATTCGACAATTTGGCCGCTGACAGCCAAGGCAAGACGGGCGCGCATCGCATAGGGACATCGTCGGAATGAATAGAAAACGGGCGTCATAGTCGCGTCCATACCACAGATTTAGAACGACCAAGTTCCGGTAGCGTTGGTGACCCCGATTGGATTCGAACCAATAACCTGCCCCTTAGGAGGGGGCTGCTCTATCCAGTTGAGCCACGGGGTCTTGCCCCCTTGTCCCGATTCCAATCGATATCTGCAATAGCTTGAGCCTATCAAATGGCTGCGTGACAATTTCCCCCCAATGCGTGAGGCTGGCGTCAACAAAATGACACAGCGGCACCGATACACCGCCCGATGCAGCACGAGACAAGGCCATGACGGACAAAAAGATCATTCCCATGACAGACGACGTTGAAATCCCGCCCCGCAGACCCTTAACGCTCCGCGATGTGTCCGAAGCTTCAGGCGTGAGTGAAATGACCGTTAGCCGCGTCTTGCGCAATCGGGGCGATGTGTCGGCCGCGACCCGCGCAAAGGTCCTACAGTCTGCAAAATCGCTTGGATATGTGCCAAACAAGATCGCCGGCGCGCTGGCCTCAAGTCGGGTCAATCTGGTGGCTGTCATAATCCCGAGCATGTCCAATATGGTATTTCCGGAAGTCATGACCGGCATCTCTGAGGTTCTCGACGACACTCCGCTTCAACCCGTTGTCGGCGTGACGAATTACCTGCCGGAAAAGGAAGAAGAGGTCCTGTTCGAGATGCTGTCCTGGCGGCCGTCCGGCGTCATCATTGCTGGCCTTGAACACTCCGACGCCTCGCGTGCAATGCTTAAGGCGGCAGGTGTTCCAGTGGTCGAGATTATGGATGTCGACGGAGAGCCTATCGACGCGATGGTTGGCATCAGCCACCGGCGCGCGGGGCGCGAAATGGCCCGTGCGATTGTAAAGTCAGGCTATCAGAACATCGGGTTTCTCGGAACAAAGATGCCGCTCGATCATCGGGCTCGCAAACGCTTTGAAGGTTTCACCGAAGCCTTGGCGAAAGAAGGCATCGAAGTGATGGATCAGGAGTTTTATTCTGGCGGATCGGCTTTGGCCAAGGGTCGCGAGATGACCGAGACGATCTTGAAGCGCTCAGAGGATCTCGATTTCCTTTACTATTCGAACGATATGATTGGCGCCGGAGGCCTTCTTTATTGCCTCGATAAGGGCATTGATGTGCCGGGGACGATTGGGCTTGCGGGCTTTAACGGTGTGGAATTGCTGGACGGCTTGCCGCGAAAACTGGCGACGATGGATTCCGGGCGCAGAGAAATTGGCCGTGAGGCGGCGCGGATCATTGCTGGCCGCATCGACGGCACCATCACCGAAAGCGGGCAACGCGTAGAGTTGACCCCGAAGCTTGAACCCGGAATGACCCTACGACGTTATCGGTAATTCGCTAAAACTGTCCGCAAAAACTGATTTTTGACTGCATTGGGTTAAACTCCTGGCAAGGCGCATCTGTGCAATTTGATTGCGGATGTTCTGCGCTGGGGGGCTTGCGCTTACGTCTAGGACGGCTTGACCGAACTAGGGTGAGATATGACTGATCAATGTCCGACACGAAAGTGTCGCAAGGTTCCCGTGTATGATGCAATTGCCGCGCCAATGTCGCGGTCTAAGCCCTTCGCAAACCATAGGGGGGTCTCTTAATGCCGATGTTCCGCACGGATCATACCGCATGGAATGAAGCCCGCGAAACCGCAGGACGCGCGGGGTCGCAAGCTGAAACATCAAATGCGGTCGGCAACGAGTTGCCAGTCTATTCGGTGGACGAAATCGCCTATCAGCTAACGAACGGATATTGGGGTGGCTCCAGTCATTCTTTCAACGCGACAAGCGGTGACACGATAACCGTGGACCTGTCGGCGCTTGAAGAAAACGGTCAAGACGTTGCCCGCATCGCGCTTGAAGCATGGAGCGAGGTAACGGGGCTTGAATTTGTCGAGCGCACAGCGGACCAAACTGCGCCCAACGCGGTGGTCACAGAAATTGTCGACGCGGCATCGGGCACGTTTACCGCTTATATCATGACTGTTGGCGACGACTTTGCGGGCAGCCTCACTGGCGGCCCTGACCGGGACGCTGTGGCAATTACACTTACCGCGGGCCAAAGCATCACCATTGCACTGAATGGCGACGATGCCGAAGGGAACGCGCTCGCGGACCCCTATCTGCGACTGCGCGATGCAAGCGGTACGGTGATCTTTGAGAACGACGATGCTTACGGTGAAGACAGCATGATTTCGTTTGAGGCGCCCACGACGGGAACGTATTACCTCCAGGCCGGGGCATATTTGGACAGCTATTTGGGCGACTACACTCTGTCGGTCCGCGACACCCCGTCGTCGCCCGACATCGCATTTCAAGACGATGCGACAGGTGCCTACGCGCAGTACTGGACCTCTGGTTCAACAATTACGCGGGCTGTGATCAACATAGATGACACCTGGGCTGGCGGGTCGACGCGAATTGATGGCTATTTTTACCAAACTTACCTTCACGAAATCGGACACGCCCTCGGCTTGGGCCATGCAGGCGACTATAACGGCAGCGCGACCTATGGCGTCGACAACAGCTACCTCAACGACAGTTGGCAAGCCTCGGTCATGTCCTACTTCCACCAAACCGAGAACACTTGGTTGGACGCCAGTTTCGCCTACGTGATCACGCCGCAGGTGGCCGACATGGTCGCTGCACAAAACCTGTATGGCACACCTGAAAACCGCACCGGAGACGACACATACGGCAACAATGCAACCACCGGCGGCTACCTAGATACGGCAATGTCTTTGTCGAATCCGGTGTCCTTCACCGTTTTCGATACCGGCGGCACTGATACCTTCGACTTCTCCGAGTTTTCCGACGATCAAACGATGGATTTGCGCGAAGAAGCCTATTCAGACCTTGCTGGGTTGACGGGAAATATTGGAATCGCTCGCGGAACAATTATCGAATACGGGCGAACCGGCAGCGGAGATGACATTATTGTCGGCAACTCGGCAAACAACGGCCTTTCTGCCGGGCAAGGCGCGGATACCGCCGACGGGGGCGCCGGCAACGACGCAATACGCGGGCAATCGGGCGATGACGTGCTTGGCGGCGACGGTGGTCAAGACATTATCGAGGGCGGTACCGGGGATGACAATATTACTGGCGGTGATGGTGGGGATCTCCTGATCGGAGATGACATTACGCTTGCAGACCTGATTGATATTTTCCCAACATGGAGCCCGCCTGCTGATGCGCAAACGCTTTTGGACGACGGCAACTTACTGGCTGTATGGGATGACATCATGGACGACGTTTTCGCCATGGCCTAAATGCTTGGCGTCAGGCGACGTCATCACCGTAGATAAGATCGCCACCGGGTCCGCCGTCCACGAAATCGTCGCCTAAACCGCCGTTGATCACGTCCAACCCTGCGTTGCCTTCAAGGCTGTCATTCCCATCGCTGCCCTCAAGCGTGTCGGAACCATCACCGCCATAGATCACATCCTGTCCGCCACCTCCCGACAACACATCATCACCACCAAACCCGGAAATCGTGTCGTTCCCGGAGTTGCCGTTCAAAACGTCGGCCCCAGGCCCGCCGACAAGATTTTGATGCACCGCAAGCAGCGGTGGTCGGTCAACATTGAGAACTTCCGCATTCGTAAAATCCCCTGCTTCAAGCGTGCCACCATCGTCAGAATACAGCCGAACAACTTCATCCCCAAAGCTCAATATTGCTCCGTCGCTGGTGCTCGTGATTGTCAGTTGACTAACATCGTAAAGAAAATCGAAACTCGACAAATCAAGCCGATCTGTTCCGGCGGTATAGTCAACGACCGTGTCCTCTAGCCCATCTGCCGCAAAGACAAAGAGATCCGCGCCCGACCCACCGGCCATCACATCCGAGCCGTTTCCATCAATGAGAATGTCATCGCCCGCGCCGCCCGACAGGTCATCCGCCATGTCTCCGCCAATAAGCTGATCATTCTGGGGTGTGCCGCTCAAAGCCGCACCGGAACTCATCAAAACCGCGCCCAGTGTGGAAACGTCGAAACTCAACCGTGTCAGTCCTGCCTCCCAGGCCGAGCCTGCAAAGATTTGCAAAGCGCCGTTGGTCGCGGTCATCGAAAGCGCTAACACGCGGTATAATGTCGTCGTCGCATCATCCGCTATCGTTGTGAGATGCACCATCCGCCCGCCCGGCAGCATCGTGAAAAGTGACACTCCCCCATCTGCACCGCCCGCGGCCACATAGGCGAAATCACCGACCGTCACGGCATCCATCGCCGATACGCCTTGAAAGAGCGTCTCAGTCGAGTCCAACACGTGATCCGCAAGCCAAATTTCACCGCCATCGCTGATCTTGAGGGTAGAAATCGAAGACGATCCGGCCGCACCGACAATCAGGTACGTCTCGCCCATGCGCTGGATCGCTTCGATTTCAGCAGGTCCACCAACCGGCAGGCCATCCAATGTCCCGAAAGCGTCAGCGACCAAAAGCGTTCCGTTGCTTGCAACGCTCACAAGCGTGACGCCGTTTTCGGTTGCAGAGACCGATGCGACGTATTCAACGCCCGACGATGAAAAAGACACCAATTCCGCGACATCCGCCAAATACGTGCTGCCGGTGTCGTCAAGACCATCCGACCAAGCCAACCCACCGTCACTTTCGCTAAAGGCATCCAACCCACTAGCGCCTGAGCGACCAGCGACCAAAATACCGCCCACAGAAACAGGCGCGGACAGCGTCCCAACACCCGCCTCTGCAAATTGCGCGCCAAGTGTTCCATTTGCGTCAATGGCGACGAATTGGCCGTAGCTGGCCGTCATACCGGCTAAAACCAGTGCGCCATCCACAAAACCCAAGGCGGGCGAACTACCCACTTCGAACGCGCCGGACAACGACAAAGTCGTTGCAACCGAAAGTGAACCGTCGGAGGCGACCGAAAGCTCGGTCAATGCTCCGTCTGCGCGCGACAACGCATAGAGCACGCTGCGGCCGCCGACTTCGGCAAACAACAGATCGCTCAAACCCCAGTTAAACCCAAGGTCAGCCCCCGTTAAGACCTGATCAACAACAAGCTCCGGCACGCGAAAGCTCCCCAAAACTGGCGCATTGACACCATTCGGAATGCCCCGGAGGAACCCTTGCGCAATCTTGGTTAAGAAACGGTTTGCGAAATTTCGTCAGTTCTTAAGAAATGATCTCAAACTTGTTGACGTCGACCATACCGCGATCGGTGATCTTAAGCGCAGGGATCACGGGCAGAGCCAGAAACGCAAGTTGCAGAAACGGCTCTTCAAGTGTCACCCCAAGCGATCTTGCGGCACTGCGCAATGTGACCAAGGCTTCGCGCACGACTTCGAACGGCTCAAGGCTCATCAATCCCGCCATTGGCAGCGCAAGCTCCGCCAGAATCTCGCCATCTCGGACCACAACAAACCCACCTTCCAGCGCCCCCAACCGGTTTGAAGCCAACGCCATATCGCCGTAATCCACACCGACGCAGACTATGTTGTGATGGTCGTGGCAAACCGTTGACGCGATTGCCCCTGCTTGCAAACCAAACCCGCGAACGAACCCCGTGGCGATGTTTCCATTTTTGCCGTGTCGTTCAACGACCGCAATCCGCACGAGATCACGACTGGCATCTGGGCGCTTGTCTCCATCCACAATCGCGATGTCTTCACGGAGATGCTCTGTCAGAATTTTCCCCTCAAGTATCCCAATCACGTCTGTCTCTTCCCGGTTTCCAACTGTCCGAAAATGGGCCGCTTCTACCTTCGACGCTTTGACCGAATGCCGCCCGACAACCGGTATCGTTTTGCGGGCCGCAAAAGCATCGCTGTCGGCCAATCGTCCCGCGCAGAAAACCATCTCTGCGTGGCAGGTCGCGAGGTCATCCATCACAACGATATCCGCCCGCAGACCCGGCGCGATCAATCCGCGATCCTTCAAACCAAAGGCCTCAGCTGCCGAAAGGCTGGCCGCCCGATACGCCGCAAGGGGTGGCGTCCCCATCGCGATTAGCGTCCGGATCATATAATCGAGATGCCCGTGTTCGGCGATATCCAGAGGGTTTCGGTCATCCGTACACAGACACATGTAAGGCGACGTCCGCTCGGTTAACAATGGCTGCAACGCCTCAAGGTCCTTTGAAACCGACCCTTCCCGGATCAGAACGCGCATCCCTTTTTGCAGCTTTTCTTTGGCCTCGCCCGCGCTGGTCGCTTCATGTTCCGTCCGAATGCCTGCCGCGACATAGGCGTTCAGATCTCGCCCTGACAACAACGGGCAATGCCCATCGATATGCCCGCCCGAGAACAACCGAAGCTTCTCCATCACGTCTGGATCCCGGTGGATAACGCCGGGATAGTTCATGAACTCTGCGAGGCCGATCTCGGAACGATGCCCCCGCAATTCGCTCAGATCGCTTGCGTCCAATCGCGCACCGGCGGTCTCCATATCAGTCGACGGAACGCAGGACGAAAGCTGAACGCGGATATCCATCAATGTTTGCTCAGACGCTTCTTGAAAATAACGAACGCCTTTTGCCCCAATCACATTCGCAATCTCGTGCGGGTCGCAAATCGCCGTTGTCACACCACGCGGAGCCACGCACCGATCAAATTCCAGCGGTATGATAAGCGAGCTTTCAATATGCAGATGCGTATCAATGAAGCCGGGTACAAGCGTCCGTCCGGTCACATCAATCTCGGTGGTTCCGGTGTAGGTTTCGCCAGTACCCACAATAAACTCGCCGGCAATTGCGACGTCACCGTGGACCATCTCTCCGGTCACAAGATCGAAAACCAAGCCACCCTTCAATACCAAGTCGGCCGGGATATCGCCGCGCCCCATTGCGATCCGGGTCTCCAATGTCGGGTGGTCTGTCATAGCCTGCGCCTCATTATGCTTTGGGTCAGAAAATCAGATTGGGCCAAAACACACCAGCGCCCGGTTACTCAGCCGCTTGTGCGGCCTTACATCGCTCACCAGCAAGGCGGACAATCTCGGCGATCTGACCCAGTTTTTCCGCCAACGGACTGGTCTTACGCCAGATCATCCCAATGCGCCGCGACGGTTCGACACCTTCAAACCGGGTGACGCAAACAGGCGCAGATCGGGTTTCAACTTCAACCGCCATTTCAGGGATAACCGTCACACCAATGCCAGCCCCAACCATTTGCACCAGCGTCGCAAGTGAGCTTCCGTCAAGCCCGTCGTGCGTTCGGGACGGCGACGCATTGCAAAAGGACAGCGCCTGATCACGAAAGCAATGTCCCTCTTCAAGAAGCAACAACCGTTCACTGGCAAGTGTCGCACTGGTCGGGCCCGGCAAATGTGCGTCGCACTCAGGACGCACAAAAACAAACCGTTCATCAAATAATAGCGTTTCGTGGAACGACGGCACGGACACAGGCAGTGCAACAATGGCCGTATCCAGTTGCCCGTTGGCCATCTCTTGGATCAAGCGTTCGGTCAGCGTTTCGCGGATACGGATATCCAGCTCAGGATATATCCGCGACAAATCGCCAAGAATCGCCGGTAGCAGATACGGAGCAATTGTCGGAATCACACCAATCCGCAACCGCCCCGACAAAGTATCGTGAGACGCCCGCGCCAGATCACTAAGTTCATCCACAGCCTGCAAGATCGGCCGAACATGCCGTCCAAAGTCCTCTCCAAAAGCCGTCAGACGAACAAGGCGGGCGTTACGCTCAAAAAGAACGGTCCCAAGCGATTGCTCCAACTCTTTGATCTGCATGGACAACGCGGGCTGCGAAATTGAACACGCGTCAGCAGCATGTCCAAAATGAGTGTTCTTGGCCAATGCCTCGAAATACCGAAGCTGTTTAAGTGTAATCCTCTTCATAAGAAAAAATTATCAGCGCTATAATAAAATGCAACTTAAAACTATTCTAAACAGGTGATACAATTGCCTCGAAGTCAAATCGACAGATCATCCACCTAGGGAGTTAGACATGGACGGAAACGACCAATCAGCGATGGGCAAATGCCCCGTCATTCACACAACCCATGGCGTCCGCTCCAATCGCGATTGGTGGCCGAACCAGTTGAACCTCAAAATTCTCCACCAGAACACCAAAAAGAGCGACCCGATGGGGGCCGAGTTCAGCTATGCGGATGAATTCGAAAAGCTTGATCTTGATGCATTGCGGGCCGATCTTTTTGCTCTGATGACGGACTCTCAGGACTGGTGGCCGGCCGACTATGGCCACTACGGCCCGTTATTTATTCGCATGGCATGGCACAGCGCTGGCACGTACCGGACATTCGATGGCCGCGGCGGCGCGACCTCTGGCACACAGCGTTTTGCCCCGCTCAACAGCTGGCCGGACAACGGCAATCTCGACAAGGCGCGACGCCTGCTCTGGCCGATCAAACAAAAGTATGGCCGCCAGATTTCGTGGGCTGACTTGATGATCCTTACGGGAAACTGTGCGCTTGAATCCATGGGGTTCGAAACCTTTGGTTTCGCCGGTGGCCGCGCGGACGTTTGGGAACCCGAAGAGGATATCTATTGGGGCCCTGAAGATGTCTGGCTCACGGACAAAAGGTATTCCGGCGAACGCGATCTCGCCAATCCGCTTGCGGCGGTCGAGATGGGGCTGATTTACGTCAACCCTCAAGGCCCTAACGGCAAGCCGGACCCGATGGCATCCGCCGTCGATATTCGCGAGACTTTTGCACGGATGGCTATGAACGATGAGGAAACTGTTGCGCTGATTGCTGGCGGTCACACCTTCGGCAAAGCTCACGGCGCGGGCGACGCTTCACTTGTTGGGGCTGAACCTGAATCCGCCGGGATTGCCGAACAGGGACTAGGTTGGAAGAATGCATTTGGAAGCGGGATAGGTGTCGACTCGATCACCAGCGGTCTGGAAGGAGCCTGGACTTCAACGCCAATCGCTTGGGACAACAGCTACTTCGACACGCTCTTCGGTTACGAGTGGGAACTGACAAAAAGCCCCGCTGGTGCTTGGCAGTGGACCCCGACCGACGAGGCCGCAAAGTCAACTGTACCGGACGCTCACGACCCGAACAAAACACATGCTCCTATGATGGCGACGACCGATATCGCACTGCGCGTGGACCCCGCCTACCTAGAGATTTCAAAACGGTTCCACGAAAACCCTGCCGAATTTGCGGACGCCTTTGCCCGCGCGTGGTTCAAGTTGACCCACCGCGACATGGGGCCAAAAGACCTATATTTGGGGCCATTGGTACCAGCGGAAAATATGTTGTGGCAGGATCCAATCCCGGCTGCGGATCATACTTTGATTGACGCCACGGATATCGACGCGATCAAATCCGAAATAGCCGCGACTGATCTTTCGGTATCGGAACTCGTCTCGACGGCTTGGGCCTCGGCCTCTACGTTCCGAGGGTCGGACAAGCGTGGTGGTGCAAACGGAGCCCGCATTCGCCTCGCGCCGCAGAAAGACTGGCCAGCAAACCAACCCGCACAACTTGCCAAAGTGCTCAATGCGCTTGAAGGCGTGCAATCGGCATTCAACACCGCGCGCACCGATGGCAAGAAGGTCTCGCTGGCGGACATTATTGTTCTCGCGGGTTCCGTTGGCGTCGAACAGGCCGCGAAGGCTGCCGGCCACGAGGTGATGGTGCCGTTTACGCCGGGTCGGATGGACGCCAACCAAGACCAAACCGACGTCGAGTCCTTTGCGGTTTTGGAACCGCTCGCGGATGGTTTCCGAAACTACCTTCGCGATGATTTGGCCAATTCGGCAGAAGAGTTGTTGATCGACAGGGCGCAGTTGCTAACGCTTTCAGCGCCAGAATTGACCGTGTTGGTCGGCGGATTGCGCGTGATGGGGGCCAATAGCGATGGCGCGTCCGACGGAGTGCTAACTCATCGGCGCGGCACGTTGACGACAGACTTCTTTGTCAATCTTCTCGATATGAATACGGAATGGACACCCGCGTCCGAAGAAGAGGCCCATTTCGTGGGCAAAGATCGGACAACGGGAGAAGCTAAATGGACGGGGACGCGCGCTGATCTGGTTTTCGGGTCGAACTCGCAATTGCGCGCATTGGCCGAGGTCTATGCCAGCTCAGACGCGCAAAGCGCCTTTGTTGCGGATTTCGTAACGGCATGGGTCAAAGTCATGGAGCTTGATCGCTTCTAAAATCCCGCGATCTAGACGCATAGGTCGGGCGTCGCTAATAGCCCGACCTATGCAATCCACTTTGTGAAACCGAGCGAATTGTCACGACCGCAACGCGAAATCACGGTTTTTGTCCTGCATACAGACGCAGGACATTTTGCTCGCCCGCGCACCGTCCCGTTCGGCAAAACGCCAATTCACTTCACGCCCAAGGTTCGACGCCTTAATCAAACGCCACCAAGATCGCCGCGACGACCTCGTTCAAACGCTATCGAAAGGGTGAAATTCCGTTCACATTAAGGTACACCGCATACAAAGACGTGGTTCCGCAAATGAAGAGGCGGTTCAGCTTCTCACCGCCAAAACACACGTTTGCCACGACTTCGGGAACGCGCACTTTGCCGATCAATGTGCCGTCGGGCGCCAGACAATGCACACCATCTCCGGCCGACGTCCAAATGCGCCCATCGAGATCAAGCCGAAACCCATCGAACAGACCCTCGCTGCACTCGGCAATCACCTCGCCGCCGCTTAGCGTCCCCTCCTGCTCGACGACATGCCGCCGAATATGAGCCGGTCCTCCGGGCGTGTGGGTGGCACCGGTATCGGCGATATAAAGCAGCTTTTCATCGGGCGAAAAGGCAAGTCCGTTCGGCTTCACATAATCGTCGGCCACTCGGCTGATCTGCCCGGTTAGATCAATGCGATAGACATGGCAGGCACCAATTTCGCTTTCCGCCCGCGCGCCTTCATAATCGCTCAAAATCCCATAACTTGGATCCGTGAACCATATCGAACCGTCAGACTTCACCACAACATCATTGGGAGAATTGAACCGCTTACCCTGAAACCTGTCCGCCAGCACGGTGATCTTTCCGTTATGTTCGGTGCGCGTCACGCGTCGGGCCAGATGCTCGCAGGTCACCAAACGCCCTTCACGATCCACGGTATTTCCGTTGGCATTGTGTGACGGCTGGCGAAACGTCGACACTGATCCATCCGTGTCATCAAACCGCAGCATCCGATTGTTGGGGATGTCCGACCAGACAAGATACCGCCCACTGGCGAACCAAGCCGGACCCTCGGCCCAGCGCGCGCCGGTCCAAAGACGCTCAACATGGGCGTTTCCAAGGACGCACGCGTTAAAGGCCGGATCAATGGCCTCGAACCCCGTTCCCTCGATCGTTCCGTACATTGTCATCTCCCTTGTCGTCGCCGTTGGGCCGACGTTTCCCAACCAAACATCAGCAAACGATCTCCAAAATGTTCTGATCGCCTCAGCAGATCACCGAACACCGTCATACCACGCCTCGTCCCAAGTACGACAGTCAGCACATTGCCAAGCTACCTACCTACCAGTAGGTACGCCTTCTGCTTTGCGAAAACCAAAAGGACAATAGACATGGAGCTAAACGCAGATTTCACGACCCGCGTGGTGGTTCATTCGGATCAGATCGACTGGATCGCATCCCCCATGCCGGGCGTCGAACGGCGCATGTTGGACCGCATCGGCGATGAAGTCGCACGCGCAACGACAATCGTTCGCTATGCGCCCAACAGCAGCTTTTCCGCGCATACCCACACCGGGGGCGAGGAATTCATCGTGCTAGATGGCGTATTCCAAGACGAACACGGCGATTTTCCGACTGGCACTTATGTCCGCAACCCTCCCACAACGGCGCACACGCCGAAATCCAAGGCGGGTTGCACCATCTTCGTGAAGCTCTGGCAATTCGACATGACGGACCGCACTCAGTTTCGCAAAACAATGGCGGACGAACTGGCCGCGCCTGTTGACGGCGTCGCGACCGCTCACCTTCACCGTGACGCGCGAGAAATCGTGACGTACAGCCAAATCGACGCGGGCGCGATGCTGACGAATACCGACAAGGGCGGCTTTGAGATGCTTGTGCTTGCGGGATCACTCACCGAAGGCGGCGAAACCCTTGCAAAAGGCGCGTGGCTCCGCTTGCCAGACGGGCAACACCTAACCGCCGTCGCAGGCGAAGAAGGCGCGAAAGTCTGGGTAAAAACTGGCCACCTGCCGTTCGCAAAAGCCCCTTCTGTCTGATGGCCCATGCAACGCTGCACGACCAGGGCGCGGCAAAAACCGCTGTGCAAACACTGATCATCGGAGGCGGCCTCTCTGGCCTTGCCCTTGCTGACCAACTGGAGAAAACCGACCACGACTACTTGCTCGTCGAAGCGCGGAGCCGTTTCGGAGGACGTATCAAAACCGAAACCCACGGCGGCGGTGAATTTGATATGGGACCCGCGTGGTTCTGGCCGGGTCAGCCCCGGATTGCCGCACTGATCGACCGGTTGGGGTTAGAACAATTCAACCAATATGCCGAAGGTCTCCTCACGCTTGAGGACGAACGCGGACAAGTCCAACGCGGTCGCGGTTACGCATCCATGGAAGGCTCATGGCGACTAAAGGGCGGGTTTGGCGCTCTGACGCGCGCCCTCGCCGACGCCTTGGATGACGGTCGCAAACGCTTGAATGCATTAGTGGTCGCCCTGACGAAAACCGACCACGCCATCACTGCGACACTCGCCGACGGCGGCACGATTGAAGCCGATGAAGTCGTCTTAGCCCTGCCGCCGCGCATTGCAGCACAGATCAGCTTTGACCCGCCCCTCCCACCTGAAGCGATACAGTCGTTGCAAGACGTGCCGACATGGATGGCCGGTCAAGCCAAAGCTGTGGCCGTCTACGACTCACCGTTCTGGCGCGACGCCGGACTGTCGGGCGACGCAATGAGCCGCACCGGCCCAATGGTCGAAATTCACGACGCCTCCCCTGCCGAAGGTGGGCCATACGCACTCTTCGGTTTCATTGGCATCCCTCCCGCCCACCGCACCGACACGGGCACCTTGCGGCAACAAATTCTGGCGCAGCTTGGCCGCCTGTTTGGCGACAAGGCCACTGATCCCGCCGCGCTCTTCCTTAAAGACTGGGCGTTTGATCCATACACCGCCACAAGCGCCGATCTCGCCCCGCTGTACGCGCATCCGACCTATGGATTGCCGGGTCCATTGCGAAATATCTGGGGTCAAAAGCTTCACTTTGCAGGCACCGAAGTTGCGCCCGCGTTTGGCGGATTTGTCGAAGGTGCCTTCGAAGCCGCCGAGAATACCGCACGGACGCTAAACAACAAAAACACGGACCACGCCCATGCCGACTGATACCAAAACTGCCATTCTGGACTCTGCCGAGCGGGCTGCACGGTCTCGTGGTTTCGATGGCTTCAGCTACGCTGATCTGGCCGCCGATGTCGGCCTGCGCAAGGCAAGCATCCATCACCACTTTGCGACAAAGGCCGCCCTTTCGGTCGCCCTGATGCACCGTTACGCAACAACGCTTCAGACGGCCTGCGCCACCATCGACGCCACAGAACCAACCGGTGCCGCCCGGATCTCTGCATTCATTCAACGCTATCGAGATGCTTTGGATGGGGGCAGAAGTCTCTGCCTGTGCGTCTCGTTTTCAATGAGCCGCGAAAGCTTGCCGTCAGACGTCACAGTGCAACTTGGTCGATTTCGGGAAGCGATGGTCGACTGGCTGGAAAACGCATTCGCCTTGGCCAAATCGGACGGCACAATCACACTGGTGAACGACCCCACAAAAGAAGCCGCCGCAACTCTGCCCTTACTTGAGGGCGCCCAGCTCGCAGCGCGCGCCGCCGAGAACCCGGAACTGTTTGAAAATGCGATACAGCTTTTGACGGATCGTCTAAACACAACTTACCGCCCCTAAAACCACGACCAAGACAGCAAAACGCCCACCCTTGCAGCAGAACTGCGAAAGGCGGGCGCAAAACTTCGTATGGATCGGATTAGTTAAGGCGCTCAACCACCGACTCGGCGAACTTTTTAACTAGCGCCTCATAGTAAGCTTCAGACTGCACCATGGAGAACGTTTCACCTTCGCCATAGATCATGCCGTCCTGAAGAGCGGTAATCGACAGGTTATAGAACTTAGTCTCTGACGGCTCTTGGGAGTTGGTGACGTTCACATCACCAGCAAGATAGGATTCGACTCCAAGCGCGCCCTGAAAACTCGTCGCCAAGGCCACTTCGTCGAGTTTGACGATGATGTTGTAGCCCTCGTCGTCCATACGATCCGTGACAAGCGTCACGATGGCTTCTTCAAGGTCGCCTTCAATCGTGGACCAGAACTTTGCCGCCTCGACATTCTCGATAGCGGTTGCGTCCATTGTCACGTCAACGTCAGCAATCTTTTGCATCGCGAAACCAGACGTCGCACCCGCAATCAAAACTGCGGCGGCGGCGGTCGTGTTGAAAATTGTGCGTATCATAGTAAAATTCTCCATAATTCGTTCATTCACAGGACCAACAAACCCAAACCAAATTCGTTCCCCCTCAAATCCATTTAAAACTGTTAAGTATCTGTTTCTTAACAATTATATATTTTTTTGCAATTTGGCGACGTGGGACAATCACTTGATTACCGATCTCTGGACATCGAAAGCTCAGGCCGCCCGCCTCTCCGCAGCAGACACCATTCCAAAACAAAAAAAATCGAGGCCAGCTTTCCAGCCGACCTCGATCACAATTTAAACTCGTTACCCACCCATCACAGGCGCCGGTTTGCTTCAATCGCTACTGACTTCACCTTCAACGCTGCCGACACCTGGAATTTCAATGCTTACGTCGGGTTGATCGGACGACAGCCCGCCGCCGAACACCACCCAAGCCACGACACCCAGAGCCACGACCACACCGCCAAGAATAAAAGCACCAGAATTGCTGTTGCTTGAGTTGTTTGATTGATCAGCCATCGGAGGCCTCCTGTTCATTTCAAGTTCGTAACTCAACAGGACGCGCCGGAAATGGTTCCGGTATTTTGGCGATTAATTTCGGAGGCAGGGTCGGTTTTCAGGTCTCGTCGGCGTCTTCAACCCGGAGATCTTCGATCTTGAAATCGACCGAAAGAACGAAATGCTTGGCCGTACGAACCGTTTCGACCCGTCCATCCAACTGACTTGCAAAAGCGCTCATCAACTCTGTGCCGAGGCCAGTGGATGACACGTCTTCGGCGGCGGGTGCGTCATCCGACAGGCTGTTTCTGATTGTAAGTCTCGCAGCATCAGCCTCAAGTTGGCTCAACTCAACCGCAAGCTCCGCGCGCCCGTTTTCGGCCGGACCGATGTATTTCATGGCATTCGTCAACCCTTCGGTCACCAATAGAGCAAGCGGCACGGCCTGATCAGGATTAAGCTTCAACGGGATCAGTTTTGTCCTCAGATCAAATGGAACATCCGTCGTCCCGCCCATACGCACCACTTGCTTCACAATCGAATCTAGCAACTCGTCCATTGTGACATCGGCCTGACCCGAGGTCTGGTAAAGATTGTGGTGTACCGTCGCGAGCGAATTGACCCGGTCGTGCAGGTTGCGGATCAATCTTTCAACTTCAGGCGAACGTGTGTGTTCCATCTGCATCGACATGATCGAGGCGATAAGCTGAAGGTTATTTTTGACCCGGTGATGCACTTCACGCAGCAGCACATCCTTTTGGCGCAAACTGTCTTCGATATGGGCTTCGTCGCGCACAATGGTTTCCGACATTTCGACGAAAGTCGTAGCCACTTCACCAAGCTCCCGAGGTGCCGTGTCAAAGATCTCGCTGTTAGGAATCACACGGTTGTCGGCAAAGTCCCGCATTGAGCGGCGCAATTTGTTTACATCGCGCGTCACAAACAAAGTTGTCGCAAACCATGCGACCCCAAGGCTTGCGATCCACATTAGGATCGGAATAAGCGCCGGGGATTGCAAATAAAAACCTTCCCCCAACTCATTGGCTTCGGGCCATGTCGCGATCGCATAAAGCTCGCCGTCAACGACCGGGGTCACAGAATAAAGGCGTGAAACACCGTCACGCCCCACGCGTTTCAGGCTGAGAGGCAAAGTGTCAAAGGTTTCTTCTGCAAAAAGCTGCGGCAACTTAGTTTCGGCATCCTCCAATGGGCCAGATGACGTCAGAACAAGGCCATCTGCTCGCAAAGTGATAAAAGTCGCAGTCGATCGCGACACTGCGATCGACTTAAGTTTGGTGTGTGGCACCGAAACAGAGGTGAACCCAAGCAGCTTGCCACCATCGTCGAACACCGGATGCGAGGCAAAAACCACCGATGTTTTCGAAGCAGGTGCCTTTTCGCTCACCGCAACCGAAGGTCTGGGGTCGGCGATAAGTGCCGCCAACCGCGGCGTCACCCCAAAGTTGATGGGCGCGTCCTCAGTCGAGCAATCCGACTGCCCGGTCGTGTTGTAAAAGCCCATGAACGAAAACTGAGTCTCTGCCATCGCGGCCTCCATAAGGCGGCGGCAGGCCGGCAGGTCATCCAACAGAGGCGGCATCATCGTCGCAAGCGATTGCGCCACAGCTTTGGCGTTCTCGATTAATATCGTCTCTTTCCGCACGGCTTGCAGGGTTACCCCGACAAGGGCGGCTTGGGATCGCGCTACGGCTACGCTGATAACGCTTTGCGAACGTACAACCGAAACGATCAACAGCGGCAACAACGCGATGGCCAGCAGAACCGCCAAACGAAAACCAAGGCGATCCACACGCAATCTTAGTGTACGCCCGATTTTACGGAGAGAATTCATCACTCTTACGACCCCTTTGTGCGCAAACATAGCGCGCAGGAGATCAACGGAAAAGGGGTTCTGAAGGAAATGCAATTATGTGAATTCTTAGTCACGCGCACGTCCTTGACCCAACGTGGTTGTGCTGGTTCACGCGGTTGGCTTGAGGTATTCAAGAACGGTGTAAGCGGCCAATGTAGAGACGTAGAATGAAATTGTTCAAACTGCCAAATTTTCTGATCGCGGTCTTGTGCGTCGCCGTTGCAGGCGCCGCCAGCGCGCAAGAGGCCGAAGGTTTTTACTACGAAGTCGATGCACTTCACCCAAGCACATTGACGCTGCCCGACGGGTTCGACCTGCATAGCCCGCGCGCCACATTGCGCAGCTTTTCCGATGCTGTGCGTCGCTATGCATTCAAAGACGCCGCGACAGCCCTTCACTCAGGAAAAGCAACAGACGCCGAAAGGGTCGAATTGGCCCGGATGTTGTCAGAAGTGATGGACCGACAAATCTGGCTCGATGGGGGCAACATATCGGACCGTCCGGACGCGGTTATCGAATGGGTTCGCGACAATCCCAGAGCAGGCGAAGCGCAGCGCAGCATTGCTTTGGGCACCGTTAACCTTGGCCGGTTTCCAGTCACGCTGCGCCTTGACCGCTACAAGGCACCGGACCAACCTGCGGTTTGGCTTTTCTCGCAGGAAAGCGTCGAGAAAACTCCGGCCCTGTACAAACTCTATGGTCCGGGCTGGGTCGAGGCAAAACTTCCCCGTTGGTGGCGCGAACGCAGTGTGCTTTCGGTGCGCCGATGGGAGATCGCAGCCCTTCCATTGATGGTGCTTGCAGGCGTGACGATCGGCTGGATTATTTCGGCCATTTTGCAACGCATCCGGCGGCGCATGGCTCCGGGATGGCCGCGACGCGCCGTCGGGGACGCACGCTTACCCCTCTCGATCTTGGCGGCTGCTATTTTTGCTCAAACCACAATCAACAGCGCGTTGGGATTTTCCGGCGAGATCAGTTCGATCCTCACTCCGATCCTTATCGCGGCCATCGTTTTGGCGATTATGATGACGCTCCTAAGGATCATCGACGCCGGCTTGGACATCGTGACAGAACACTACGTTGGCGAGATTGACGACCGGCTAGGGCGCGATGATCGTCAGCTCTACACGTCAATCTACGCGCTGCGCCGTGTCGTGACACTGATCGCGTTCTTCGCAGGGGTCGGTTTGGTCTTGTGGGAGCTGGGCGCGTTTCGAAACGTCGGGATATCGCTTTTGGCGTCGGCGGGTGTGGTGACAGTCATCCTCGGGATCGCCGGTCAGACCGTGCTCGGAAACATCCTTGCCAGTTTGCAAATCGCGATCGCCAAACCCATTCGAATTGGGGACAGCGTGAACTACGAAGGCCAATGGGCCTACGTCGAGGCCATCTTCTATACCTTCGTGCGTCTTCGCACTTGGGACAATCGACGCCTCATGGTGCCGGTGCAGTACTTTATTTCTCACCCCTTCGAAAACTGGTCGATGACCGAAGCAAAGATGACGCAGACGTTTTATCTGGTTCTTGATCACACGGCCGACACCGGCGCGGTGCGCGCGCATTTTCTGGAACTGTCCGCAGCAGACGAGGACGTTCTGGACGACGAAGTGCTGAAGATGCAGGTGCTGGATCACTCAGCGGACGGAATACACTGCCGGTTTTATGCCACCGCAACTGATCCAACGACAGCTTGGGATATGCATGCCCGACTTCAAGAAGCCATGCTTGCCTGGGTTCGCGAAACGCATCCGGAATGGTGGCCACAAAACCGCGTTTTGTCCGCCAGCGGCGAAGCTGCTCCGACATTTGCGCCAGACAGCTGATCCAACAATGATCAAACCAGCGCCATTCCCCAATTCGCCGCAAAGCCTGTGGGCCACACCATGCTGACATGGGTTTTTTGGCTGCTGTTTGGCTTGGTCACGTTCACAACCCTCGCGCCTTTGTCGGGCAGCGCTCGGTGGTGGATACGCGGTTGGGACTTTCCGCGCGTCCATATCGCCGTCACGGGCATTGCATGCCTGGTGTTAGGACTGGTGTTGAACACCACCGCTACGTTTGCAGGTGCGGCGGTCATGGCAGCTTGCGTCGTATATCAGTTGGTCCGCGTCTTCCCCTACACCTGCTTTGCCAAAACCGAGATAGACTTGGTCTCGCTGCCAAAAGACCGACAAGTGTCATTCCTCGCAGTCAACGTGCTGATGGAAAACGACGACCACTCCCGGCTTCGCACTATCATTGACCGTGAAGACCCGGACGTCTTGCTATTGATGGAAACCGACAGCGTTTGGCAAAATGCGCTTTCTGCACAGCTCGAGCGGTACTCCACGGTCGTCCGCCACCCGCTATCCAATCACTACGGCATGCTCTTCGCCACACGCCTCAAGACCCATGCGGCCAATACGGTATTCCTAAGCGATGACGATACACCCACCCTGTTGGCCGATCTCGAAGCGCCTTCGGGGCGTTTCTATTTCGTCGGCCTCCACCCGCGCCCTCCCACACCCGGCGTCCACACAGACAAACGCGATGAACAAATCGAACGGTCGGCGCGATTGGCGGATCGTGCCGTGTTTCCTGTCGTGGCAATGGGGGATTTCAATGATGTTGCATGGTCGCGCACATCCGAGAACTTCAAAAACTACGGCGCGTTTCGCGATCCGCGGATCGGGCGCGGCATGCTGCCAAGCTTTGACGCAAGGTCGTGGTTCCTGCGGCTTCCCATAGACCAACTATATATTACAGAAGGCATCGACCTGGTGTCATTCAAAAGACTGGAGTCGATTGGATCGGACCACTTTCCAATGAAAGCGATCATCGGCATTACGCCTCAGCCGGACGGGGAAGAGTCGTTCCAGAACGATAAAGGCCGCAATGGAGCCAAGTGACAACATCGCGGCCTTCAAGCGTCTAGGTGGTCTGCGTCAGCGTCTTATTAAACGGCTGATCGCTGTGATCGCAAAGAGGATCAGGAACACCACAAAGAGGATTTGGGCGAAACCGGCGGACGCGCCTGCGATACCGCTAAAGCCCAAAGCACCTGCAATAAGTGCTACGACAAGAAATGTGAGAGCCCAACCTAGCATGATAATCTCCTAACAACTGCTTCAATTCGCCATTCGAAAAGTGAACCAACTATCTAGGGAATCGTTCCGATATTTCTCAATTCTTCGCAAAAAAAACGCGCGCGAGTATCTGATAGGATAGGAAAAAGAGGCAAAAGATTTGCGCTAGCGCCGAACGGCTCGCCCCGCG
>RCMY010000343.1_pt1 | contig 43812 bp, 46 predicted proteins | sample 2041341 | NCBI WGS metagenome assembly RCMY01 (sample SAMN09708234, study PRJNA481090) | Marine sediment metagenome, whole genome shotgun sequencing project. | reverse complement strand
GGATTTCAAAACCCCAAGCCAGTTAATGAACGAACATAGGGCTGCGCTTGCAGCTTAAGCTGTGATGCACTTCGGATTTGAATCCGCGAGTTATTACCATAGGTGCAGAACACACTTATCGCTGAACAAGGATCCACCTGAAACTCGAACTGTTGAACCACCAGAGGTGGGAAATATTGTGGCGTTTCCCCATGTTGGTGGCCTGCACCATCGATACGGGAGAATCGCAGCCTGATGGCGATAGCAATGAATGACGAGAAAAGCGACACGATTATATTTACAGGAGGGACACCGGTTTCTGTCCTTGCAATACGCTATCCGGGTCTTCTCCGGGTGCAGCTCCAACCCTATGGCGCCTGAATCTACTCAGGGTTAGATTCAAGAAGCCAGGATGGTGACACCTTGCTGTTGCGCCTGGATTCGTCAATAGGTTTACTATAGAAGCTCCGAGTGGGCATGTACGGGTGATCTGATTCTTCATGTCAGAGTGAGATCCAGGCAAACATTCGGGCTCGCTGAGTTTTCCGGATTTACTCTTTAGTTGCTAACAACTCATCGGTTCTGGCTGCCAGAATAAAATCATTGCGGTGCAATCCATTGATCTTATGGGTCCACCAGGTAACGGTCACCTTACCCCACTCAGTCAGTATGGCCGGGTGATGGCCAGCAGCTTCGGCTAATTCTGCCACCTGGTTGCTAAAAGCCATGGCCCGGTTAAAATTCTGGAAGCCAAAAACCCGCTGCAATTGCAATACGCGACTGCGCACTATCGGCTGCCAATCGGGAATTTGCTTTAACATCAAGGCTAAGTCTTCGTCACTCACCCGTGGCGCGTCAGCACGGCAAGCTTCACAATGCTCAGTTGATAAATTCGTCATGATCATTTCCTCTAAACATCGATAGGATGGACTAATTGGACGAGGATATGGCAATCTGGTATCAAAACTCAAGAGCGTTGGAGGCACTATGGAGTTACAGGCGCGGTATGCTTTGGCTGCCGATGCTCTGCTTGTCGCCCATGTACTGTTTGTAGTATTTGTTCTGTTCGGCTTGATCCTTGTGTTCGCGGGTAAGTTTCTATGCTGGCAGTGGGTTAGAAACCCCTGGTTCCGCGTCATACATCTATTGGCAATTAGCGTGGTCGTTTTACAATCCTGGTTCGGCGTCATTTGCCCGCTGACGGTTTGGGAAATGGAGCTACGAGCGAAATCCGGACACATTAGCTACGACGGCACCTTTGTCACGCACTGGTTAAACGAACTCTTGTACTATCAAGCCCCACCCTGGGTGTTTGTGGTTTGCTACACGGTGTTTGGTGGCCTGGTAGTGTCTAGCTGGGTTTGGGTACGGCCACGTACTTTTACCACTGGGGTTGTTCCTCACAGTAAATAGCAATTCACCGGCACTTTTACGACACGTTCTTTCACCGGTAAGCGGTTGACTACGGTGGATTAAAGTAAACGGTAGAACCGCGCCGGTTTCCCGGTCGCGTCACCGGCAGACAGTGGGCCTGCCTCTGAGGGACAAGAGTAATTTTTCTTAGAGGTAAGCCGTGACTCGGCGGCGGCTGGGGCGGATCCGTCCATCGACAGCGGGACGATCACGTTGCATCGCGTATGGCCCCTGTTTCAATCTGGCGCTGACCACTCCCGATGAGGTCCCGTAGACGGCAGACTGCGCGAGACCATCATCCGCAGTGTGACCCATCAACACACGCTGACGGATACGACGCGCACGATCGCTCTCCGCGAGGTCCCGGGCACCCAACGAGAGCAATTGCCCTGAGTATTCAACTTCCTCCACAGCCAAGCCCCACCTATTTCCGCTGGGTGGATTGCGCCACCTTCTCGCGCCGCGCCAGGCCTTTCGCGGTCAGGCGGTAGTAAGGCCACGTCTGGATGTAGGGTTCCGGCTCACTGAGCAATGCCCGTTGCCGCGGCGCGGTGTTGACTTTCGGGGGATGAATGTCAGGCGGGGCCATGCGCGCGGTGATCGGATACAGAATAGGCACTTCCGCCACGATCATTTGGGTCTTTTGCTTATCGGTCTTCGGGTCAATCTCGCGCAATTTGACGTTGGCCCGCATGCGCGGGTACAAGTTTTTACGGTCAATCAGTCGTTCGTCGCGATCTTTTAAGGCCTCCAACCGCGCTATGTCATCGGCAGCAATCGAGTGTGGTGCCGTCGCATCGATGCGCAGTGCGAGGGCTGCAATCAACTCGGCCGCCGATTTCGTCGGTACACTGCGATTATAGCTTTCCGTAAAGGTGATCGAGAGTGGTGTGGCATCGAACAGTTGCACCTCCCGATAGGCGGCCAGGCGGTTGACGCTCGATGACTGCAGCTGGCGCAGTATCACCGTCGACAGCGCTTTAAGCTCAACGGTGGGTCTATTATTGCTGTCACGTCCCGCTATCCGCACGCGCTTGTTGGCGATCTCACGAAATGTCGCCTTGAACTTACTCTTCTCTCGATTCACTCGCACGGCCATATTCATGATGCGTCGTGGCACACCGACGGCGCCATAGCACGTGATGGAGCGATTGACCCGATCTGTCATCCCATAGTCAATGGTTCGGTAGGCGGTCACAGCCATTTCCACCGACGCGGCAAAGCCCAACTCACGATAACCGGCCGGTCGAATACCGGTGTCCTCGTTGGCGCCTATCGATTCGAAGACCACGGCGTGCAGCAACTCACTCTCAAGCGCGCCACCAAAGTCCTCCAGCACGCGTTGCAAGCCACGCAGCTCTTCGGCAATGCGTGGCTTGTAGGTGTTGATTAGTGCCAGTGTGGCTTTTGAGCCCCTCAACTTCATGCGACCTCCCCTACTCTAACGGCACATTGAAGCAGGCATTTATACCTACTCCGTACTTTCTCTTCCAGGTACAACCAAAGATACAATACTTGTCTCTCACTAAACAACGAATCCCCCACAATTCACCTTGTTCTCACCAATATTAGTACGGAGTAGGTATATTTGTTCTGAAGTGTCATCGCATTTAATGGCGATGCTGACCGTGGAATAAACTGGAGACGGTGCACGAGATGATCAAACGCCGTGCGCTCGAAGCGAAATTACCCTGTAAAATATCGAATCACAGTTTTTGTGGTACCGGCATTACCGAGTACCTGCGAAACGGCAATGATTTGGAAATTGCCGCGCAAATCGCCGGCCATGAATTAACGCGCACTACACAGCCCTACAACCACGTGTACGAGGAACTGTCCGCTCGACGAGATCGAACGAATCTATATTTAAAATCACTTTTGGTAAATTGTTGAACGCAGTATCAGCTTACTACTCACATTTTTGTGCGACATGCACACGATATTGTGTCCCAGCTCTAACTATCCCTTTTTAGTCGCACGCTGTGTTGCCTGAACTTGTTTTTAGTCAATAAACTTTACGTATCAGGCATAGTACACGCCATCTCTGATTTCACCGGCGAGAACGATATCCGATCCGTTCAGAAAAAGTGTGTCTCTGCTGTTTAATCCGACAATTTGAGCATCTTCCGCAATATTCAGCGGGTAAAGATCATCATCGAGCAACACGCCAATATACTTCCTGGACTTGATGCCGTGCATCGTGTCAAAAGAATTGGATACTGCGATGTTTAGGATGCCGTTGACCGCGTCATGTGATGCATCACTACACCCGATCAACGTTTATTGCTTTGCATGTTCGATTGACCTTCTTCTGACATTTTTCAACCCGTGTAGGTACTCCGACCTAAAATTCCGAACATTTTTTGATGCTCTCCCAAACTACGTCATTCAAATTGCTGTCTTTCGGATCCGCTTACGACAGACAATAGCCAGCCAGGGTTGTTGTGCCAAGGGTTTACCTTCCGGTCTGTAATAATGGTGCAGCACTTCAAAACCGGCGTTTTCAAAATAGACTTTCGACACGTCAATCTGCATGTAGTGTCCATAGCGCTGACCTGCCCAACATTCATCATCTCCTCGTGGATTGGAAGAAAATAAAATTCCGCCAGTCCGCAACGCGCGATGTAGTTGCTGCAGAACCCGTGGTAATTCCTGACTGGGCACATGAAAAAGTGACGCATTGGCAAATATACCGTCGAATCGCTGTGGTGCTAATGACAAGTTAAGAAATTGTTGGTATAGAATTTCGCATTGAGTCAGTTCCCTCGCCATTCGACAGAATGCCGCACTACCATCTATGCCGACAGGCCGATGACCTAAAGCCTTAAAGTACCGCACATCGCGACCAGGCCCGCAACCAAAATCCAGGATATCTAACACTTGTGAACTAGGAAATTCCCGCAGAAAGTGATTGTAGTTCTCGGAGACATCATGATCCCTGGTACCAAGCCGATACGACTCAGCATTGGCGTCATAATGTCCCAGAGTTAACTTCTCAATTTCCGATAATTGGGTCAAATTCCAGCCCATGGTCACGACTCTTCCTCTGTTCACTATCATAATATTCTCATGAACCCAAGCCCACTAACAGTCTCTTTTCAATACACAATGACACTGAACTCAGCTGATTTCCCGGTCATGATGCAAGGATGAAAACTATCATGACTCAACAACCACCAGCTAAAGCTGGTGGTTGTTGAGTTTCATAGATAGTTACTTCCGTATGCCTAACAGCCGACTAGCAGGATCCGTCGGTCTCGCTAGTCAAGTTTATAGTCTGCGTTGATTGTGCCGCTATTTCCATATGATTCATCATCTAACAAAAATTTTTGATCTTTGTCATTTCTACATATGCGTGGTTCTGCACCGGTCTCTATGCTATCACCGAACCGGTCGGTTGTAGGCGTGAAGAGTCATTCAACAATATCGTAATCGTGCGGCAACAGCTCATCGACCAGACTCAGATAATGCATAACACTCCATCAAGAATCGAAAAAAAGTGAGGCCTTCCCTGGCAATCAATTACTTGTGATGAACGCGCCTTCTCGATAATAGGAAGACAAGGATACGACGCCACTCTTGCAAAAAATACGTTTCCATTGTGGCAAAACCGTTGCATATCATATCTACATCGCGCTCTCACGAGACATCAGAATTCGTTTCTTCCGGTACGGTCAACTGCAGCTCGGCGCGTTCGCGCTCCAGTTCTTTGCGCAGCTCCTCTTCGGTCGGCAGGTACGGTAAATATTTCGAAGCAAAAAGCTGTTGGCTGTCTGTTAACACCGAGTATTTGGCGACCGCCTCGCTTTTTTCGCTACACAAAATCAAACCCACCGTGGGATTGTCGTCTTCACTCTTTTTTTGCTGATCATAGATGCGTACATAGGTATCCATTTGCCCAACTTCTTGATGGTTAAGCTTGCCGAGTTTTAAATCCACAAGCAAAAAGCATTTGAGTTTGAAGTTGTAGAACACCAGATCGATATAAAAATCCTGATCTTCGGTGCTCACGCGCTGCTGGCGCGCGACAAACGCAAAGCCTTTTCCCAATTCCAGCAGGAACTGCTGTAGGTTGTCTATTAAGGCTTGCTCTACTTGACTTTCCAATAATGACGCGTGCGGCAGGTTCAGGAACTCTAGCATATCGGGGTCACGCAGGTAATCTTTTGTGTCTGTGGCCAGCACTTGTGTTTGTTGTGCGGCTTCTTGTTCAACGGGAGATTTATCCTTACTGGATAACAGGCGCTCGTAATATAAGGTGCTGACCTGGCGATCGAGAGCGCGGGCACTCCAGTTTTGCTCGATCGACTCGTGAGTGTACCAGTCGCGGGCTTGCAGATTGTCCAGGCGAATCAGCCGACGGTAATGGGTCCAGCTCAATTCAGGACGCACTGCGTCCTGTTTTGGATACGCCAGGTAAAATCGGCGCATATTGCGTAAATTGCTGACATCGAAAGCCTTTGCCATAGTCCGATTTTAAGGTGGCGGAAAGTTGTGCCAACTGATTTTTACCATATTCAGCGCGCTGGGCGCCTTGCTGTTCTTGCTCGACGATCAAGCGGCCGATATGCCAATAGGCATGTACCATGCTGGCATTGACTGTCTGCTGGATGCGCCCACGGGCTTGAACCAAAATATGGCGAATATTGTTGATTAGATCTTGCGGGATCAGTTCCTTTCCTTTGTTCATTGACTGATTTTGTCCAAGGTGTGTCTCATCTGCTCCCGTAATGCAATGGATCTACGAGCGCATTCACGACGGCCGACATCCCGGCGTAAGGTCATCGCCGCGCTGATCGCGACGGCCTTCCGGGCATCCATCAGAGCAGGTAGAGAAAAGTGGCCACCCATGTGCTGGTCATGATGAATGGTCGCATAACAAGGGGCTACGCTGTGACACCATCGTTAAGCCTGAATGTTTCACAAATTGGAGGCAAGGTCAAATTTGGAAAGGTAAATCCGACACGTTGGCAGGCTGACACAACGTAAGTCAAATGCTGCTCTCCCCAAACACGTGGTCACACGATGATGATTGCCGTGCTGAGTTGGCTAAGACAGTGAATGATGCGCTGCCAGCGGCGTCAATTATCGATCACACTGACAGAAAGTATGTGTTGATCAAACTGACGACCGGACTTAAGAACGCCGGTCACACTAAGTATACTTCGCACTACCAACGAGGGTTCACCGCACCGTGGCAGACCAGGAGGTCGTTATGCTTTTACTCACGCCGCGTCGGCGAAACCCTCATAATCGGTGATGATATTGCCGTCTCCATCCTTGCGATTGAAGGTCGACAGGTCCGGGCTGGCATCAATGCACCAAAAACTATTCCCATCACCGCGAAGAAATTTACCAAAAAATTCGGAAGCAAGCCGCCAACCAGGAGGGTCAACCCTCTTCGACCCAATCGACGTCCGAGTCGCCACTGCCGTCACGCCACCATCGGTGACCTTCCGCTCAGTGGGGAGTGAGGGGGAACGGCGGCTCACTCAGCTGTCCTCTGCGGCAGCGCGGCTCAGGACATCAGCAAGGATCGCCGCCAGCCGGTAGCCGGCCAGCGCGATGCGCGTCTCGACCGCCTCATGGGCCCGTTTCCGGTAGGCATCGGAAATCCGCACGGGTGGCAGTGCGCCGCGCATTCGATCGAAACGTTCGACCTGAGCCAGGACGTCTGAATCGTACGCTACTCTGTTCGACAACGTCACACTTTCCCATACCCAGATCGTAACATCGCCCCGTTGAGGCACCGAAATGCCCTGGCATGGGTGGCGTTGCATAATCCGTATCGCCTGCCGCTGCTGGATCCGGTCACTGACACTGCGCCCGATAACGCTGTCCCATAGCGCGTGCAGGTTGCGAACACTCCCCTGCCCTTAAATCGGTATCGCGTTGCCGTCGCGATCTCTTTCACCGAATTTGTGTTCGACCGTGTCGTGATGGAATTACCGGTCGATGCGCGTCCAGCGCCCTACGACAACGTCATGCTGATTGACGACAATAATGATCGTGGCATCGACGTGGGCCTCATGACGAAACCTGGCTTTGATATCGGCCTGATGCGCAGCCATATCAATGATCGCCGACCGGACGGCCAACGCGTCTATAGCCGCGACTGCCCGGAGTACGCCGTCACAACACCCGAGGGTGACTGCATTTGGATTTTACCGAATCATTTCAAAAGCAAATTCGGCGGCAATGATGCCCGATCGATTACCAAAATAGTGGCCCAGGCTGCGCGTACCGCAGAGATCTACCAAGAGCTACGCGATAGTGGGCACGACAACGTCGTGGTGTTGGGTGACTTGAACGACACACCCGACAGCGATCCATTGCAGCCGCTACTGGCGGGTACCGATCTTCAAAATGTCTCGGCGCACCCGAATTTCGACCCGGCGCCATTTAACGTCTCCGCAATCAACACCCATCGCGGGATCGGCACCTTCGGTTTGGGCAACGACAATAACAAGATTGATTATCTCTCGTTGTCACCGGCGTTGTTCGATCGCGTAAGCGATGCGGGCATTTTTCGAAAAGGCGCATGGCCGGGCTCGCGCCCTCCGCGATGGCCGGTTTACGCCGAACTCACCAAGAAGATTCACGCCGCGAGTAATCATCATGTGATTTGGGTGATAGTCGGTTAGGTTGAGATAGCCATCAAACTCCTCACGCGCTACCGGCGGTCTGAACAGTACCGCTCAATCCTCACTTTAGTCCAGGGTCAGTCTCTACCGCTGATCTGAGGGCGTTGACAAAAGTGGGGACGGTGTCCCCACTATCCCCCGGATACAATCTGTACCAGTGTCAATAGCGGCAACGTTGGCTAAGGCTGCGATGACTTTAACCCGCCAAACGTTCCCCGCGATCATTCTTGCGCGTGGGTCAACAGTAAAACGCACCCGTATTTTCCGTTGTGTCTCGGTAATCAGACTTCAATACGCTGCCATCATCAGCCTGGGTCGCCGCAAATGGTGTCCTCATTGTATGTTTTGCGCTTAATGGCTCGCACTGGCCAAGCGTTTCTAATCTCGATCAGGTGTGTTCTGCCGTGCAGCGTTGCATCACAGCAACCGCGCCAGCGATTTACCAGTCACTAAGATGAGTCACGGCTCCTGTGACGATTGAATCTTAATGTCGGGAACCCTAGCGTCAAGCCATCCCGAATACAACGGTGAAGCGTCGCGCTTCCTCACCCGTTCAGACTCGTCAAAAGAACTCGTTTAGCTGCGGCTTCCGGTGAGCCCATTGTATTCGTGCTGTCTCACCGCTTTTCAGGTCCCGCGATTCAACAACACAGGAGCAAGACCATGACCCATTCCTCTGACAGTAACCGCAAACCTTCACATTACGTGATCGCCGCTTTGCCTCGCGGCGAAGGCAAAGACGACTTCTACCAGCGCATCGGCGCCGGCTGGAAGTCCGACAAGGGCACGATCTGGCTCAACATCGAATTGATGCCCACAGACCTCAACGCCTCGATCGGCGTCCGTGAAGTCAAACCTGACGAACCTGAAGCGTAGTACCAACCCTTCGACACAGCGCCCCGTAACAGGGCGCTTTTCTTCTCATCTGCCGCTTTGAGGTGCATCACTAATTGGGGGGGGGTGTTCATCTCGCATCGTCGCGCGACCCCTGAGTCAATGAGCTTATTACTGGCGACGTTACTTTCAACCTGTTCATTGCGCGGATCTACTCTGGGTAGAATCACACAACGCCGGCCTGCGGTCCAGTGATTGCTACACGAGGCTACTTAGTCTCATCAGGAACGTTAACTCTCTCGCTACGTAAAGCACAATCATTATTTCTATTGGCTATAAGTGCAAGTGAACGCCCACTTCAAATTACTGTGTTATGAAACTCCCCACTGCTTAGGAAAGACGGTCACTTTGACAACAGTGTGGATATTCCTACAAAAACGAATGCATCGATGTCAAGAATTTCAACCCTGATCCGGGTCGCATCCCAACTGCTGCAGTAAGCCATCGAAAACTTCCATCTGGCCAGAATACTCGTTGGCGACGGCTTGCAATTACTTATCACGAGCGAACTCAGCCGCTGCGCCAGTTCCTTCAGCAGCCGCTCTTCATAATCCGCACGGTCCGCGCATTGAAGTTCACATTCGTCAATGTAACAGCCGATCAACCAGTTTCGCTGGGTCAAACTGACATTGACTGTCCTGCTCGCCTGATTTGCCAGCTCGTCATTAATGCGGCGGATAGCATGAATTCAGTTGCTCAAAATCGTCGTCTGATACCATCGTTCACCTGTCCCGTTGTGTCTCCGCCACGTTGCCCTAAAGCCACTGCCGCTTTTCACTCAGGGTGGCACGGCATTATTCGAAAAATACGTTGCCGGCGTGGCCGAGTGTACTAAAACCTTTATGCCCGCCGGCCCTATTACGACTAAAGACCTGATTCAATTGCCTATAAACGTAAGTGAGCACTCACACGCATCACTGTGATATGACATTAGGCACCGGTTCAAAACGACCGCTGCCACGGCATACTGGCACCCGTGTGGATTTTCCTACCATAACGACTATATCGATGTGAAATACATTACCCCTGATCTGGGTCGTACCCCAAACGCTGCAGTAAGCCTTCCAGGACATCCATGCAGCCCGAGTAGTCGATGATGACTTTGCCATTTGCCTGGTCAATCGCGAATGGACAGCCGATCTGTTCGCTCATCGTTTGTTCCAGACGCAGCGTGTCGGGGTCCCTGGCAGGCATTTGCGCCGCAGCGAGCGCTGGTGCGCCCTGCCATGCCCCTTTGGTGAGCTTACCGAGCTGGCGCACAGTGAGCGCCTCACGCACCGTGCGGTTTGCCAATTCATGCTGAATGGCGGCTTTTTTCAGCGTCGCTAATAGGTGGCCGTGACCGGCAGTGAGTGCGCCAGCGCGAAGGTGATCTTGCACGTCTAATGGAAGCGTCAAGAGACTCAGTGATCGTGACACGTGCGACCGCGTGGTCCCGGTAAGGCGCGCCACTTTTGCCTTACTCGCGGTGTCGCCCTCCCCTGCTTCGATCAGTCGTTCGCGAAACCATTCGGCCTCGTCGATCGGATTGCCGGCCCGGGTCGTTTGTTGGTCCCGAACAACCGCGCTGGCTTGCTGATCGTCGAGGTCTTCGCGCACGACCACAGGCACATCGGGGATGCTCAGCCGTCCCGCTGCCAGGACGGCTTCCGGGTTGCTGAGGATCTCGAACATGCCGGGCTCGATGGCGGGCCGCACCACAATGGGCTCGATAAAGCCATGCTCTTGGATACGTCGAATCGCGTCGTGCGACGCCTTTGGGACGGCACCTGTTTTTCGATACCGAGAGAACGAAAGCTGCTCAATACCTAGCGTTTGCATGCGGGCCTCCTGACCGTGCAACGTTGCACGCTTCCATTCAGATACTGGGATAGAAGCACTGGTGTGTCAAGCATTTCGCGGCTCATACGACGACGGCCCCAACCATTCAACACATGCACATCGATGTGCGCGTGCAGCAAACTTCACCGAGATCTCCTCAACACAAACACACCACGCCAGTAAAAAAGAAAGCATTTTTGCACCATTTTTATAAGTCTATATTGTTATTTATCAATAACTTATCTATTTTTTCGCACAGTGCGAAATCACTACACCAACACTTTTTCCAGCGCTTGTTGCAAAGCAACCAACTCGGCATCCGAGACATCAAACACATCGACCTTAAGTTGTCCGGCGTTGCTTCGGTGCGCACCGATCACCGCCCTCTTCTGCCCGTTCTCACCAAGGATCTCAATCCTTCGATTCTTCATCGGGGGAACGGGTTTGGATTGCGTATGTATCTTAATCGCTTTAACCAACGCCGCCGCCGTGGCATAAGGAGCTTCCTGCGCCAACGACGCCATCAGCGTTTCTTTCTTAGCTGGAGGTAGCGCCTTAAATGCTTTAAGCACTTCGATTCCTGATCGCAGAGTAATCTCGGCCGGGGAAATGACGAGCTTTACGGTGGCCTCTGGTAACTGAGCCAATTGCAGGTACCGGTAAACGCTGCTGCCATCAATGCCTTCAATACTAGCGACGGCCTCCAGACTTAGCTCCGGTCGATCCTCTCTCAATCGCTGATAGTATTTCGCCAGTTCCCACGCTGATATGTCCTGGCGGTCGTCGTTCTCGCTATCGGCCAAGCGCTTGGCATCCGGGTCAGTAATCTTATTGCTAACCCATGCTTTGAGCTTGGCCTCCCCTTTACCCTCTCTGGCTATCAACTCCGCGACGAAACGCCGGCGTGTGCCATAAACGATTTCGTAACGCACTTCATTGCTGGGCTTGGTGACAGGCCTGACCAAGACAGGATCGCGCTGCCCTTCTTCCTGGACGCTGGCCTTTAACTGCTGAATCGCCGGGTCATTGGCAGATAACAGTGATTGAATCCGCTTGTTAAAGGGCGACGCAATACACTGTGCCGGATCGAGCTCCATGAGTTCGCACTCAGCACGCGTCTTGGACACGGGCAGATCTAAATACAGGCGCTGAATTCGCTGTGTATTTTTCGACATGCCCGGCGAGTTAATCGGTGAAGACATCTGTTTGTTGTGTGCAGGTTCTTGCGAGCGCGACTCTACCGGCTCGTTATTTTTGCTTTCCAGCGCCTGCGAGAGCGCATTAACCCCAAAGGCTTTCTTAGCCATTAGTAAATCCCCCTCACCTCAAGCATGGCTTTTTTAGATGGCCAATGTGGATACACCGCTCTCTCGAGTATTTCATCAAATACGGTCATAAAATTCGACATTGCCCGTTTTCTGGCATCGCGGTTGACATTGCCATCTGCGGGATTGATATCGAATACGGTACGACGCATCAACGATAAGTTACTTACTACCGCTTCATGTTTTTTAATAACCGATTGCATGCAGGATGCCCCAAAGGTCTTGCGAATCTGACTCAAGACGAACTCGCTCCCTAAAGTCGCCGTTTTTTCAGATGGCGAAAAGCGCGTCGGTACGTACAGCATATCCGGCAAATAGACTTCATCACCAAACACCCGGCTGAGCGCTTGAACCTGATCCCGGTACAGGTCACCGAACGCCAATGTGGAAGCAAAGTCAGTGATTTCGGTCGGCACGGGCACGACCACCACGTCAGACGCAAAAATGATATTCAGCGGCAACAAACCCAGTGATGGCGTGCCATCCATGATCACGATGTCGTAATCCTGCTTGACGAGGCTAATAGCATCACGCACTCGGTGAAACCAGTGAAGCATCCTGGCAACGCTGTCTTCGCTGTTGCGCGCTTCCACTATAGCGTTCGACAACGCATATTCAACGCCCGCCAATTGCAGGGTCGATGGAATGATCTTCAGATTGCTCAAGTAAGTATCCCGCACGGCGTTTTTTGCCCATTCTTCCGGGAAGCCCTCTTCCTCCAGAATATACGGGCCTAAGGACTGTTCGTGCGAGGTTTCAAAGTCCGGTAGAATGCCACAGTTCAACGTGAGCGAGGCCTGCGGATCCAGGTCGACGAATAACACACGGTAGCCCAGATTGGCGTAGTAGGAGCCGGCATACCAACTCGTGGTTGTTTTCCAGCAGCCGCCTTTGAAATTGGTAAATGACATGACCACCGGGTCTTCATCGTCGAGCCGTCTCGGTGCCGTGTCGAAATAAGCTTGCATATGCAGCACTTGATCCAATGTAGCGCCAAGGCGCCGATTCGTGGCGGGGTCCACATCCGGGGCAGGGAGGCGGCCTTCCTTTTCTGCCATGTAGATGGTTGACAGACCAACCCCAACCACTTTGGACAGATCGTTACCCTTGAAACGGCGAGAAGGCATTTGCTCCTCAGCAATTTTTTTGATGTCGTGAGTAAGCTGGTGCCCTGTCACCAAGTACCCCTCTAGTTGAGCAAGTGTCTCTGTTGTACTACTCATTTTATAAATATCACTCTTTAAGATACGGTTTATATATTTTGCTAACAAATAGTAACAAAATATAAAAAGGTCCACTAGCGGGGCATAATGTTTTGAAAGTTTACCTTCTATCCCTCAGCGCAATTTTACGCCACTTGCATTTAGCCGCCGAAACCGTGCTATCTGTACATCGATCGCTCCAAACGGTCGAATCACCGCCTACAAAGTGCAGATTCAGAGTTTGATGTAACCGGCATTCCTCAATCCAATCCAGAAATGTACAGTGAACTTTACAATAAGGACAGTGACCTATCAGGAAGTACAGTGAAGTATGAAACAAGCACAGTGAGCTTTACACTATGACAGTAAACTATGAGGGAACCACAGTGAACAAATAGAAAAGCACAGAGAACTTTAGAATAATTTCAATAACGTACTGATATTTAAATGTATTTTTTCCTATATTCAAACTATTCTTACTATTTAGAAGTATTTGCTTTATTCGTATCGAGCCAAACGACTCCTTTACGCAATTGTTATGATGACCTTGCTAGAAAAATATCACATGGTGTCTGATTCAGTTGACTTTCGCATTCTCAAACGATAGATTTCATCCTCACAGCAAACATTTCATCCTCATAATAATTAATGGCCCAACAAAAGCTTTACTTCACGGTATCTATCCAGGTTAAAAATAACCTAGATGTCCTGTTGACTGATAATACAATCAACGAAAAATTCAGAGAATTCGTCGCTGTTCTGGTTAGATGTTGTATTGATGCGGAACAGGGGAGGGTGTCTCGATCTGAATTCATCGATACCCTTAAAAAAAACCACATGGCCGCTAGCGCCGGCATCGTTGGCCGACGCTTGAATGAGTTGGAGTCACTCGGTGTATTGGCGGAAAGCAAGAAACACATCGCCGGAAAAGCCTGCAAAATTATAGAACTCACGTCACTGCAGCCCATTTTCAGCCATTTTTCTAACACTCATCGACGCTCTTTGATTCCATCGCACAGACCGTTGAAGAATCAGCTTTCACTGGAAATTGACAAGCTTGAAAATGAAGGAAGTTATCTTTCTTTCAATAACACGGTGCCACCACGGATTGAAAGCCTGTTCTGCATTTTGGACGCGGGGATGAAACTCTCCGGACGGGACAGCCGCAAAACGATTGAGTGCAAGTACACTTTTTTTGAGAACGACCATATCTACATACAGACTTCGACGGCGACGCGACAGGCGAGCAACATTGCGTATTTATCAGATGAACGTGTAATGCGAGCTCTGAATGGCATTCTCCTCGACGAACTTGAGAGCAAGTTTGGTTCGCTTGATAACCTCAACATCGACAAGCTGGCGATAAAGGATGAGTACTTTTTCTTCGACATCTACGACCTGTGTCGCCGAATGGGACTACGACCCAATGATCAGAATCGGAAGATAGCTCGGAGTATGCTGGAGCGATTACGCGATACCGATTTCTTGATCGATGCATCGAATTCTCCGTACTTCCGGGAGAATTATTCGCTAGGGGCGGAAACCGCGCAATATCGCTACATCACCGAGTTCTTTGCCAAAAAGGAGTACGTTACAGACAGCAATGGCAAGCAGTTGGTGAGTTCTGATCGCTACTATCTAGTGAAATTTCACACGGCTATTCTCACCAACCTGATATCAGTAGGGCGATCTTTTATTTCTCATGACGGATTGGCGTCTGAACGATCCGGACTTGCTCATCGGTTGAATAATTGGGCGAAGGCCGTCATAGGGGTCAGGCGAAAGCAAATTGGGCGGCCATTTCAGTATACCTTGGATGAGTTTCGTGAACGCGTCATGCCGTCTGCACGTATGGATAACTTTGAGCGGGATTTTTTGAATCTAATGCAACGGCTATGCGATGAACTGGTCGACCCTGATGAGGGAGCTTTGCATATTGAAGCCACGGTGGGATGGCGGGAAAACAATGAATTAAACACCGCATGGTTGTACGGCTACTACTACAAGATTGAATGGGACGAAGCCAAGGCGAAGGAACTCAACAGAATTCGGCGGCGTCGATACCGCGCGACGAAGCAATATCCGGTCCTCACGATATGGCGCGATGTAGAAGATTTTTATGTGGGTGACAACAGTGATCACAACAAAGCCTTACGGCGGCAGGCAGCAACGCTTTTGGGCGCGCAACCTTAATGTGTTGGCAGCCTAGCGAAAAGACACGACTCACTTTGAAACAACTCGGGTTTTCACACGACAACTTGCGGAAGAGATTGAACTCTTATCGCGATGCGAGTGTGGATCCTAATGACAAAGACTTCTTACGCCTTTTCACCGGATCGCCTGTGTTGGATAGCAGCCACTATCAGTTGTTATATCAAACGGCACAGTTGTCGCTACTTTGGCAACCAGAGAATGACCTTTGTAGATCTCTTCACCATGCGGGGTATACCGCCGACGCGATCAGCCACTACCGGGATTTATTCGTCGTTCAGATTAGAGAAGAGGGCAGGGTAGTGGCAAATCCAGACGCTGAATTTGGTCGATATTGCCGAAGTCGCTCCAAGCAACTACCGTCTTCCATTACCAGTGACTGGCAACCAAGCCGCGATACTCTACAGCAACTTTCCCAGAAAAATATCAGTTGCGCTTTCACACTAAGTCTCGTCCCCGAGTTCGTTTTGTATTGGAAAGACGTGGGGCGTATTGAATCAGATTGGCAGTCCAAGTTTTGTAGGCGAGTACTCACTTACAGCAAGACCCTCATGAAGAATAGAACCGAAAGCGCTCAGAACGTCCACTGACTACAACAACACATCTAGACGGTTCAGTGCTCGCGCTAGTCATCTAAGGCTAGATTGTCGTTCATTCCCAGAACGATTAACTTAACTGCCTGATCAACCACCTTAGCTCCTGCTCTTATTATATTTGGATACGGAGAGCAGGGCGGTTGACATCGTCTCGATTATAAGGATACAGTGTTATATAACAGAATACAGCACTATATACTATGCCGGCGTTTTAAGCGGGGTTGGAAAAGAGAGAATGTGAGTACATCCGTCGCGAGCACTGTCAATCAAGTTAAATCAATCAAGACAACCCGTGTTGGGGCAATGGTGCTGGCCGCCCATGATGCCAACTTGTCGGCCAACGCTCTCCAGGTCGAACATGTAGTGATGATTGATCCGGCGAAAACTCGGGACAATCCGTACCAGCCCCGTACGGTGAGAGATGCGGTAGCGGACGCAGAACTGGATATGTCCGTGGCCTCCATCGGAGTGACACAACCGATTGTCACGCTGCGCTCAGATCGGCACGGCATTCGCACCGTGGTGGCAGGTCATCGACGGCGCGATTCCGCCCGGAACTGTGGACAACTTTGCCCGGCCATTGAGCGCGATTATATAGACGACGAATTCGAAGCGATGTCCGCGATCGAAAATATCCAGCGCCAAAACATGACGCTGGTCGATGAAGTGGGTGTCGTGGCGCGCATGGCGGCCAAACATGGCAACAAAGAAACCGCGCGCATGCTGGGTAAATCGGCGGGGTATGTGAGCAAGGCGGTGCGGATCAACCAGGCTGATGGTGCCATCGCTTCTTTACTGCACGCCGGGCACAGCAACGATGCCGCAGCATTCTATGAGCTCGCATTGTTGCAGAGCAAGGCGCCCGCTGCCGCCGAAAAAATTGCAAGGCATTGGCAGGAAAAGCCCGACCAACGCGTGTCGCTACGCGCCCGCATTGCCGAAGCGAAGGCAGTGCTGGTCGTGGCCACAGATGAAAACACGTGGTCGCCAAGCCCAGGAGTTCCCGGGAAAGCACGCCGGACCAAGGTATTAGCACTTGGATTTACTCCTGAAACGTTCCATATGGAAACGGAGCCATCCGGTCAAATACACGTGGTCTTTACGCTGAATGATGGCGGCACAGTGACCGTTGAGTTTTCGGAGGATCAATGGAAAGCGTTTACGGCGGTCGTAAACGGCCGAACGCGCTGATGCACACGCGACCGTGAAGCTACCGTGGGCAGCGACCCAGCGCCGCGTCGTACCGGAACGCCGCCAATGGATTGGTGGTGCGGTAGCGGGTGCCGGCATGGGCCTGTCAATTTTCCAGGGCTGGCGACTGGCCGCTTGGCTGACTGCAAGTAGACCGCCAGTCATTGCGAACAGTCTGGTGTTGTCCGCTGTGCTATTGATGGCGCTCGGGGTGTTGATCGGCGGTGCGCTGGCCGTGGCGCTGACGCGCCGCTGTCAGTGTCGTCGGGCAACACGGTTGCCTGACGACCACACGTCGTGCCGAGGCATCACCGTCGACGGCGAAGCTACCCGACTCGACAAATGAGCACACGTGAGGTGTTGCAAAGTTTCGAGTTTCTCATGAGAAACTTTTTCACACCTCACCCCACCGCGTCATGTGGCGCACAGCCAGGAGCACATCATGTTTATTCTCCGCATTCTCGACGGCGCGTTTAAATTGACCTTTTTGTTCTTTTTCATCCTGTTTGTCGCCGAGGTCTTTTTCTGATCTCCGTGGCCGTGTTCAATGAAGGTCAACGCTTGCGCAGCGCTGTGCTGTACGGCGCACCGGTGCGCGAGGAGACCGTGCAATGTGTCACAGTCGCGCACTTTGCTGATGACGCCCTGGTGCTGTATCAGTTGGTGACGCGGCGCACGCAAACCTTTCTGCTTCATGGGCACGGCGGTTCCACCGTGCCTGGAATATCACCTGCAGTTAATTTGCTAGCCCACGGACAGAATGCCACCGAGAGCCGCAAACTCGCTCGTAGCGTGGCTTGGCTGGCCGCACACGGTTACGTGCCTGAAAGTCTTTCCGATACGCTGTGGTTGCGTATCAGCGCCTTGCTTAACAGGAAGGGATATGGACTCCGCGATCTCCGTTTGCTCGTCGTCTGATACGCTGAAACCCTATTGGATTGTCGGCAGTGTCTTGCTGACCGTCGTCTTATGCGTGGTGGCGCTGACCGCCAGCGACCCCAAAAAATACATTCTTTACAACAGCACGCTGAGCCTTGCGACAGGCTTTTACCGCTTGCACCACACGCCCGATATCGCCCACCTGCAGCGTGACGACATTGTCGTCTACGTCGTGCCAGAGCACGTTCGCTCGCTCGTTCGTGACCGGCACTACCTCGGCAACGATATTCCACTGATGAAACCCTACAGCGCCCGCCCGGGCGACTCTGTGTGTACCGAAGGACATCGCGTGGTTGTGCACGAGCAAACCCTGGGGCTCATTCGTGACACCGATAGCCGGGGCCGCCCGCTGCCGTGGCATCGCTTTTGCGGTCGCGTACCGGCCGGTCAGTTCTACAGTTTTAGCCCCCACGCTGCGAGTTTTGATTCGCGGCATTATGGCCCTGTGCCGCTCACCGACATCATTGCCAAAGCGACTCCACTATGGACCTGGTAACCCTTTTTCTCTCCTGCTCGTTCGTTAGTTTGGACGACGATTTGTTGCTGAGCGTTGCCCAACGTGAAAGCCAGTCCAGTGCGTTTTACGTGCGCGCCAAAGGCCGCCCGAATGGCATCGATTATAAAGACGCTGACCGCGCACTCGACGCCATTTCGCGACTCGCCAAGAAGGCGGATGAGGTTTACGTGGGCTTAATGGGCGTCCCGATCAGCGCCGCTGTCGATTACAACTTGACGCCGATGCAGCTCATCACACCGTGTGACAACGTGAAAATCGCGACCGCTATGTTGTCGGATTATCGCAAGCACTGTGAGGCCGAATCGGTCTCTGATACGACGTCGTGCACCTTGTCTGCCTACGGTGATGCGACCGGATTTCATGGCGATCATTTTGCTGAAGAAATCATTTTTGGTGTCCTGGCTAACGACAACGACGCGACGGCAAAGACCGATGCGGAGCAAATTTCCGATGACGTATTGTTTGAAAATGACAGCAAACCATCCGACTCGGACAGTCTCTTTTTCGAGGTGGATGTTGAAAATCTATCCAAGCATTCCGGTTCCAAAGTCGCGGAAGATTTGGACGACTGAACCCTGCATGACCTTTTAATTAACCAAACGAACTGAGTTTAAAACACGTTGTGTGAGCTATTGAAAAGGGCAATGTAGCTAGCCGGTTTACACCGTTTAGCGTGATTGATCGTCGAGAAACAGGTGTTCGTTGCCACTGATGCGCGGCAAATCACCGATGTTTTAAAAGTTTCTCATGAGAAACTTTTTGTTTAAAACGTAACCTATGAAGCGGAAAAAGTAAGGAAATGGTAGGGCAAGATAAAGCAATGCCTGCAATAACCCGCAGGTTATTGTTTGCATTGATTTTAGTGTGCCTATATGAATTCACAGGTGCATTCATGTTTTTTGTAAGCCATTTATTTAACACACTATTTACTGCCTGCATGGTGATGATATGCCGAAACCGACCGAACCGCTAGATGATCTGCCCATCCTTGAGCCGCGCGGCGGTCGCGTTTCTCCCGAGCGCGTGCCCACACCCACTTTCAAATCGGCGGTGCTACGTAGCCGTCAATTGTTTGGGCGTGGCGGGCGCGGAAGTCGTTCAGGCGGCGGGCGTGGAGGACACCCCAATCGCGGCAGCTACGCCGCCGCCGTCCGACGTCCTGGCGCCACCAGCCGTCGCGTGGTGGTCAAGGCGAGGTATGTAAAAATGGACTCGCAGCGAGGCATCAAAGCAGCGAAGCTGCACTTGAAATACATCGAGCGTGAGGGTGTAAGCAGGGAAGGGGGGCCGGGTGATTTGTACTCGGCCAAGGATCGCGAAGTCGATGCCAAAGCGTTCCTCGAACGCTCCGAAGGTGATCCGCATCAGTTTCGATTTATCGTATCACCAGAGGAGGGTGCCGAGCTGGATTTGCGCGAATACGCGCGAGACTTGATGACTCAGGTCGAACAGGACTTGGGCCGCGACCTGGATTGGGTCGGCGTCAATCACTACAACACCGACAATCCCCACCTGCACATTGTGATTCGCGGCCGCGACCGGCAAGGCGATGAATTGCGAATGGATCGCGATTACATTGCCAACGGTTTTCGCGACCGGGCGCGCGAGTTAGCGACGCGTGAATTGGGTCAACGTTTGGACTACGAAATCGATCGCGGGCTGCGCCGTGAGGTGACGCAGGAGCGCTGGACCTCGCTCGACTATCAGATTGAAAAAGTTTCTCATGAGAAACTTATCGATCAAAAATTAGTCGAGCTAGGCGAGCCGGGCAGCCAGGTGTCGACAAAAATGGATCGGTTTATTGTCGGCCGATTGAACCACCTGCAAACATTGGGGCTCGCCAACTCGCTGGGCGCACGCCGCTACGTGTTGGATACGAACTATCAGGCGACGCTGCGCACACTGGGCGAGCGCGGCGACATTATTAAAACAATGCACCGCGGGCTGTCTCGCGACGTGGGTCATTACCACATTCACGACGCGAGCCAGGACAAAGCGCCACTCGTCGGTCGTCTCACCAGGAAAGGCCTACATGATGAACTGAACGACCGTTATTACGCGGTGGTGGAAACACCCAACGGCCATGCCAGTTATGTCGTGCTGCCGAAGCACACCGATTTTGACGCCTTACGAGAGGGCAGCACGGTTGCCGTGACATCCGTTGCTGACCCGTGGCTCAAACTGTCTGACGGGGTGATTCAAGATCATGCGGCAGGTCACGATGGCGTGTATCGCGTCGATGAGCATATCGCCGCGTTAACAGCGAGCCGTCAATTTATGCAACGTAATATTGATCCCGTGGATTATGCGCGCGCCCATGAACGGCGCGCTCAGCGGTTGGCGCGATTCGGCCTGCTGACAAAAAGCGACACTGGCTTTGCTGTTCCCGATAACCTCGAAGCCCAACTGACGAAACTGGATCGGGAGCAACCCAATCCGCGTACAGTCCGGTTAACCGTTAAGGATTCACGCACACTGGAAAACCAGGTGGCGGCGCGAGGTCCGGCGTGGATTGACGAGGTGGCCGACGGCGCGGCCGGCGTCACTGGGTTTGGTGGCGAGGTGCGCGATGCGCGTCGTCGGCGCATTGCATTCCTTGAGCAATCGCTGGGGCTTGATGCCAGCGATGCCGGTCTGACTGATCGGCTTGCTCGCGTTGAACGGAATGAACTGGCAGCAACCCGCGCCGCGAGCAGCGGCAAGCGCGAACACCCGCTAGCGCCGGGTGTCACGTCGCGCGGTCGCCTGGTCGCCAAGTTGGACGCACCCAGTGGCGCGCAGTACGGCGTGCTCGAAACCGAAAAGGAATTTTCACTGGTGCCCTGGCGTGATCGTTTTCAAAAAAGCCTGAACCGCAACATGACGTTTGGGATGGACCGCAGCGGCCGGCCGTTCGTGCGAGCGCTCACGCCGGGGTTGTCGCGATGATGGTCCGAATGGTCCAACGAGGGGTTCATCATGGCTAGGAAAACCTTCGACGGTAAGCGTACTGGCATTCGCGAAGACCAGCGCGCGATTCTGTATTTAAACATTGTCACCGGCGTGCTCGTGCTGCTGGCCGGCACCTGGATTGGCACCCAGGTTGCCGCATCTGCACTCGGCTATCAGCCACGGTTGGGGCCGCCATGGTTTAGCGTCGCGGAGTTTCACGTCTATTACCCGTGGCGCTTTCTGCAATGGGATTATTATTACGGCCATTACAACCCTGGCTTGTTTTGGAAATCGTACCTGTGGTTATACGGTTCCATCTTTGTCGAAAGCGCGGTCATTTTGTACCTCGCGGTGTGGCGCGCGACCGGCAAGAAGGCCGGTGATGCTTACGGGACGGCGCGATGGGCTGATGAGCGGGATTTGCGTCAGCACGGTTTGTTGGATGGCGACGGCATTGTGCTTGGAGAGACCATTGACGGCAAAGACCTGATTCAGCATGACGGCCCGGAGCACGCGGCGGCGGCAGCCGGTCCGCGCAGTGGCAAAGGGGTGGGTCTGGTAATCCCCACGTTGCTGTCGTGGAAACGGTCGGTCCTGACGCTGGACATCAAAGGTGAGAACTGGGTGCGTACTGCCGATTTTCGTTCCAGGTTTTCCTACGTATTGAAGTTCGACCCGATCTCGCGCGATTCGATTCACTACAACTGCTTATTAGAAATCCGTAAAGGTGACAACGAATTTCGCGATTGCCAGGCGATTGCCGATATGGTCATGGATAACGGTGAGGCAAATCAGCGCGAAGACCACTGGGCGCGCACCGGTAAGTCGCTGTTGATCGCCATGATTTTGCATGTGCTGTACGCCGAAAAGGATAAGAGCCTCCCCGGCGTTACCACGTTTATCAGTAATCCGGAGCGCGGCGCGCTGGATACGCTGGAGTACATGCTGTCGTATCCGCACCTGGGCTATCGGCCGCACCCGATCGTTGCGAGTATGGTGCGTGAAGTGCTCGACAAAGCGGAGAACGAATTGTCCGGCGTGTTCTCGACCACGCGCAGCTTTCTGACGCTGTACCACGACCCGGTGATTGCCGCGAATATCCGCGAATCGGAATTTCGCATTAGTGATCTGATGAATCTGGAGCACCCGGTCAGCTTGTACCTCACCGTACCAGGCAGTGACGTGGGCCGCGTGAAACCGCTATTACGCATTATGCTCAATCAAATCGGTCATCGTCTTACCGAAAGCATGTCGGAACACCACGATGCGCCGGACTACAAACATGCCTTGTTGCTCATGCTCGATGAGTTTGCCGTGTTGGGGTATATGGAATTTTTTGAAACCCAACTGGCTTACTTGCCAGGTTACGGTATTCGCGCGTTTATTATTGTGCAATCGTTGAATCAGATTGAAAAATACTATGGGCCGAACAACTCCATCCTAGACAACTGCCTGGTGCGACTGTCGTTTGGCGCAACCGATGAACGAACCGCCAAACGGCTATCTGACATGCTCGGTCAAAGTACCAAGGTACGCAAAATGGCGAACTACGCTGGTAGTCGCCTGGCACCGTGGCTAGGCCACGTCATGGTGTCTGAGCAAGAGAGTCCACGCGCTTTGCTCACGCCGGGTGAAATCATGCACCTGCCCACGACCAACGCCTTGATTATGGTCGGCGGCGTCCCGCCTTACTATGGGCGTCGCGTGCGGTTTTATGAAGACGATCGCTTTCGCCTGCGCGCGCACCATCAAGGCCATGACGCGCCGCCGCCGAGACGGCGCGAAGACTTGGTGAAAGAATTACCACCGTGTGTGCCGTCTGAATGGCAGTTGTCCTCGACTGCAGTAAAAGTGTCTCATGAGAAACTTTCTGCGGCGACGGAAGGATCAGATGGTGATCGCGAGGCAGTCGATGAACCTCCCGGCGATGGCCCCGCCTTGCATGAGGTGAATGACAGCCTCAATACGTGGGCTGAATTTGCGGCCGGTTCGGCGGATGAGCACGCGCAGCGCCAACGGGCACTGTCTTTCGACGACATCCCAGCCCGCGCGAAAATCACCGAGGAGGCGCTGGATGAAGATCAAGACCAAGCCGTTGCGAAAGAGCGCGCCAGGATTGAACGCCTGCGGCGCCAACAAGACCTGGCGCGTTCATCCGAGTTGGGCCGCAGCGTCACGAAGGATTTGCCCCTATGACTAAATTGAGTAAAGCATCACTGCAATCGTACGTCTCCCGCGATACCAAACGTCGGTTGGACGATTACGTGGCGCGTAAAAAAAGCAAATCGAAAAGTGCGGTTGTTGAAGCCGCACTGATTGCCTATCTTGAAGATGCCACCGACACCGATTTGTTATACCGACGCCTTGATCGTCAATCGCGCTCGCTGGCGCGCATTAGCCGCGATCAGGAGTTGCTCTCCGAAGCGTTCGCGGTCTTCGTTAAGCTGTGGTTTGCTCACACCCCTCGCGTCGCCGAAGCCGAGCGTGAAGCCGCGCAGCACTTTGCGGCGGGGCGCTATATTCAGTTTGTCGACCACGTTGCCCAACAGTTTGCCGGCGGCGAGCGCTTTATTGATGATCTTGTATCAGACTTACCCGTGACAGCCAACGACACCCTGACACCGAGTCAACGCAGTAGCACACAGCAAGGAGAAACACATGACAGATAGCCACGGTGTGACCTCGATAGAATCACACGAAGATGCGCATCGCCTCTCGATGCTGGAAAGCGCGATGGCGCCGTTGATGCCCTATTTGAACGATCCCACTGTCGTTGAAATCATGAGCAACCCCGATGGGTGTTTGTGGGTCGAACGTGCCGGTGCAACCATTGAAAAATGCGATGTCTCACTACCGCGCGCGAACGCGGACCGGATCATTCGGTTGTTAGCCACCATTGCCAACACCGTGGTGAACTACAAAGACCCCTCGTTCACAGCGACATTGCCGAAATGGGGTTGTCGGGTCCAGGCTGACATTCCTCCGGTCGTCGCCGCGCCGTCATTAACCATCCGAAAGCCTGCGCAAAACGTCTATCTGTTGGCCGATTACGTGCGTGACGGCATCATGACGCAACGGCAAAGCGACATTATTCGAAACGCTGTGCTGTCGCGCAAAAACGTGGTGGTGAGCGGTGGTGCTGGCACCGGCAAAACGACCTTAACAAATGCACTGTTGGCAGTGTTGAACGACAGCACCGAACGTATTGTCATGATCGAGGACAACCGCGAGCTGCAGTGTACGGCGCCTAATTTGTACGCGATTTATATTTACGAACATTATCCTTTGGCGCGAGCGGTGGCGGACTCCCTAAGGCGTCGTCCTGATCGCATTATCGTGGGAGAGGTGCGTGATGCTGCGGCGCTGGATATGCTGAAAGCGTGGAACACTGGCCACCCTGGGGGGATTGCCACAGTGCACGCCAATACGACCCTCCTAACCCTCGATCGGTTATGCGAAATGATCGAAGAAAAGAACGGCATCTCTAACAAGCGGTTCGTTGGGCGGTCTGTGGATTTGATTGTGCATATGGAGCGAGACCCGTCGACGAAAGCCAATCGGCGATTGAGCGGCATCGTGGAAGTGAATTGTTTGGTCGATGATGATGCGTGGGAGCTAAAAGAGGTTGACTAGATATAATTGTGGGTATATAAAGCTGTATTCTAAAAGTATATAGTGCTGTATTACACTAATCAACCAACCGAAGTAGGGAAGTTTTATGAAAACGGCGACTGTTCACTTGTCCCACCGAGCACTGATTGTGTTCGCATTGGTCAGCGCGTGTTTGCTGATACCCGAGCCCGTGTTGGCTGCCGGCTCGGCGATGCCGTATGACACGGCCCTCGACAACATTCTCAACAGCATGACCGGCACCGTGGCACGCGTCGCGGGCGCGATCGCGATCTTGCTGTTCGGTCTGGGCCTGGCCTTTTCTGAAGGCGGCGGTATGCTGAAAAAAGCGATTGGTATTCTCTTCGGTTTAACGATCGCATTTAACGCCGTGTCGTGGGGGCTCACGTTTTTTGGTTTCGCTGGCGGCCTGGTGGTCTGACGCGCCATGGCCGATGACACTGAACCCGAGGGTTTTCGCTGCCCCATCCACAAATCCTTGATCAATCCGATCCTGATTGCGGGCATTCCGCGCGACGTGTGTCTGGTGCTATGGACCGTCGGTGCGGCGATGGGGTTTGGTATGCAGGAAATGTGGGTGGTGCCGTTTTTTATCGTCACTCATATCGGCCTGGCATTGCTGACCAGTAAGGACCCCTATTTTGCCACGGTCTATCTCAACGCCTTAAAGGCGCCCCGACGACTAGACCCTTAAGGAGTGAGCGGCATGCAAAGTCTGCGCTACTACGAGCCCAAAAAAGAACGCTTGTCGGACTGGTTACCCTGGGCAGCGCTCATTGCGCCCGGCGTGGTCGTTCATAAAGACCGAATATTTCAGAAATCCATCGCCTTTCGTGGCCCCGATCTCAGCAGTTCCTCTAAAAAGGAACTGCAGCTCAGCACAGCGCGACTCAACAACGCACTGAAACGCCTTGGCACCGGCTGGACGTTTTTTAGTGAAGCGCAGCGCTTTCAAACCAATGAATACATCGATAGCCAGTGGGATAACCCGGTCGGCTGGATCATCGATGAGGAACGGCGCGGGCAGCATGAGGAGCAAGGCGTCCATTTTGATTCGTCGTACTACGGCACCTTCGTGTGGATTACGCCCTCGGACTCCACGAAAAAGACCGAACACTTCTTTGTGGAAGACCCCAACCGCAAAGGACAGGACGCGTCCTACGATGCGAACCGGGACTTACACCACTTCACGCGGACCGTGGGTGATATTGTTGGGATTATGCGGGAGTGTTTTCCCGCCGTAGAAGAATTGAACGACGATGACACACTGACCTATCTGCATTCGTGCGTCTCGACACGGCGACACAAGATGGTTGCCCCGCCGGTGCCCATGTACCTGGATGCGTTACTCACCGATGAAGCGTATGACCCCGGCGAAGTCGCTGTGCTGGGCGATAATTTTTTAATGACAGCGTGTATTAACGATTTCCCCTCGGAAGCCATACCCGGCGTGCTCGACTCGCTGAATCATATGAATGTTGAATACCGCTGGTGTACGCGTTTTATCTGTTTGGATAAATCAGACGCGGAAGCCGAGCTAACGAAATACCGGCGCAAGTGGTACAGCAAACGCAAGGGCTTCTCCACGCTCATCAAGGAGGCCATCAGCGGCGAAAAATCCGATCTCATCGATACCGATGCGGACACGAACGCTAGCGATGCTAACGTCGCGTTGCAAGAACTCGCGACCGATTCTGTGGCGTACGGCTACTACACCGCCACGGTGACGGTGTGGGATAAAAACCTCGCGCGCTGTGAAAAAAAGATGGAAAGTGTCACCGAAGCCATCAATAGCCGTGGCTTTGCTACGCGCTTGGAAACCAGTAATTCGTTCGCTGCCTGGCTGTCGTCATTACCTGGCCACGTCTACGCAAACGTGCGCCGACCTTTAATTAATACGGTGAACCTGGCGCATGTTTTCCCGTTGTCGGCGGTGTGGTCTGGCGAGCCCTACGATGACAATCTCGGCAAGAAATTCGATGCGCCTTACCCGTTGATGTTGTGTGACGCCGTCGGCGGCACGCCTTTTCGCCTGAGCTTAAACGTCGGCGATGTGGGACACACGGGCGTTTTTGGACCCACGGGGTCGGGTAAATCGACGTTCTTGTCGATGCTTGCTCTGCAGTGGCTTCGCTACCCAAACGCGCGCGTCGTTTTTCTCGACAAAGACAAAAGTTCTCGTGCCGCCACAATGGGCGTGGGCGGATCGATGTTTATTCCCGGTGATCCGGATCGCCCCGTGGCGTTTCAACCGCTGGCAGGCATCGATCAGATTGGTACGATGCAATGGGCCGTGGGTTGGATCGAATTAATCATGGGGCTGCAGCACATTGTCCTGAAACCGCACCAGCGCAATGAAATCGCCCAAACGCTTAAAGCCCTGGCGGAAGCCCCGCGCGAGCAACGTACGTTATCGGGCTTTCAGTCATTAGTGCAAGATAGCGATATCCGCGAGGGCTTGTCGGCGTACACCACCGGTCCGTTTGCGCAAATTTTTGATTCCGATAGCGACGAACTGACACTGTCGCGGTGGATGCTCATCGAAATGGGGCGATTGATGGCGCTTGGTGAAGCGGCTGTCGTGCCGGCCCTGTCCTATATTTTTCGGACTATCGAAAAGGGCTTTGGTAAAGGGGCGCCTACGCTACTGGTGCTCGACGAAGCCTGGGTCTTTCTCGACCACACCTATTTCCGTTCTAAATTCCGCGAGTGGCTAAAGACCCTTAGACGGTTGGATGTGTATGTTGTGTTTGCAACGCAGGAGTTGGAAGATGCACTCGAATCACAAATCGCATCGGCCATTCTTGGCGCCGTACATACCAAAATATTTCTGCCTAATGAGGAAGCCAATACGCCGGTCACTCATGCAGCGTACCAAAAATGCGGGTTATCCGACGCTGAAATCGACACACTACAAAGCGCGCGTCCGAAACGTGAATATTTTTACCGTTCGCCGCGAGGCCGACGACTCTTTGAAATGCAGCTCGGCCCGGTTGCCTTATGTTACGCCGCGCGCAGTGGCGACGTGGAGCAACAAAAAATGGACAACATCGAACAAAAGTATCCGCCCGAGGAATGGCCTGCAGCGCTGCTGCGCGATAGTGGACTGCAGTGGGCGGAGAATCTGTTGGGCACATTCACCGACAAGAAGCAACGTGTTAGCTAACAAAAGGAGACGATCATGAAAAAAACACTGGCAACGTACACCATGACATTGGTATTGACGTTTTCAACGTTGCAACCGGTACATGCGCAATGGGTTGTGACTGATCCAGGTAATACGATTCAAAACGTTATTCAGGTCATCGGGCAGATCACGCAAATTCTCAATGAAGTGTCGCAAATCGCAAATCAAGTCTCACAGATAGAAAACCAGATACGTCAATTGGCGCTCATAGGGGAGGGAGACTATAGCGCTATTCTCGGGTATGTTGCGGCGCAGAATGACGACATTGCGAACCTGGTCGCCAATGCCCAAACGTTGCGGTATTCTCTTATGTCGATTCAGGGCGAGATTGACGGTACGTACCCACAAGGTCAAGCCCAATGGGGTACATTCGATATGGGAACCATCGCTGACACTCGACAAAAATGGGATGACGTGGTGACTGAGGCCGGATCAACCGCGGCGCGCGCGCAAACGTCGCTTGATCGGATCCAAAACCGGAACAATACGATCAACAACCTCATGTCGGCCTCGCAAGCTTCTGACGGCGATGTGCGGCAGGCTCAGATTGGTAATCAAATTAGTGGAACCCTTGTTCACGGTATTAATGATTTGGTAGCCGTGGAAACTACGGCTAATCGCTTGGAAATGCTCAGGGCGCAAACCGAAGTGGCTGAGAATGAAGCTTCTCGTGAGCAAACACGGCGCCTCTACGAGGGCTACGACGATCCAGGCCCATCGGGCACCGCATTAAGCATTTTTCCACCTTTACAGTAACAGGTATATTTTGATGATAAGAATTGCTTTTTTGGTCGTGTTTTTTTTGCTCTCTGGTTGCGGTTCACCCGAGCCTATGAACGACGAGAACCTGCACGTTGAGACGCCAGATAACAGCATCGTGCTTGAGGCACATGATCTTGAATACTACCTAGACAATCCCGAACAAGCGGACGCGCAAATTAAAATCTGTGAAGAAACGCCGTCCCAGAAAAGGTCCGAAGTTTTGTTTGGGAATTGCTCATACGCTGAGAAGTCGTTGATGTATCGCGGATATAACGACTAGCAATTACTGGATGCATAACATATGGGCGCGCTAACCGAAGCACTAGCAAATTTCCTGGCAATTTTTTCGCTTGGGTACACAAATCTCGCTCCTGCAACTCTAAATCTTGCCCTTACATTATTGTCGATAGAATTCGTTTTATTCGGAATTTATTTTGCTTTCGGAGCCCGCAATTTTGTTGATGTTTTTTTCAAAATAATTTTCATAGGGTTCTGGTGGTGGATTATTAATGCGTTCCCCACACTCATGACGATGGTATTGAATAGTTTTATTTCATGGGGTGCGGTGGCTGGCGGGGCTGCTCCTGCTGCGACATCAGCGCTCATGCTCGATCCATCGGCGATTGCAGACTACGGAATCACAGCCATTCAACCTATTACTATCGCGATGGACGGTTTAGCCTGGCGCGAAGTTGGCCGGAGTATATTTTACGGGCTAATCGCGCTATTTATCCTCATTCTCTTCTTTGTTATTGCGATCCAGGTGTTCATTACCATCCTGGAATTCTATTTGGTTGTCGCTTTAACCAGCGTGTTGCTGCCGTTCGCGTACATCAAGCGTACGGCCTTTCTCGCAGAAAAGGCCATTGGTGCGGTAGTAAGCTTCGGTATCAAATTAATGGTATTGGCCTTTATTATCACCGTCGCCCAACCCGTGCTCGCTGGGCTGGCGATTACAGGCGAAGTGACATATAACTCGATGTTTGCCCTTTTACTTACCGCCGGCGCGCTCGCTGTTCTTGTATTGCACGCGCCAGGCGTGGCTGCTGGGATCATGGCAGGCTCTCCGTCGTTGACCGCTGGTAGTGTCGCCACGACTGCAATGGTTAGCGGTGCGACTGCGGGGGCTGGTGTCGGAGCAACGATGGCTGCTGCTCGTCTTGGCGGTAGCGCTACAGCCGGGGCTGCGCGTTTAGGTGGTGCAGCGGTTTCCGGAGGTGCTGCAGGCAAGCTTGAGAGCAACGTTCATGGTGGTGGACCACTCTCTACTGCTGGCTATGTCGCTAAGGGTGCGGCACTAGGTCTTGGTTCGTCGTTGGCGCAAAGTGCTCGCCAGGGGGCTTCCAGTATGTCCGCGCCTGTTAAGTCAAGCTTTCAAAAAGGAGCGCGCGGTGGCGTGGGTCAATCTTCTGGACCTGGCGGCAGTAGTGCATCCAATCAAGCCCCCTCATGGGCGGCGAGAAGCATGGCGAATGTATCCAGTGCCATTCGCCTCTCATCACATACCAGCGGCCCTTCCGGTGGTGGCTCTAATTTTCGTCTGTAATATTCCGCTTTTCTAAAAGTATATAACTCTATATACTCTGTTGTTAGTTGACAGTTATTCTTTAGGAGCACGCGTGTGTTAGATAAAGCGCAGTCAAAAACATGGACGCCTTCCGAGGCAGTAGAAACGGCGTACCGCCGTGCACAGCAAGAGTGGGATTCCAGAATGGGGTCAACCCTGCAGCAAGCCCGTAACTGGCGTCTATTTGCGTTTATTTGTTTATGTCTAGCGGTCATGGCAACGGCAGGAGCCATCTATCTCGGCACGTTACCAAAAAAAGTCACGGAGTACGTCACCATTGATGGAGCCGGCAACGCGGCATACCTCGGCGAGGCAGGCAACGACTGGGAGTCGTTTTCACCCACCGAAGCGCAGGTTGCTAAAAATATTCGTCGGTTTGTCGACGATACACGTTCGTTGTCGTCCGACCCGATGATCATTCGAAAAAACTGGGTTGATGCCTACACCCTGGTCGCAGGAGAGGCGACACAAATTCTTTCGCAATACGCGCAAAATAGTGATCCTTTCCAGCGCGCCAGGGAATCTCGCATTAACGTTGAGATTGAAACCGCGATACCCGTTTCCAATGACACATGGCAAGTGGACTGGTCCGAAGAAACGTGGTCGAAGAGTGGCACGCTCACGGATACGACCGCCTGGCGCGGCACGTTTACTGTCGAGCGATTAGCGCCCGATTCCAACGAGGCGATTAAAACCAACCCCATTAGTGTTTATATCACGCGATTTTCCTGGCAGAAAGTGTCGCGTTAAGTCTTGAGGAGATAGATTATGAGTGTCTATAAAACGATTGCACTGTTGGCTATTGCTACGTCGATAACCGCTTGTGCAACTAATAAAATTGACTCAGACGACGCATTGGATTATCGCGAAGCGATCAAAGCTGACGCAAAAAAACCCTTACCGGTGCCTGTGACGAAAACACGTGTTGTTCCAACGCCAGGTCAGCTCAAGCCCTTTCCTGACGAAAAAGAACCGGAAAAACATGGCCACACCCACCGGCCAGGTAGAGTCATCGAAAAGGCCAACCATAAAGCGCGACAAGCGCCTGACGACCACGGCTACTATAACTCGATCATGACCTACGATTACGACGCGGGCGCTTTATACCGCGTTTACGCGGCGCCATTGCAGCTTACCGACATTATGTTGCAGCCTGGCGAACGGATGACGAGTAAGCCGGCCGCCGCTGATACCACCCGATGGAAGGTTGCTGCATCCATGTCGGTCGAAAGCGGGGTGGAACAACAACATTTGCTGATCACACCCAAGCGACCTTCCATTTATACCTCGCTCGTCATCGCCACTAACCTGCGAACCTATCACCTTGAATTGATTTCCTATCATCGTACCTACATGGCCGCGGTGAACTGGAACTATCCTCAAGATTCGATCGACTCGTACGAGTTGGAGTATTCCAATACCGAGCGTACCAATGGTCAGGTCGATGCCGCGCAGATTAGTCTCAAAGATGCGAACTTCGCCTACGACATCAAGGTGGTGGACGGTAAGCCCGATTGGACACCGGTGAGGGTATTGGACAATGGCAAGAAAACATTCATCCAGTTTCCCGATGCGCTGGCGGTATCCGATGCGCCGTCGCTTTACGTGAAAAAGTACGGCCAACAACAGATCGTCAATTACCGGCCTAACGGCAAATACTACATCGTTGACGGCGTTTTTCCGCGCTACGAACTCCGCGTCGGGTCCAAGAAAGACATGGATGTTGTCGAAATTGTCAACGAAGGGGCAGCCAGGCCGGAGCGAGGTAAGCGTCGAACTAAAAATAAGCCCGGACAGCAAGCAAACCGCTAAGGAGCGCAGCAATGGATGAGTCCGAGCAAATCTTCGCCGACGAGCGGCCTGATAAATTGCCGCCCGAAACAGCGCTGGTCCGCAACCGTGCCCAGCCTCGACGATTGCGGAAAAACGTCATTATTGGGTTAATCGCCGTGCTTTGTGGCGTGATCATGCTCGCTTTCGTCATTGGCATCCTCAGAAACCCCATCATGCCGGCTGAACAAGAATCCAAAGCGCCCGCTGTTGCCGACGCAACAAACGTACCTGGGTTTGTTAAGACCGGCCCTAAATCCTATGGTGATGTTGCCGAAGTGCCCGCATTAGGCCCCGCTATGCAGGGTGACCTTGCGGCCGCCGGGTTGGCCGCGCCGGTCGATTCACCAATGGAGCTGTCCGAAAAACCCAAAGAGCTTAGCGAAGAAGAACGGCTGTTGGCTCAGGAATGGCAGCAGGTGCTTGATTCCCCGATCGAGCTGCCGGTAAGCATCGACTTCAAAAAACTTGAATCCCGTGGCGCTGATAATGGTCAGAGCGCGATCAATCCAAACGGTATTGATGGCGCCGCCGCGTCGTTGGCGAAGCTAACGCCTGCGCTTGCGGGTGCGCTATCAGGGTATGGGCCTGGTGCTGGCGCTAGTTCGTCTGATGTTGCAGGCCATCAAGGCAAAAAACTCGAATTTCTAAAAAAATCGCCGAACAGTGGTGATGATTTTTACGTCAAGAGCGAGGTTCAGTCGCCCCGGTCGCCTTATGAAGTGAAATCCGGTGCGGTTATTCCTTGTACGCTGATTACCGGTATTAACTCCGATCTACCTGGCAGTATTACGTGCCATGTACGGCAGAATGTTTTTGATACAGTGACAGGAAATTTCTTGATGATGCCGCAAGGAACCAAGGTTATTGGCGAATATGATGCACAAGTAGTTTTCGGACAGCGTCGAGTGCTGGTAATATGGCACCGTTTAATCATGCCTAACGGCAACTCGCTTGATTTAGAAGGGATGGCGGGTGTCGATATGTCGGGGTATTCAGGTTACGCGGACCGTGTGAATAATCATTGGGGCCGACTTGCCACTGCGGTTGTTTTGTCGAGTGTGTTTTCCGTCGCACCTGTGGCGGCGGCGGGTGACGACGACTTCAATCGTAGTACGCAAAATGAGTTAGCGCGCAATCTTGGCGCTAAAACCAAGGATGCGGGCGAACAGATAATAGAGCGTGAACTGACGGTACAACCTACAATTACAATACGTCCCGGGCTGGCGATTAATATTTTCGTCAAGAAAGACTTGATTCTAAGCCCCTATAAAGCGCATTCAATCCATGAGATCAACCTTGGTTCCACAGCAGACGACTATTGAGCCCCATCATCAGGAATGGTTAATAAACTATGCGCGGAATGAAGACATTCTTATCAAAGATCTTTGGGAACGTGCCATCAATGAGTTATTAGACAGTCGCGCTTCTGTGGTTAAAGAGGGCGTAGTTCCGCGTTACGCCGCTCGCTCGCAAGGCAAGCAAGTTCCCTGGAGCGTGAAGTTACCGCATCCTATTGTCAATCGAGTGAAAGCGGCGGCGGCCGAAGACAACGCCAGCGTGCGCATTTTCTATTACACGGCGTTGCTGGATTTTGTACACACGCACTCTGCATCTTAAGTCCTTTCCTTTTAGCTAACGAAAAAATCTAGGTAGCTTGCTCCCAAGTACGGCTAAATACCAATAATAATACCGCTAGATAGTAGGTCGATCAGTTAGCATGTCCCTTCCAGGCGTGTAATCGGCTGACAGAAATTTTTCCAAAAAAGTGGCCTATTACCAACTGCAAAGTATGGTAGCCAAATGATGTGCATTGTAGGGATCAATCGTGTTGGCGCCGTTCTATGTTGCTGGTTAGTAAGCTCGGGGCTGGGCGCCGACGAACTCAGCGACTGGAGCAACGAGAGCGCCGATTCCGCAATACAGGCCACACGGCTTTCACATTCTAAATTTAGAACAGCGGCGGCTGTTACCGTCGTCACGCAGAATGACATCAGGCACCGCGGCTACTTAACAGTTCACGACATTTTCCGAGATATACCTGGATTTCGGGTGTCCTGGAATGGTTCGGATAAAAGGGTGAGTTACCACGGCACGGCGGTACGACAGGATCGTCGGCTAAGGGTTACAATCAATGGAGTCAATGCATTAATCGGAGACGCAGAATACGTCGAATTTAATCGGCTGCCTTTCGTGTTGGAGGATATTGCAGAAATAACGGTGACGCGAGGTTCCAATGGTGCCTCCTATGGCGACAATGCGTTTCTAGCCAGTATCGATTTTCAGCTTAAAAATGCATCACAAGGACGTGGAACTGGTGTCGCGGTCGGCGTTGGAGATCTTAAACGACGCAATGTGTCTGCTTTTGTAAACCGCCATTCGGAGAATTATTCGGTGTTGTTTAGCGCCAATAAATACTCAATGGAGGAGTACGCCAAGCAAGGCATTCCGCCCATTGATAACGACGATGGCGAGCATATTTCGCGCATCAATCTTTCAGCCACTAACGGATTGAGTAGAAAGAGCCCGTTGGAGATCAATCTCCAGTGGTATGAGGCAGATCACAATGTAGAAAATACGATCTCGACTCAAGAGGGTGAACAACTTAACCGTGGGTACGGGTTTTCCATGAGTCAAAAATATAGTCTGGGCGACAACCAACATATTGATTGGGTGATTAGCCACAACCGGCAGAAAGAGAGAATTATCAATAACGGCTGTCTCGATGAAGCGCTTGAGCGTTTCATTGAAGGGATGCTGCCCGAGCAAAGCGAAGAGTTACTTTCGCGCGCAACCGCGCTATCGGCAATTTTGCAAAGACCGTTCGATCAGCTTTGCGGGCGCATGGATATTGAGATTAAAAGCAACCGCACAGATGCAGAAATGGAGTACAACAAAATCGTTGGGCCGGTCGAGCTTGCCGTTGGTGGCTCTGCTACCTATATCGACGCTATAAGCGATGAGTATTTCGTTGATCGCGAAACGCAGGAGAACTACCGATTATTCGGAGAAGCCGCCTACGATCTTAATGATTTCACGTTCCATCTTGGAGCGATGGCGCAAGACGCCAATAATGTTGATGATGTTCAATTCGCCGGGCGATTAGCGGCCAATTGGCAGTTTGTGAAAAATCAGTCGCTTCGCGTTGTTATGTCGGAAGCTTTTAGAATCCCATCATTGATTGAATCCGATGCATCCTGGTCAGTTGAAGTGGAACTAGCAGACATATCGCTACCTGGTTTTGATGGAGGAGTTGACATAGCCGGTCGGTCGGGTGACGACAGTAGTAAGGTGCAGCCAGAACGTATCAGAAGTTATGAAATAGGGCACTTCATGACGTTTGCTGACTTGGGGATCAAACTCGACACCAAGCTATTTAGAGAGGAAATCAAACACCCTATAGAATATGCGATTATTTTATTTGGCGAGTTACCAGAAAATGGATCAGCCTTCACATTAAGCGGAGCGGAGACCGAATTCGAGTATAAATTCTCCCACAGAATAAAAATGCGAGGCACCTATTCATTTGTGGATACGACGGCGCCGAGCGGATTTCAACGAGAATTTTATGGCCGTCATGCAGGATCACTGGTCGCTCAAATGCGACTGAGGGACGATGACGGCATTTCACTGGGATACTATGGCAATACTAAAATAGGTGGCATTGATTTCAGCCGGTTCGATCTTGTTTATAACTGGAAAACACACATCGCTTTGAGTCGATTGGACGTTCGGCTTGTTGCTCAGCACTTCATGAACAAGCAGCAAGGTAGCAAGTTGGATCACATAGGCAATAATAGCCTGGTCAATTCATTCGACAAAGCAACGCAGTTATTTCTTCAATGTGAGTTGCATTGGTGAGATTACAATGTCGATGCTTGCACGTCAAAAGGTATATACAGATGAAACTTCCGGAACCCCTGTTTGTAATTGTTAATCCTATTGTCCGCTTTTTGTTGAGATCACCTATCCACGCGCTGTTTACCAAGAATCTGATGCTCATAACCTTCACCGGTCGGAGGAGTCAGAAACTGTTTACCACCCCAGTGCGGTATGTTAGAGACGGCGAAATAGTAAGATGCTTCACTTCTTCGGAGAATCAGTGGTGGCGTAATTTGCGAGGCGGGGCAGATGTTGCTTTACGGATTGAGGGAGAGGAAAGACCATATCATGCCACCCCAATCGAAAACGATCCCGAATTAATAAAGGAACGGCTCACGCGCTATCTTGGTATGTTTCCTCAGGACGCGGCCTATCATGATATTCGGCTTGAGAAAGATAAGAGTTTAATGGCAGAGGATTTGGATAAGGCTTCACGTAATGCAGTTGTTGTTGAGGCAAAGCCGCTTAGTTGATGTATTTTTACTCACACCATATTGCACATTTTGTGTTACCGTTTTTGGATACAGTCTTAGCTTCAGCCTTTCATGCTGCGGGCATAGGATGATTGCCGTAACGGGTTCAGCGATCCATACTTATACAAAAAGACGAGTTAATCAAGGAGTTGTCGTTGGTTTTCTTCATTAAAACTGCTCAACTTTTCTTATCTTTTGCCGTGACATTATTAATGTGGGAGCCATGGCCCAGTGTTATGAATATGCTGTTACTGTCCATTGCATTTTGTTACGTTGCTTCATGCATCGCAGCCATAAGGGATCGAAAGTACGGAGTTTGGATCGCTTTCGCTTTCACGTTATGGATAGGGGTAACTGCTGCTTTCTGGACAATTGCCTGGTTTACGCATTATGGGCTTGATCAACTACCGAGCAATTATCATGAGCTAGGTGAAATCGATAAACTGCCATATATGGTCTTGGCAATATCGGCAAGCGCCATCTTTATTGTAGTATTACATTGCTTATCTTGGCGTTGGTTTTTGGTTTGGGATCGGCGAACGTAATGTTGTTTTCGGCGCTTAATAATATAAAGGAGCAGAAATTCTATCGGTTCTGCTAGCTGCGAAAGCATTTAATTTTATCAGCCACTAATAATGTCGCTGATAAAAAGAACAAAGGTGTCTAGCGTGTCGTCTTTTAAGCGTTTGTTGGATTCTATTCTATATATCTTTGTACCGACTGAAACGAAAATGGTTGTTGCCCACTTGTCATCCTTGTGTTTACTCACAGCAACTTTGGCGTCGTAACCTGCTATTGATAAATTAGGTTCGTCCAAAAATAATTCACCTTTTGTCTCTTCAACCAGCAGCATCCCATAATCTGTTTTTGAGTATATGCGTATTACTGTTGCATTACCGGGAATGACGATGTTTTCAGAGTCATCGCGTATCGCGTAATCGGGAACGGTTCGAAGCTCAATTGGACTCTGACTTACGTTGAAGTCCTCAAGTTTTTGGAACGCAGATGTGTTTCTCGCTATGCCGTTTGGCGCGTTCGTTTCTTGATCCAACAGCCCTTGTTGTTGTGCTGCTGTTTTGTTTGTCTCCTGCTGCAATCGTTCCAAAATCAACTCTGATCTTGGCAGCTTATCCGTCAGTACCATATATCCTTTGGAATTTAAGTCGGCCTTGGCTTTTTTGCGCTCTTTTTGTAGTGCTTTTGGTAGAGCGGCTTGTGGGGCGCCTTCTTCTTCTCTAAATTCCTGGATTTTCGCATCAGGCTCTATTGTTTGCGCTTGTGAGGCCTGTGGAAATATAGCTGTATAAAATACAGCAAGAAAAATGTAATTTTTCATATCCATTGTCCCTCGTGAATCAACGTTGCGTTAGGGTAAGTTGCAGTCTGTTGCGAAAGTATAATGGCGCGTAAATCCAAAACCAGGGTAGTAGTGTCGATGATCGCCGCCAACAGACCACCGATCAGAAGTCCCTGGCACGCCGCCTTCAAACCAATGAATTGCTGGCGCATGAGCCGTATATTCGTAGTAGTACCAGCATGTTGTAGCAGTACATCTCCATAAAGGTCCACTCACCGCGTAGTGGGTGCGGCCGGCTGGCCTATCGTTGTGGTAGCTAAACGTTAACCTCCACTCTTTACCTATAAGATTGTCATCCCAAGTAATCGATTCATTATTACCACAATTTGCTCTGCTAACGATTCTGGTACCGGCGAAGGTAGATTGGGCAAACACAATTGCGGCTAGAAAAATGATAACTGGAGATTTAAACGGTATTTTTGAGGCTTGATTTCTTATGCGATTTGCCAAAAATCTCATTACACTCTCTCCGTTTGTTGGATTACGGTAATGTCGTTTAATATCATAACTTAGCGATCAAACTATACCACCTAGCTCAGTTCGGTAATTTTCCCTGTAAACCCACACGATAAGATTTTCCGTAAAAGTTGTGGGATGTCGAAATGTTGATAGTTTGGCGATTTTCGTACTCTGGAAAAAACGACGTCATTCGTATTCACCTAGTTGTTCCACCAATTGGATTGGTTTGCGCCTACAATTTGCGGGAGATTGTTGTTGACGTTGTGCTGTATTATGCCGCGCTCCTTTCGGTGGGCGGTTAGATGCAGTGAGCAGCCTGTATCTTTACAGCTGATTGGAACAGTGATCTACGCGATGATTTTTTTTAAATCGGCGACGGCGGATCAGTCGTGTTCTGAGGAACCTTCGAACGGTTGAGCAGCCTGCATCGTGGTATTGACTAAGCTAGACAGCACGTCTCGAAGTCGTGTCAGCGTCAACGGTTTCTGTAGTGTTCCACTGTATCCGTGGCTGAGTAAAGTTTCGATAAACGAGTCCGTTAGTACGGCGGGGTCCACGATTGCCGCGAAAATGACGCTTTTTTTATAGGCGTTTTGATTCACAATGTCGATGATGCGCTGAGGATCGAAGTCATCGCCGAAGCCACTCCCAATGTCGATCGCGACACAATCCGGATCGCCCATGAGCGCCGGCGTAGAATGGTAGCACTGGTCAGGGCGAACAAATTGAATAGTATCGCTTGATAACGACGCTCTGTTTGAAAGTTTGAGTACCTCCGGGTCATTGCTGATCACAATAATTCCGTGCCGATGTTCAGCGTCGTCACTTTGCAAATTTTTGTGGTTTGGTTCTGCTGAAAATGGCAACGTTATGCTGGCGCTTAAATTAAACGCGCCGGTTTTTAAGCTCATATGATTGGCCGCCACGGTAAGGTTTCGACACAGTATTTCAATCAGCAGTCGCGAACTTTCATCGAAAAAGCTTGGCAGTTGAACGGCCTTATCCTCTGCATTGCTGCTTGTCATTCCAGGCAAGTAAGACGCGCGAAAATAAAATGAAAGATTGATGTGTTGTTCGGTTTGCTCAGTAACATGAGTCTCAACATCAATATTCTTTGCGATGCATTGTTGAATGATGGCGTCGCACAGGTGGTATAGCAAGCGCTTGAGTCTTGGTGCATCGATCAAGACAAAAACATGTTGGTGCGATTCATCCGTAAAGGCGAGGCTAACATTGTAGCGAATGTCGAACGATAGTGATTGGCTGATATCGGCGACGGCCATTGCCAACATATCGAGCAGCTCTGAGAGTAGTAACGACGAGCGCGCAGTCGCTGCACCATTTTTCTCTGTGTTGGCAATGACGACAAGATCATCGAGGCTTAAGGTCATATCCTGTGCCATTTTTAAGATGTCCTGGATCGGTTGTTCTAGTCCGGCGTTACTGTTTCTCATCGCCAGGATCGTGAGCGACTCCGTCATTTGCTCAGTGGGTTCGATCAGGTCGTGGGATAACGACCGCACCAGCGATTCTCTCGCCAGATAGGCGTCGTCGGCGGCTGTTAAAGCAGTCTTCGCTTCGTCCCGACTCGTTTTTAGCTGTGACGTATAGATTTCGATTTCTTCAATCGTATCATTGAGCGCCGCTGCGAGATGGCCAAGCTCGTCGCTGCTATTAAAAGGGTCTATTCGCTGTGAGTAATCTTTTTGTCGCACCGCGCCAACCACGCCAACAATGCGTGCTATGGGGCGGACTAATCGTTTGTGTAGTGTGGCGTTTATCATCAAGACAATCATTAAAATTGCCAGCGACGCAAACACCACTTGAATAGCTATGCGGCGAATCTCGGCGCTGAACACGTCACTATTCATGATGAGCAACAGTTCACCCACCTGCACTGGCTCGGCGCGCGCCGACTTGACGTCCGATAATGTGTCGATGGTGGTGTAAATAGTCATCGTCGATTCTTCAGGCCACTTTATAGGGCACCGGCCTTCGGACGCAATGAGGTCCGACTGAATGTCTTTTATGCCAATGCAAATGAAACGGTCGGACGTGGTGGCAACGCTGCCTAGAATCTTTTCAAGATTCTCTCTATTTCCCAGCAGGATGGCTTCAGCCGCTGGTTCTTGAAGAAACTGAAGCGCGATGCGTTGTTCGCGTTGTAACGTGGTTTTTGCATCCAAATAACGCAGATAGCTACTACCAAACACCATGCCGGCTGCAACAACGACCAGTGGAACCAGTACGAAGCGGCGCAGTATGTTGCTGATGGAATGACTCATCGAGCGTGGACCTCTGCATGAATATTACGAAGCAACTGCTCTTTTTGCGGTATGACAAGATCCAGGGAGCGCGCTAAGCGCTTGTTAATCCCGATCGTGTAATCGCTGACAAATCGCGGTTCAGGCAGTTGTCCGGTTTCGTTGTAGGAACGGATAGCCTGTTGGAGGGAGGTTATCACCGCTTCAGGTCGCGGATAGATTGACGCCAAACAGCCCATATCGACCATTTTTTGCGAGTACCCAATCACCGCAGAACGCTGCCGGTACATGGAACGAATGATGAATTGGATGTTCTGCCAATTAACTCCTTCTGGGTCGGGCAATGCCAGCAGCGCATCAATGCCAGTCAGTTGCCGTACAAATTCAGTGACGTTGTTTCCGGCTTGAATAACTTTGGTGTACGGCCTTGATAATTGTTTGACGGTCTGCTGGCTAATCGGTGTGTCAACCAGCGCAATTGTCCCTTTAGGAAACAACTGTTGGGCTAACGCTAGCTGCGCTCGCGGTTCAGGGTTACCAAAAATCGCGGTAACCGGTGTTTTAGCGCCGTGTTTTTTTATGAGTTCGGAATATTCTGTGCTTGATAAGAACAGCGCTATGACTGGAACAGTGCGGTCGGCTTCCTCCAGCGCTTGCTCGGCCGCATCGAACCCGAGCGCTACGGTCGCAGGCCGGGTCAATGTATGCTCGGCCTTAGCAACGGCGCGCTCGATTTTTGCAAGCCTTGTTTGCCTTGTCTGTTCCGTAGAGGGCTTGACGTTGTCGGCATTCTCAGCGAATGCTGGGAGACTCCACAGAACCGACCCTATGCAGATACATACTAAGCGCGCGTATCGCAGGTAATGAGTGCTCAAAACATTATTTCAGCTGTAGAGAAGTTTGCTATAATTGCAGCATAACTGAAATTATTGACCATGACTAAGACCAAAGTATGACGCTATGAATCCTACACGCCAAAGGTCGAATCGTGAGCATTGAAACAAAAGTTGATGGCAACGTCGTTGAAGGGTTTTCGGGTCGATTCAACGAACTGCTGGATCATAGCGGCGTTCCAGACAAAAAGAGAGTGGCTCAGGGCGCCAGACGGTTTGGGGTTGCCCATAATACCTTTAAGGGATGGTGTGCCGACGATAAACCCCCTAAAACCTATAAGGCATTGTTGGCCATTGTGAATGATCTATTGGAAGGGATTTCAGGTATTCATAACGACCACGCCGTTACCGCATGGTTACTGGCAGGTGACGCCGTACAGAGTCCCTTCACCGAAAACGTCAAAACGCTGGAATTGATCGAGATATTCCTGGAAGTCGTTGCCCTTGCTAAGAAAAAAGGCATTGAATTCGACCGCTTAACTCGAGAGGCACGAGAATTAATTCTTGACAGAGCACGCGATGCGGTTGCATCGGACGTTGATGCGGTCATCGAGCGCGAAGGCCGCATTAAATTCAGTAAATCGACGTCCGTCATGGTTGGCTCGCTGCTAGATATGGCGAACACATTGGTTAAAAAGTAATCTCACGGAACGGTTGTTCACTGTTTTGGGTCGAGTACCCTGAAATTTTAAAAGCGTGAAATGTTAAGCCCGTTGCTCCTTTCAAAGACGGTCACGATCTTGCTTGCGATCAAAAAACATGCGCAAGAATATTTTTTGACGGTTCAACGAGAAAAAGTGTAATTTTCAGTTAATTAATTATTGCATTACAACAGCAGTAGCGTTAGTTTAAATCATCCATGGGATACGCCCTGCATCTCATGGATAAGGCCTTGTTATCTTCAATGACTGAATGGTGCAAACAATGTCCGACGCAACTACCGCCAATCGCAAACCTACGCATCGAGTGGTCACCACTTATCCCGGCGCCACGAAGAAAGACCCTCTGTTTCTTCCTATCGGTACGGGTTGGGAGTCCGAACAGGGCACTATCTGGCTGGACTTCGAGCTTATGCCTACGGACATGAACGCCTCCATTGGGGTTCGCGCTCTCACGGACACGATCGATGAATCGAGCTAGTTTATAACGGTTCGGACTGTACTCGCACACCGGCAGTGCGCTGGTGCGCTTTTCCCAGCGCACCAAAAGAACCCCCGGTAAACTTGTTTCTGGCCAATCCCGTCAAAATCCCGGTCGAGCCTCATGTTGGCGCTCCTTACCAGTAGTAGCAGGGCGCCAAATTATTGGGCATAGCCTGCGATCTCTACGTAACCGTTGCCGTCCCGGAATTCCCGCCACCGTGCCGCTGACAGTGACAGCGCCCTCCCAATAGCGAAAACTGGCCCGCATTTCCTGATCGGGCATTTTGGGGCGCTCCGTCAATCGGGCTTGCACTGACGGCACAAAGATTTTCCAACCGGATGGATACCGCACCCCGCTGATTGGGCTGGTCCAGGTAGAGGTTGGGCGAATTTGAAAATCGTTGTCCCTCTTGTAAACATAATCGTGCCGTTTTTCTGGTCATTCATTGCTATCGCCATCAAGCTGCGATTCTCCCGTATCGATGGTGCAGGCCACCAACATGGGGAAACGCTACAATATTTCCCATCTCTGGTGGTTCAACGGGTCGAGTTTCAGGTGGATCCTTGTTCAGCGATAAGTGTGTTCTGCACCTTTGGTAATAACTGATGTACTTGCGAAGCATTCTACGTAGATGTCGTTCGTTGAGGACGATGACATGGTCCAAACAATCTCGGCGGATGGATCCGATAACGCGTTCACAAA
>RCMY010000450.1_pt1 | contig 43828 bp, 48 predicted proteins | sample 2041341 | NCBI WGS metagenome assembly RCMY01 (sample SAMN09708234, study PRJNA481090) | Marine sediment metagenome, whole genome shotgun sequencing project. | reverse complement strand
CCGTAGCGATCGCGCTCGTAACTGACCGGCCCGGGTCCCCGATCGGGTAGATGGCATTCGCTCGCCGCGCAGGACTAGCCCCTACAACCACGACCCACTCACCTATGAGCAGTTCGTCAGTCTGTGCAAATCCATCGATGCCGACCCGTTCGAGGTTGTCGACCTCTGCCCGCCTCACTCGGCGAGAGCCTCCACCTCTATCTCGACCTTCCAGGCTGGATCTAGCAGAGCCGCGACCACGACCATCGTCGCCGGCGGCGTAGCGCTTGAGAACAGCTCACGATGGGCTCGACCGACCTCTTCTGCATACCCAGCGTCAGTGATATACATGCGCGTGCGCACGACTCCCGACGCCGAGCCCCCGAGTTCGTCGATGGCAGCGAGCGCAATCGTCCCGCACAACATCATCTGGTCGAAGGGACTCTCGGGACAGGCCGAGTTGTCTTGCGGAATCGGAGCGGTACCTGCCACCCGAATCGTGTCACCCGTCCTAACCGCCCGGGAGAACCCGTACCGCTCCTCGAAGGGTGAAGCCGAACGAACAAAGAGATGTGCCATGCCGCGAATCTACTCGCTAGCGGATGACATCGAGAAGGCGGCCGGCAACCGCGATATCTGCTCGGATTTGGGCTACAAGTTGTTCGACGCCATCAAATCTCTGCTCTGGTCTGATCCGATGGGCAAGCTCCACCTCAATAACCCGACCGTAGAGATCGCCTTCCCAGTCGACGAGGTGCGCTTCGACGGTCACCGAGCGGCCATCAAAGGTCGGTCGAACTCCGACATTGGTTACCGCCCGAACTCGCTCGTCGGCGAAGCTCACATGGCCGGCGTAGACCCCCGTAGCCGGTAGCACGATGGACGGCTCGTAATTCACGTTGGCGGTAGGCACTCCAATGGTGCGTCCCCGTCCTTCACCGCGCACCACCGGCCCCTCAATTGAGTACGGCCGCCCGAGCAGTTGGGCGGCATCCTCAACATCGCCCTTGGCGACCAACGCCCGGATGCTGGTAGAAGATAACTGGGTGTCGTCCTCTGAAAGCAAGGGCACTGCGTCGACGGCGAATCCGAAAACGTCACCGGCCCGTTTCAGCGTGTCAACGTCGCCAGCCCGATCGCGACCAAATCGAAAGTCAGCACCAACTGCAACTGCTGCTGCACCAAAGGCGTCGACGAGCACGGCCTGGATAAAGTCATCGGGGTCCATTGATCGGATCTGAGCAAACGGCAAAACCCCGACCACGTCGACGCCATGTGCTTCAAGCAGGCGAAGGCGCTGATGAATCGTTCCGAGAAGCTTCGGGGCCCGGTCGGGGGCCACTACCGCCAGCGGATGCGGGTCGAACGTGAGGACGCCGCGCCTCGACGGCCCTCCCTGAGCCCCGGCGAGCGTAGCGAGTTCTTGGAGCACCGTCTGATGTCCACGATGCACGCCATCGAAGACACCGATAGCCACGGCCGATCGCCGGGTCGCCTTCTCCCACAGCCCGGGCTCACCGATAAGTATCTTCACGGGAGCACAACTTCCGGTATGAACGTTCCTGAGACGAGCCGGTGTATCGCCAGCAGATTCTCAGCGGTGTCGGCAATACGAACGGACACGCCGTCAGTCCACTCCCCAGGGACTTCGGTGACGTCGAGCCTGGCACCATTGCGAACTCGGTCAGCTACTTCCGACCGAACCAAACAGTGAGGTAACGCCGACAGCGCTTCGAAGGGCGGAAGAAGCACCGACCGCCATTGCCCTTCGTTCCCCAGCGCCGCTAAACGCTCGAGTGTTACCGCGTTCTCAACGGACAACGAGCCCGTCCGAAGTCGCCGCAGTGCGGTCAAATGAGCTCGCCCGCCTAGGGCCTTGGCCAGGTCGTCGGCGAGGACTCGAATGTAGGTCCCCTTGGCACACACCACTCGGATGACTGCCTCGGAATACTCGGACGGACGGACGTCAAGGATCTGCAGCGAGTGAATTTCAACCGGTCTGGGCTCCCGTTCGACCTCGATGCCTTCCCTGGCAAGCTCATGGAGCCGTTTTCCGCCAATCTTGAGTGCCGAAACCATCGGAGGTACCTGGTGGATCGTGCCGGTGAACCGCTCGACGAGACCCTCAAGGTCGTCACGGGTCACCGTCATGGGCTGGCGGTACACCTCTTCGCCGTCGGCATCGAGCGAATCGGTTGCAACCCCGAACTGGATCTGACCCACATACTCCTTCGGAAGGTCTTGGACGAAGCGCATCAACTTCGTCGCCGGACCGATGCCGCAAACCAAAAGCCCAGTTGCGGCCGGGTCCAATGTCCCAGCATGGCCGACCTTACGAATCCCGATGATGCGACGAACCCGGGCTACCACGTCGTGCGACGTCATCCCGGCCGGTTTGTCGACGAGCAAGAACCCGCGATCGCTCATTCTTCTTCGTCGAGTTCGCGAAGTTTCTGCGAGATGCGAACACCGAACTCGATCGATGCATCGACCTCGAATTTCAACGTCGGCGTGTACTTCATCCGGATCGACGAACCAATCGCCCGACTCAACCTCGGGGCAGCTGAACTAAGCGCCGCCTGAGTTGCCGCTTGCTGTTCTGGTGGGCCGATCACTGAGTAGAACACTCGGGCGGTTCGTAGGTTGGGCGCCGTTTCGACACCGGTGATCGTGACGAATCCCAGCCGTGGATCTTTGAGCTCTTCAACCTCGTTGGCGATCACATGGTGCACGGACGAGTTGATCTTTCGCATCCGGTCTGACATTTACGCCTCCGGCGTCTCTAAGTAATTGATCGCGCTCGATACGAGCTCGATGTCCACCTGATTGTCGGCACATTCCACCACGTTCGCAACCATAGAGTCGACCACCGTCTTGCTGGAGGAGACCAGGGCGACCGCCAGCGCCGCTCGTTGCCAGGAATCCTGATGCGCGACCTCGGCTGTCACCACGTCGGCACTGGCCCGTACTGCCGTGTACAGCTTGGCAAGCGCCCGGCGTTTCTCCTTCAGCGAATGCACCGTCGGGAGCCGCAATTCCAATACCAAAACCGCTGCGACGACAGCTACGAGCGGGCCACCTCTCGAACTTCGTACGCTTCGATGACGTCGCCCACTTTGACATCGTTGTAGCCCTCAAGGGAAATACCGCACTCGAAACCAGTTTGTACTTCACGCACGTCGTCCTTGAATCGACGGAGCGAGCCAATAGCACCGTCGTGGATGACTACGCCAGCCCGTAGAAGACGAATCTTGCCACCCCTCGTCATGGTGCCTTCAGTCACAAAGCAACCAGCAATGTTTCCACGGCGTGGGACTGTGAAGACCTCACGAATCTCTGCGGAACCAAGCACGGCCTCAACCTCGTCAGGGGCGAGGCGACCAACGAGCAGGGCTTCGATGTCGTTGAGCAGCTCATAAATGATGTTGTACGTGCGGATCTGGATGCCCTTAGCTTCGGCAGCCTTCCGGGCTTGAGCGTCGGGGCGCACGTTGAATCCGAAGATAAGTGCCTCAGTGACTTCGGCCAGACTCACGTCGTTCTCGGTGATCCCGCCGACGGCACCGTGCACGATGCTGATGACGCCACCCTCGCGGGTGATCTTGCTCGTCGCATCGCGGACCGCTTCTAGCGAACCATGAGCGTCCGTCTTGACGATCAGGCGTAGTTCGGCCTCATCTGCGGTACGTAACTGCTCTAACAGTTGGGTGAGGCGCTCTCGGGCCGTCGGCACGACTAGCTCGGCCTGACGCATCCCTTCGAGAGTCCCTGCCGCTTGCTGACGAGCGATTCGCTCATTCTTTGTAACGTCAAATGCGTCGCCAGCCGTTGGCACGTCCGACCAACCCATCACCAGAACTGGAGTTGATGGTCCGGCCGATTTCAGCTCATCGCCGTTGTAGTCGAGCATGGCGCGCACCCGACCTGAAATGGGTCCGGCCACGAGCGCGTCGCCACGTTTGAGAGTTCCGCGCTGGACGATCATGGTCGCCATCGGGCCGCGGCCCTTATCCAGCTGGCTTTCGACGATTGTGCCAGACGCAGCCGGCTTCGGGTTCCCTTTTAGGTCTTCAACCTGAGCAACCAAATCGATTACTTCGAGCAGTGTGTCAACCCCATCACCCGACAATGCCGACAGTTCCACAGCTGGAACGTCGCCACCGAGCGCCTCAGCAACGAGACCGTATTCGGTAAGTTGAGCGCGCACCCGGTGAGGGTCGGCGCCGGGCATGTCCATCTTGTTGATCGCCACAATGATGGGAACTTCAGCGGCTTTCGAGTGACTGATCGCTTCCTGGGTTTGGGGCATGATGCCGTCATCAGCAGCCACGACGAGCACAACGATGTCTGTGACGTTCGCTCCCCTGGCTCGCAGCGCCGTGAAGGCTTCGTGACCAGGCGTGTCGAGGAATGTCGTGACCGAGCCTTCGTGTTCGACCTGGTAGGCCGCAATGTGTTGCGTAATACCACCGTGTTCGTCATCGACGACGCTGGTCCGTCGGATCGCGTCGAGCAGGGTCGTTTTTCCATGATCGACATGGCCCATAACCGTCACGACGGCCGGACGGGATACGAGGTCTGCCTCGGGGTCGTCGAAGACCCGTTTCGGCTTGATAAGCGATTCGACCTCTTCTTCTACCGCCTCTTCGCCTTCGACCGTGACTGCGACGCTGAAATGATCGCCCAATAGTTCGAATGCTTCGACAGGAATCGCGTTGCTGAGACCGACTATCTCACCCATTCCGATGAGAGCGGCCACCACCTCGGTGCCGGGCCGACCGATGACATCACCGAACCCGGACGGTGTGATTCCATACAGAACCGTAACCGCGCCCCTCTCAGAAGCGATAACGGATGGCTCGGGGGCTGTTTCGGCCACCATAGGCTGAGGTGCTGCCGCAGTTTCGGCTACGGGGACCGGCGTCGCTACAGCGTGCGGTTCCGGAGCAGGTTCCGCTTTGGCAGCAGGCTCTGGTTTTGGTTCGGGGGCCGGTTCCGCCTTGACCTTGGCCTCTTCAGGCTCGGTCTTGGGCTGGCTCGGAGCTTTCGGAGCGCCGCCCAAAGCTGCCTTGAGCACGGCCGAGTCGGACGCTTCAATGCCCGACGAAGCCGTCTTTACCGGAAGACCCAGCTCTACGGCTTTGGCCAGTACATCCTTCGATTCGAGACCGAGATCTCGTGCAATTTCATAGATTCGTGCTTTGGCCATTACTCTTCAGAATCTCCATCAATTGGTGTTTCGGCGTCTTCGTCGGTCGCCGTTGATTCGCCAGATTCAGCCGGCTCTACTGCTGTTTTGTCCGCTGCGTCGTCTGCTGCAGGCTCGACGACATCTGCTGCTGGCTGAGGCAGCCAGCTCATCTGCTGCTGGCTCTTCGGAGGCAGCCAGCTCATCTGCTGCTGGCTCTTCGGAGGCAGCCAGCTCATCTGCTGCGTCTGCTGCGTCGTCTGCTGCAGGCTCGGCCGCATCTACGGCTGCTGGCTGCTCTGCGAGCTCCTCGGATGCTGGCTCTTCGGCTTCTGGAGTCGCGGAGACTTCCGGGGTCGGCTGGTCAGATTGGATGTCAACCTTGTACCCAGACAACCGTGCCGCCAGTCGGGCATTCTGCCCTTCCTTGCCAATGGCAAGCGACAACTGATGATCAGCGACAATCACCGTTGCAATTTTGTCTTCTTCAGAAATGTTTACTTGCTGCACCTTGGCAGGACCAAGTGCTTCGGCAATGAATTGCCCAACATCCTCGCGCCATTCCACGACATCGACTTTTTCGCCTCGAAGTTCGTTAACCACCTGTCGCACACGAGCACCCCGGGCCCCCACACAGGCACCCTTGGGATCAACTTTGGGATCGTTGCTCTTCACGGCAATCTTGGTCCGGTGGCCCGGTTCCCTGGCGATCGCAACGATTTCGATGGTTCCGTCCATGAGTTCGGGAACCTCGAGTTCCAACATACGACGGACAAAATCGGGATGGGATCGGCTCACGATGATCTGGGGGCCCTTGGCGTCGTTGCGGACCTCAATAATGATCGCCTTCACCCGGTTGCCGCGTTCGAGCCGCTCATACGGGATTCGCTCGGAACCGGGCATCAGAGCTTCTGCATCGCCAAGATCAAGGATCGAATAGCGATGATCAACCTGCTGCACAATTCCAGTAATCAGGTCGCCTTCACGGGTCTCGTAAACCTCAAACACCTGATCACGCTTCGCCTCGCGGAGACGCTGGGAGATAACTTGTTTGGCGGTTTGGGCAGCGATCCGACCGAAGTCATCGGGCGTGTCCACCCACTCGTCGGTGACGTTGCCGTCTTCATCGAGTTCCTGGGCATAAACAACGATATCGCCGCTGTCTGGATCGATGACGACCCGGGCCTCTTCGGCTGCACTTGGTGAGCGTTTGTACGCTGAAACCAGCGCATTGGCGAGCGCGTCAAGAATGGTCTCGACGGTCACTCCTCGCTCTGCCGCGACCAAATCCAGCGCGTCCATTACTGCCTGATCCATCTTCATGCGCTGTCCTCCTGCGTCTTCTTACCGGGTTTGGCGCTCTGTGGCCAGGAAAAAACCACCCGGGCGGAGTTCACCTGGTCGTATCGCAACGTCCGGGTCACCTCGTCAATACCCAAATCAAAGCTTGTCTTAGTTGCACCGGTCAAGACCCCATCATGGCGTCGTTGGCCATCGACTTCTAATCGAGTTTTCACCCTTATGGTCTGCCCGATCACCTTTTTGAACTGCTCGGGTCGACGAAGCTTGCGCTCCAGACCCGGGGAGCTGACCTCAAGGTTATAGGCTCCCGAAATGACATCATGATCATCCAGGATACGGGATATCCCGGCCGTGATTTCGCCGAGCGTATCCACATCTAGCCCTCCGGCTGATTCAACCGTGGCACGGAGAATTTTGCGCGACTGACCGCCCAACAACTCAAGGTCGTCAAGCTCTATGCGTTCCGCCTCTAAATAGGCACTAATCACTTCCCATAGCTCCTTCGGAGCGTCACTCACGCTGGCCTCCACGCCCTCCGTTTGGGCGTATCTTCCTCATTTGGAGCATAAAGAAAAGTGGGCGGGGCGCCCACTTTCGTCCGTAGCGTCCAAGATGTATTGCGAGGAGTATATCAGAAGCAGTCTTGGGCGGATCGGCCGGCCTATCGCCGCTCAGCCGTCACTCGGCTAGTCGCCTGGGCGACGATTTCTTCCGCGGGCACTTCCTCAGTCTCGCCAGTTGCCCTGGTCACCAGCTCCAACACACCCGACTCGACGCCGCGCGGACCCACCGTGATCCTGAACGGGAATCCAACCAGTTCTGCGTCGGCAAACTTCACGCCGGGGCGTTCCTTACGGTCATCGAGGATGACATCGATCCCGTGGGATCGGAGTTCGTCATAAATCCGGGTGGCCGCCTCGATCGTGGCGGCATCTTCGGGCCGGACCACAGTCACGACCAGTTCATAAGGAGCAACGTTTACCGGCCACACGATCCCCTTGTCATCATGATTGGCTTCGACAACGGCCGCCATATTGCGTTCGACGCCGATCCCGTACGATCCCATGAACATTGGCGTCGATTTCCCGTTTTCGTCAAGGACCGTCGCACCAAAGGGTTCGGAATATCGACGACCCAATTTGAAGATGTGACCAATCTCGATGGTTTTCTCAACCTCAAGAGCGCTACCACAGGTGATGCAGGGCTCTCCGGCGAGCACCTCGCGAAGGTCCAGCCAGTCATCGATCTGAATATCTCTCTCGATATCCACATTCCGGTAGTGAAAATCGTCTTCATTGGCCCCCGTAGTCATTCCTGACCGTCCCTGGAGTGCTCGATCCGCAACGATGCGATATCCGGTCATTCCAATGGCGCCCAGACTCCCGGGATGAGCTCCGACCGCATCAAAGATCTCTTCAGCGGTCGCCGGTCGGGCGTCGATCACCGACAAGCCATCGAGCAGCTTCTGTTCGACAAGACTGTGATCACCCCGCATCAGAACGATGACCAGATCATCACCCACGATATAGAACAGCGACTTGATTTGGCGGTCGGCCGGGGCACCACCAGCAAATTCTTCGAGGGCTTTGATGGTCCGTACCCCAGGTGTGGCAAATTTCTCGAGAGGGGTCAGCGGCGGATCACTGATCGGAGGCAGCACCGAATTGGCCGTTTCGACGTTCGATGAGTAGTCGCCCTTTGGGCAGATGACGATCCAGTCCTCTCCGGCGTCGGATCGGACCATAAACTCAACCGATCCCGCTCCGCCCATCATTCCTGACGAGGCTTCGACTGCAATCGAATCCATGCCGAGCCGGCTAAAGATTCGCGAGTAGGCCTCGTAATGATTCGAAAAGGCTTGGTCGAGACCAGCCTGATCAAGATCGAACGAATAGGAGTCTTTCATCGTGAATTCCCGCACCCGCAGCACCCCGGACTTGGGACGGGGTTCGTCGCGGAGCTTGGTCTGGATCTGGTACCAGAGCTGTGGGAGTTGTTTGTACGAGCTCAGCTCAAGTGCCAACGTCGTAAAGATCTCTTCGTGAGTCATTGCCAAACAGAGTTCTGCCTCTTTGCGGTCTCTGAGGCGAAAGAGTTCGTCACCGATGAGGTCCCAGCGCCCAGAAATCTGCCAGGGCTCGGCCGGGTGGAGGACCGGGAGCAGAAACTCTTGTCCGCCAATCCGATCGATCTCCTCACGAATGATCTGCATGATTTTGGCACGCACCCGCATCGCCGGCGGCAGCAACGAATATGACCCTGCCATGAGCTGGCGGATGAAGCCGGCCCGCACGAGGAGCTTATGGCTTACAGCCTCGGCTTCCGCCGGGTCGTCTCGAAGCGTGGGTATAAAGGCTTGTGACCAGCGCAGAATCGATCTCCTCTTGGGTTCGAAGCGAGGATAGCCGCCAGCCGCCACCGACCCGACCCGACCGACTTAGCCTGACGCTACCTCAGCCACCTTGGCTCGCCTCGATGCTGTGTCGTTGGCATCGCCTTGAATCTCGACCAATTGCTCGCGGGCTTGGCGTGAAAGTTGCTCGGCATTGGCATCGGCTGCCGCCAGTCGGGCCTCGACACCCTCTTCGACGAGTTTGCGTGCCTCATCTATCAAGGCTTCAACCATCTCATCTTCTGGAACCACTCGGACTACCTGACCCTTGATGAACATATGGCCCTTGCCGCGCCCTGCGGCGATTCCAATGTCCGCCTCGCGAGCCTCGCCGGGGCCATTGACGACGCATCCCATGATGGCCACCTGAATGGGCAGGTTCTCTGCCTCGAGGGCGTCCTGAGCCCGTCGTGCCACGTCAATGACATCGACTTCGGCCCGCCCGCAAGAGGGGCACGCAATGAGGTCGAGCCCTTTGCGCTCTCTGAGACCCAGATACTCGAGCAGGGCCCGCCCGGTTTTGGCTTCCTCGACTGGGTCGGCCGTGAGGGAAAAGCGGATGGTGTCGCCGATCCCTTCGTTGAGGAGCGTCCCGATCCCGGCCGTACCCTTGATGATGCCACCGGGGATCGGTCCGGCTTCGGTGACTCCGAGATGGAGCGGATAGTCGACCGTGTCGGCCAGGAGTCGGTATGACGCCACCATCGAAGGGACGTGACTGTGTTTCACCGAGATTTTGATGTCGGTGAAGTCGACATCCTCGAGATAGCGGATTTCCGTGAGCGCCGATTCAACGAGCGCTTCGGGGGTGGCGCTTCCGTACTTATCGAGCAAGTCCTTGTCGAGTGACCCGCCATTGACTCCTACTCGAATCGGCACCCCGCGTTCTTTGGCCGCTTTGGCGACCGTTTTGATGTGGGTTTCGTTTCGGATGTTTCCCGGGTTAAGCCGAAGCGAAGCAACGCCCGCTTCGAGAGCTGCCAGCGCAAGCTTGTACTGGAAATGGATATCGGCCACGATCGGCACTGGGGATCGGGGAACGATCTCGGCCAACCCTTGAGCAGCCTCAACGTCGTTGCAGGTGATCCGCACAATGTCGCAACCGGCCCCTGCCAGCGCGTAGACCTGAGCCAGCGTGCCGTCGACATCAGCGGTCTTCGTCGTAGTCATCGACTGAATACTGATCGGGGCTCCACCGCCCACCAACACGTCCCCGACCGAGATTTGACGGGTTATACGCCGCTCGTACATCAGAATTGGATCGGTTGGACGACGTCGAGGTAGATAGAAACTATCCCAATGAAAATGAACAAACCAAGCACCACGGCCGCCACCGGCATGAGCTTGCGAATGTCGGCCTCACGTTTGAACACTTTCTCGTACAGGGCCACGGCAAAATGCCCGCCGTCGAGCGGAAACAGCGGGAGAGCGTTCATGACCGCCAGCACAACGTTGATGTAGCCGAGGAATAAGAAGATCGTGCTCCAGCTGAGCGTATCGCCAGCTTGAGCTCCGATTTGGCCGATGCCAACAATCGAAACAGGCCGCGATTCCGGCGGCAAGTCTCCCCCGACAAAAACCTTCGCCAACCCGTCGAGGTTGGTGACCATGTCCCAGAGGAATCCGTAACTCAGTCCAACCAATTGCACCGTTTGGCGACCGGCCAGCCCGACGGCTTCGAAAACACCGACTTCTGGCACAAGCTCAGACGGGGAGACCCCGAGGAACCCACGGTTCTCGCCCGCGTCGGTCCGGGTCGCCAGCGTTGCAGAAAGGGTGAGTTGGCTGCCTGCACGGTCAATCAGTAGATCGATGGTCTCGCCGGGCCGCTCCGAAATGGCCGCGACGACAGCCTCCCAATCGGCGGTAGCAATCCCATCAACGGCGAGGATGGTATCGCCGACTTCGACGCCAGCTACCAGAGCGGGACTTGGAGTCGCATCTTCCACTCCTGAGACAGCCGATACGGTTGGCACCAACTCGGCTTCGACGAGGTTGCCGTAGGCGAGCAGCGTTGCAAAGAAGATGAGAAAACCGAGTGCCATGTTGACCGTCACGCCCGCCAAAACGACAAACGCCTTCTCCCAGAATTTCTTTTCTCGGTAAGTACGTCCGACGTCTTCAGCGGGAACGTCTTCGAGCGGGTTCATCCCGATGATGCGAACGTAACCGCCCGCTGGAATGGCCTTGATGCCGTATTCAGTTTCGCCTTTGAAGAACGAATACAGGCGCGGACCGAATCCGAAGAAGAACTCGGTGACCTTCATTTTTGTGAGTTTGGCCGCGACGAAATGCCCTGCTTCGTGAGCCATCACGAAGAAGAACAAGCCACCAACCATTAATGCGACACCACCCACTAGCGAGATCTCCAATCTGCGCGTCGTGTCAGGTTAACACGCCCCGGAAAGCAACTGAGTCGCCATCGCTCGTGCCTCAGCGTCGATCGCCAGTACATCTTGCACCGTCGAAAGCTCGACAGTCGGGATCTTTGACAGCGTCCGTTCGATGAGGTCAACGATCCCCAAGAACGGGAGGCGGCCGTTCAAGAACGCTTCGACAGCGATCTCGTCGGCCGCATTAAAGACCGCCGGGGCCGAACTCCCCGTTCGTCCCGCCTCATACGCGAGGTCGAGGGCAGGGAACGTCGCCCGATCGGGTTCAAAGAAAGACAGTTCTTTGCCCGCCAGGGAGAAGGGGCTGAGCGAACCGACCGCCCTTTCAGGAAATGTGATGGCATATTGAATCGGGACTCGCATGTCGGGTTCACCAACATGGGCTTTGGACGATCCGTCAACAAACTCCACCAACGAGTGAACGATGCTTTGGGGGTGTACGACCACGTCGATCTTGTCGAACGGCACACCAAAAAGGAAATGAGCCTCGATGACTTCCAGTCCTTTGTTGACGAGGGTGGCCGAATCCACGCTGATTCGCCTCCCCATAACCCAGGTTGGGTGAGCGAGGGCATCCTCCGGTTCCACCTGCGCCAGATCTTCGATAGCCCGGCCCCGAAACGGCCCACCCGATGCGGTGAGAATGAGGCGTCGAACATCCTCGATGCGCTCGCCCCTGAGACACTGGAATATCGCCGAATGCTCACTATCGACCGGGATGATCTCGGCACCGGTCTTCATTTGGGCGGCGAGCACCACGGGACCACCAGCAACCAGGCTCTCCTTGTTGGCCAGGCCAAGCCGATTACCGGCTTCGAGAGCGGTCACCGATGCTGAGAGTCCGACCGAACCCACAATGCCGTTCATAACGGTCGACCGGTCAATGGCGGCCAACTCCAACACTGCCTCCGGCCCGAATCCGACCCGGCTTCCATACGAGGCCGTGAACCGTTCCTGCTCATCGTCGGTCGGGTGAGCTATGGCGACTCTGGCCTCTGGCCAGGAGCCAGCCAGCCGGTAAAGCTGTTCAGATCCAGATCGGGCGGCCATGGCCAGAACCGGGAGATCGAGTTGGCGGGCAACGTCAAACGTCTGCGTGCCGATCGACCCCGTGGCCCCCAGGATCACCAGACCGGTGGTCATGTTCCTAGAGGTAGCCGAGAGTCTGATACACGAAGTAACCAATGGGAACCGCGAACAGCAGGGCATCTACCCGGTCGAGCAGGCCGCCGTGACCGGGAATGATCGACCCCATGTCCTTGATCCCGAGCGACCGCTTGATCATCGACTCGGCGATATCGCCCAACGGTGACGTTATAAAGATCGCCAGAGCCAGCCATAGGCTGCCGGGCAGTTCAAATATGCTGAAGTAATCGAGGAGGGAAATAACGAGAGTCATAGCCGCCGCCCCAGCCGCTCCGCCAGCCAGGCCCTCCCAGGTCTTGTTTGGCGACAGGACAGGTGCCATCGGCGTCTTACCGAACGTTCGGCCGGCGAAGAACGAACCCGTATCTACTGCCGCAGAGATCAGCACCAAACCGATGATGAGTTGGGCAGCATTCTCAGACGCTGCCAGAACCGTAGCGAAGCCCAGCATTCCGGGAACCCAAACAATTCCAAAAATCGTGACCGAGGCATTGTCGAGCGGGTCCCTGCGAATCAGCATCGTGTAAAAAACCAGGACGGCGACGATCGAAACCATAACGGATCCCGCCACCCCACCGGGTCCGGAGCGGAAGCCGGCAATGGGAGCGGCGACGGCCGCCAGCAACCCGAAAAGAGCAATCGGTTTGTAACCGGCGGTGCGAGTCGCCGAATAGAACTCTCCAACCGCGACAATTCCGACCAGACAAATGAACGCAACAAACCACCAGCCACCAAGAAGCGCCGACCCGATCAACAACCCGACGAGAGCAAGACCTGACACAATCCTGACGGGTAGGTCGCTACTTACCTTCTGGCGTTCGATCGGAACCTCAACGGTGCCGGTGACGTCCTCGAATCCGACTACGCCTGCGTCGATGCCGTGGAGAGGGGCCGCCACCGCCTGCATCTTGACCGTCTCACGTTCCTTTTGGCGGATCTCTTCGGCCAAGTCCTGATACTCGGTCGTCGTGTTCGCCAGGTAGTCGTCACGCGAGAAGTCGTCGAGCCCGCTCGGTCCGTCTGGAATGATGAGCTCGTCGTCGTCCTCGGCTGGAGCACTGCCAGCGTCGTCAACAGCCGCTGTAGTCGTGCGGTCGAGCGGTACCGGATCTACTGGGGCCGGTCGTGGATGGAATGAGGGCGTCGGGGCGCCCGGTGCTACTGGGGCCGGTTCTACTGGGGCCGGGCGTGGATGGAATGAGGGCGTCGGGGCATCCGGTTCGATGGCAATGTCGTCCAGAGCCAGCTGATCGGTCCTTTCGGAATCATTGGCCTCAGAATCATTGGCCACAGAGTCGTCCTCGATCCACGGAAGGTCGCCATCGTTTTCGTCGCCCACAGCTACACCTCCAGGAGCTCTTGCTCCTTGTGCCCTAACAACTCGTCGATCCGGGCAGTGTGACGATCGGTGGCATCTTGCAGCCGCTTTTCCGCCCGCCGAATGTCGTCCTCTCCGACTTCACCGGTGAGCTCATCCAGGTCGTCTTTGATGCCACGCCGGATGCTTCGGATTGCGACCCGACCATCCTCGGCCATGCCTTTGACGACCTTGAAGAGCTCCTTGCGACGATCTTCGGTGAGCTGCGGAAAAACCAGCCGAATGATCGACCCATCGTTCGACGGGTTGAGACCTAGTGAGGAACTGCTGATGGCTTTCTCAATTTCCGGGAGCGAACCACGATCAAAAGGCTGCACGACCAGCATTCTCGGCTCCGGAACGGAAAAGGTGGCCAACTGCTGAAGCGGCGTGAGAGCACCGTAATAGTCGACCATCACCCGCTGGAGGATGCCGGGGTTCGCCCGACCCGTCCGGATGGTCGTGAACTCTTGCTGCGCGTGCTCGACTGCGCCATCCATTTTTTGTTCGGCTTCAGCGAGAAGTTCGTCAATCATGCCTGCTCCTAGTGCACCAGTGTCCCGAGGTCCGCTCCGACCACTACCTTCGTAATGTTCCCCGGTTCTCGAAGGCTAAACACTCGTATGGGAAGATTGTTTTCTTTGCACAGGGTAACGGCGGTGAGGTCCATGACGTTAAGACCTCTGGCAAGAACGTCCATGTACCCGATTTCGTGGATGAACTCGGCATCCGGGTTGGTGTTTGGGTCAGAGTCGTACACCCCATCGACCATGGTCGCTTTGAGCACGATGTCGGCTCCGATCTCGGCGGCTCGGAGTGCGGCGGTTGTGTCGGTGGTGAAGAACGGGTTCCCGGTCCCCGCCGCAAAAATCACAACCCGGCCCTTCTCCAGATGCCGAATGGCTCGCAGTCGAATGTAGGGCTCGGCCAGTTGCTGCATCGTGATCGCCGACTGCACCCGGGTCTCGACATCGGCTTTCTCTAGAGCATCTCGCAAGGCCAGGGCATTGATGACGGTGGCCAACATGCCCATATAGTCTGCGCTGGCTTGGTCCATGCCGGCCGCTGCCGAAGAAACCCCCCGGAAGATGTTGCCGCCCCCAACCACGATGGCCACTTCCACACCCTGGGAGATGGCGTCGGCGACCTCGATTGCCACCCGGCGAACTGTGGCCGGGTCGATCCCATACTTGATCTCAGGATCAGCGAAGGCTTCACCGGAGAGTTTGAGAAGGACCCGACGTCGTTCCACGACTAGTTCTCTCCGACCGAAATCCGGGCGAAGGACTTGATGGCGATATTTTCACCCATCTTGGCTGCCAGTTGCTGGACCAGTTCTCCGACCGTGCCGTCAAACTTGTCGGATTTCACGAACGGCTGATCCAACAGGACCCGGTCCTGGTAGTACTTCTCAAGTCGACCCTCAACTATCTTCGGTATAACCGCATCGGGCTTTCCCTCATTCTTTGCCTGATTGGCAATGATTTCGGACTCGGCTTTGAGATCATCGGCCGGGATTTCATCGCGTGACAAGAAGTCGGGTTTACCCCAGGCGATGTGCATAGCTAGATCTTTGGCAGTCTCAACGAACTCGGGGCTTTTGGCAACGAAATCTGTCTCTGACGAGAGGTACACGAGCACCCCTTGTACATCCCGGCCGGCCTGATTATGCAGGTAGCTACCAACGCAGCCTTCCGAGGCGTCCCGGTCGGCTCGTTTGGCAGTTGCGGCCAAGCCCTTCTCACGAAGGTAGGTCACCGCCTTATCAAAGTCGCCACCAGAAGACACCAAGGCTTTCTTGGCGTCCATCATTCCGACGGACGTTGCCTGGCGCAGGGCCTGTACATCTTTTGCAGAAAATTCAGCCATATCGGTTCCTACGCTTCTACGACCGCGTCGTCGCTTGGTTCCGAGCTGACGTCTTTTTCGGTCATTTCTTCAAGGTCTGACTTTCCGACGAGTTGTTTCCCGTCGATCGCCGCCTGGGCGATGATGCCGGCCAACAGTTGCGCTGAGCGGACGGCATCGTCGTTGCCGGGGATCACAATGTCGACACCGGTCGGATCACAATTCGAGTCGACCACGGCAATTACAGGGATGCCAAGACGATTTGCCTCTTTGACTGCGGTCGCTTCGACATTGATGTCAATGATGAACAAGCAGTTGGGGATCGATTTGAGATCGGCGACCCCACCGAGATTTCGTTTGAGCTTGTCGTGCTCGCGGCTGAGCTTGAGACGCTCCTTCTTTACGCGACCTGCGAACTCACCGGTTTCCTCCATACGTTCCAACTCACGCATGTAAAAAATACGCTTTTGAATCGTCGTGAAGTTGGTGAGCATGCCACCAAGCCAGCGGTAATTCACATAGGGCATAGAGGCGCTTTGGGCAGCTTCCGCAATGGCGCCAGCAACCTGCTTTTTGGTACCGACAAACATGACAGTTCCGCCGGCGGCTACTTCCTTTTTGACGAACTCAGCCGCCTCATTTGCCTTTTCGAGGCTCTGGCGAAGGTCGATGATATGGATTCCGTTACGGTCGCCAAAAATATACGGCTTCATCTTCGGGTTCCAGCGCTGGGTGCGGTGACCGAAGTGGACGCCAGCTTCCAGCAGTTGCTTGATCGTGACAACAGACATGCTGCTCCTTGTGGTTGTTCCTCCGCACCGATGGGCAAGATTGCCAGCGGATGACCGCCTTCCGCAGACAAGTATGTCTGACCAATGGAAGTTCTACCGGTGCGTGTGTATTTTCCGCCTGTTTCGGACGGGACTCACTCTCGAGTCGCTGGAAGTGTAGCCCACCGGCGGCTGGCACCGTCTGTCAGTTGGTGACGGCCATTCGATTACGCAGGCTCATCACGGCTTTGGTGTGGATCTGGCAAACCCGCGACTCAGTAACACCGAGCACTTCGCCGATCTCGGCCAAGGTGAGGCCCTCGTAGTAGTACAGCGTGACGACGAGGCGCTCACGATCGGGGAGACGGTTGATGGAGTCGGCAACTACCCGCTTGGTTTCTTCGACCTGGAAGGCAGCCTCCGGAGTGACGCCGCGTGGGTCGGGAAGGATGTCACCAACCGACGACGAGTCAGAGTCACGACCGAGCAGTTCGTCCAACGCAACCAGTCCCAACGACGAGATCTCGCCGAGGGTGTCCTGTAACTGGCTAAGCGGTATCTCCATCTTGGCCGACAGCTCTTCTTCGGACGGGGTGCGCTGCAGCTTGTGCTCGAGTTCCTGTAGTGACCGCTCGATTTCACGGGCCCGAGCTCGCACCGAACGTGGCACCCAGTCGAGGGCTCGGAGTTCATCGAGGATGGCGCCTTTGACGCGATTGATGGCGTAGGTCTCGAACTTGAAGCCGCGTTCGAGGTCAAATTTGTCGATGGCATCGATGAGGCCAAAGATCCCGTAGGAAATGAGGTCCGACTGCTCGACGCTCCTTGGTAGACCGACGCCGACGCGACCAGCTACGAACTTGACGAGAGGCGAATAATGAAGAATCAGCCCTTCACGAGCTCGTTCAGAGGCGGTGGACTTAAAGTCCACCCACATTGCCTGAACATGTTCATCGGATGCTTTATGCCCGCGGGTGGCTTCGCTCATATGTCGCCTTGAGGTGGTCTCGAGTTATCGCAGTGTAAAGCTGCGTTGTCGCCAATTCAACGTGCCCCAACAATTCCTGCACTACTCGCAGGTCGGCGCCTCCTTCTAAGAGGTGCGTCGCAAACGAATGTCGTAGTGCGTGTGGAAAGGTTCCCGCACGCTGTTGGATGATACGCCGTATGCCGCGAGGATCGAGGGATCTTCCCCGAATACCTATCCAGAGCGCTCCATCGTCGGGTCCCTGCAGCAGTTCCGGGCGGCCGTCTGCAAGCCAGCGTTCGACGCTCCGAATGGCAGGTTCGCCAATCGGGACCACCCGATCCTTGTTGCCTTTGCCACGCACCATCACGGTGTTTGCCCCACAGATAGCCGTGGTCAGGGAAGCGAGTTCGGACACACGCAGGCCAGTGGCGTAGAGCATTTCGAAGATCGCCCGATCTCGCAGATCAACAGGTTCGGTCCCATCGATCGCCTCGATGATTTCGGTAACGGCCCGCTGGGCAAGCGCCTTGGGCAGTCGCTGCGGTGTCTTGGTTCGTGCCAACTGATGCGCCGGGTTTAGAGCTATGTCTCCCCGCTGAGCCAGGTCCCCGAAGAAACCTTTGACCGAAGACGACTTGCGCCGAATACTCGCCCTCGAATAGCCAACTGTGTCCAGGTAGGCGAGGTAGCGACGGATGAAACGACGATCGATAGCGCCTACGGAGCGAATCGAACCACGGTCGCAGTAAGCGAAGAATTGGCTGAGGTCGCGCCGATAGGCATCGATCGAATGGGGGGAAAGCCCCCGTTGGACCCTCAGCCGAGACAGGTATCGCTCGAACGGGTCGAGCGCCCATCCGGGCGGATCAGGTATATGTGCCACGTCCTTATCTTGGTCCGCCCGCCCACCGGGGTCAACGACCGGCGACGACCTTGGCCGCTGATTCGAGAAGCAGTTCGGTGTCTTCCCATCCGATGCAGGCGTCCGTGATCGAGACGCCATGGTCGAGCTTGACATCGGGGGCCCAGTCCTGGCGGCCGGCGTTGATGTGGCTTTCGACCATCAACCCCATAATCCCGTTTTGGCCTGACTGGAACTGGCTCAAGACCTCCTCAGCGACGATCGGCTGACGCCGGTGGTCCTTATTGGAGTTGGCATGGGAGCAGTCCACCATGACGGATCGTTCGATGCCCTGCGCGAGTCCTCGTTGTACGGCATCGTTGACAGCCGCGGCACCATAGTTCGGACCGCTCGCTCCCCCACGCAGCACAATGTGGGTATCGGGATTGCCGTTCGTTCGTACCATCGCTAGCTGCCCCTCGAAGTTCACACTGAAGAAGCTGTGGGGCCGCTCGGCGGCTTTCATGGCGTGGACAGCGACGTCCACCCGTCCGTCCGTGGAGTTCTTAAATCCGATCGGAGCCGACATTCCGCTGGCGAGCTGACGGTGGACCTGACTTTCGACCGTTCGAGCTCCAATCGCCGCCCACGACAAAAAATCAGCGAAGTACTGAGGGGTAATTGGGTCGAGCAGTTCGACAGCACACGGCATTCCCATGTCGTTGACGGTGGCGAGGAGGCGTCGGGAGACTTCGATTCCAGTCGGGATATCCTCTGATCCATCGAGTTGCGGGTCGTAGACCAGGCCGGTCCATCCCACCGTCGTACGGGGCTTCTCAAAGTAGGTTCGCATCACGATCAGCAGCTCATCGTTGTAGCGCTCCTTGGCGGCCATGAGCATCTCGGCGTACTCGGCGGCTCCTTCGACGTCGTGAATGGAACACGGTCCAACCACCATCACCAGTCGTTTCGTGTCGCGTCCGTGGAGAATGTCGGCGATGCTCTGGCGGGTTTCGGCGACAAGCGCCTGGGCTTCGTTGGGAATCTCAACTTTGAGCTGTGAAGGCCGTTTAAGCGCAGCGATCTCGTTGATGTGGGTGTCGTCGACCGACGTCGACGGTGTCACCGCTGGTGTCGTAGCCGGTGGGATGGGGTTCTCTGTCATGGGGTTGGCCTCCAGGGTGAGCCGCTCGGAAACAAAAAACCCGAGCCTATGGCTCGGGGTCGAAGTTCAAATGCGATGGTTTAGCGCGTCTACTTCGACCCCGAGGGGCCAAAAAAATAGAAAAAGCTATACCGAACGACGTTCATTGCCGGGCATAGTGGCTTTTCCTGGGGGGATTGTCAAGCGCTAGATCGGTGTCACCCATCCACCCTCGAATCGTACCAATCCGGCTAGTTCCAACTTGGTGACTTCGACGAGTAGGTCGGCTACTGGCTGCTGTCGACGCACGGCCAACTCGTCAATTGCCGTACCGGCAGGATCACAGGCTTCGACCACGGGGGATGTCGGCTTGTCACTCAATTGCAACCGGGCTGGTCCCATCACCCGGTCCACCGCTTCACGAAAGTCATCAACGCCAAGCACCGGCCACGCACCGTCGCGAATCAGCAGATTGCATCCAGCCGACGATGCTCTTCCGATGTCACCGGGGATAACAAAAAGTTCACGATGTTCATCGACGGCCATTCGGGCGGTGATCATTGCTCCCCCCGGCATGGCAGCTTCGACGACCAAGACGATCGACGCCAGGCCGACGATGATCCGGTTGCGGGGAGGAAACATGTTATTCTAATAGACGGTTTGGAACCATAGAAGCGCGTTGGGATTAGACATGAAGGCTCTGGTATACGTTCGAATCAGCCATGACCCAGAGGGGACGCGGACAGGGGTGGAACGCCAGCGGAAAGACTGCCTGTCCCTGATCGAGCAACAACATTGGACCTCAATTGGCGTAATGGAGGACAATGACCGCGGCGCGTACCGGGGAAAGCAACGACCGGGATGGGACGAAGTCATTGACCGAATCCAGAGCGGTGGTGTCGACGTACTCGTGGCTTGGGCCAGTGACCGATTGACCCGTCACCCTCGCGAACTCGAGGACCTCGTGGATCTGCTGGAGAAGACAGGGACGCTTGTCGTCACTGTCACGTCCGGTTCGTACGACCTCAGCACACCCGAAGGCCGGGCAACCGCCCGCATCGTCGGAGCCATCGCCCGCCAGGAATCGGAACGCAAGGCCGAGCGTCTCAGGGCCGCGAACCGGCATAGGGCAACGAAAGGTCAGCGCATGGGTGGTCGCCGAGCCTTCGGATACGACCAGGACGGATACACCATCAGGGAACACGAAGCTGCAGAGCTTCGTGGAATGGCCCAGCGACTCATTGACGGAGACAGTGCCCGATCTATCCGCATCGACCTCAACGAACGGGGTATCAACACTTCCGCTGGGTCATTGTGGACGAACAGCAGAGTCACCGAGGTCTTGAGGAATCCCCGATACGTGGGTAGACGCACGTACAAGGGAGAAATCGTGGCTGATGCCGAATGGCCGCCCATCTTCGACGAGCAGAAATGGCGCACACTTCAGGCCGTGCTGAACCGGCCCCAACGGAGATGGCGCGGAGGACCCTTGAAGCGATGGCTGACCCGGGTAGCGGTTTGCGGCCGGTGCCAGAAACTGCTGGTGGCGGGCCAGGTCTCCAAAACTCGCGGACCCGCATACACGTGCTCAACCGACGATGGCTGCTACCGGCTCAGCATTAAGGCAGCATGGCTGGAGGGTTACGTAGAGGGTCTCATTGTCGACGTTCTCTCAGAACCCGCTGCCCTTGAACGATTTGCGGCGCCAGGCGTGGACGAGGAGGAGCTTGCCCGAATCAGTGACGGCCTCGACGATATTGCCCTGCGCGTCGAAGAAGCTGATCGTGACTATGACGACGGGCATCTTGACCGTGGGCGATGGCTGGCACGCGCCGAACGCCTTCGCTCCAAAAAGGCAAGGCTAGAGGTGCAGCGAGACAAGCTCCTCCGGTCGTCGTCGGTAGGCACCTTGCCAGATGGCGACGTGCAGGCATGGTGGTCCAATCTTGATCCAGAGCGTCGGCGACGGGTGGCTCACTTGCTCTTCTCCCGGGTCGTTGTCAACCCATCACGCAACCTCGGAGGTAAGCCAGATTGGGATCGCATCCAGGTCAGCTGGGCCGCGTAGCCAGCCTCCGAACGCCTCTCGAACCTCCGAACTGCCGCAGAAACCAAAAACTATCAACGCCCGCTCTGTGCCACGACTAGGGCGATCGTGACTACACGTCCTCGATGCTCTCAGAATTGCCGGTTATGCGTCAACCCTCTGGCGTCTTCGGCTAAACCAGATAGCACCACCAATACCGAACAGCACGACTCCAGCCAGTACGGGGAGCCACGCCGTGGAGAATCTGTCGGTTTCTGGACCGACAGTCACGAAATCGGTTAGCGGCGTCTCTGGATGTCTGTCGGGCTCATAGTCGGGGACCATCGGCCATGCAACGACAGCCCATTCTCCTTGACCGACGGCAACATCGGCTGCGTAGATGCCTATCTCGACTCTCTGAAGATCCGCCAGGACCAGATCAGAAGTATCAGTTGGTCGTCCCTGTTGATCAACTGCGCTGGCAGGTAGTACGCCGACAAGCTCCCCAAGAGAGCCCGACCCCTCCAAATTTCTCCATGCGAAACCGACTGAGACTGGTTCAAAGGTGACCGTTATTCCGATGGAATCGGTTCTTGCCTCGACTTCCCACTCGAATGCGGGCATGGCTGCCCAGGCGGGGGGACCGATGAGAACGACCCCAAGCCCTACTACTGCCAGGCAAACAGCGAGCCTCCGAGCATGGATCTTCATCTTCGGCAGAACGGCACCTTTTCATCGTCTAGGGGGAAAAAACCGATTGTCCAGTCTTGTTCCATGACATGCGCATATCGGCACAAAATTGAATGGCCTTCCCGCGCAATCTGCGGAAACGCGAAAGCTTGCTGACATCATCCTCTCGACGGCCGATTGCCGAACCGGCTACTACCAGAGGCCGACGCACGCACTTCACGCCTCGGACTCCATCGAATCGCTGACCTTGTTCGCAGTGGCGTGCAACTCGCCCCTTGACGGCTCACCTGTCACTATTGAACACAATCCTCGTCTCGTTCGGGTTGGTGGGAAGTTTCCATACTGCGATTGTCTCACAACGACCGCCAGCTGTCACCGACGTTGGGGGGTTCAGACGGAACGAGCCCCGATCCAGAAATCCCAGAGATCACTGACGATGCTGAGTGCGACCGCCGACATAGACGGCACCGTTCTTGCGCTACACCTTCGACGCTGATGGCTTGTTGTCTCGGCGTGCGTCGATGACAACGATGCTCTCGGCAGTGTCAAGCTTCAGCTCTTTCAGAATCTTCTGGACTCTGGCATGATCCTTGACCGTGTAGCAGATAATGACTTTCACAGACTTGTCTGTCTGCTCCGCAGCTTCGTATGTCGGCACCTGGTTTTTCAGGTTTCGCTTCAACTGTGTGTTGCTGCCGAGCTTGAATTCAATCAATGACTTGTCCGGAAGGAGGTAACGCCTTGTCTCCCAGCTTTCGGTTTCATTTCAATGTCAGCAACAATGTCAGAAACCCTCCAACTCGGGTGTTAGCTCCGAACTACCTGATCGTCCAGCAATAGTCCACCATTCTCCCAACACTCGAGCGCTCTCAGCACCATCGTCTGCCTTGGCGATGTGGGGATTCGCCATATATGAGATGCCTGTCGCATGCAGGATCTCTCGTGCGACAGCCAGTCCTAGAACGACAACGGTGGTCTTAGCCGTCATCGGACCCAACCGACGACGTACCACATCCAGAATCGTCGGCCACCGCGCCCGACAGCGCACTAGAAGATGATGAGGTACCGATCCCATCGGTCCAGAATGCCTCAGCAGACCGACCAACCTCGATATAATCATACGGTGGGCACGGCTGATCGGAAGTATTGGGATCGAAGATGGGCTGAAATCGGACCTGCCCCCGTCGTCGACTGCTCACCAGATCCGCCGGTGTTCACCGACCTCGTCGACCTGTTCCCCACTAGTGGACGAGCGCTGGACGTCGCCTGCGGTCGAGGACGAGGATCGGTGTGGCTCGCCCAACGAGGCATCAATGTCACCGGGATCGACATCTCTCCCGTCGCGATCGACCTCGCCCGCCAATACGCCGAGGCGATGGGGGTGGCTGATCGCTGCGAGTTCGCCGTCGTCGACCTTGACAACGGGCTCATCCCCGATCCCCGAGTCGACCTGGTGTTCTCCTACTTGTATTGGACCCCCGAGATGACCCGTCCACTGGTCGACCGGCTCACCGCCGGTGGGGTGCTCGCCGTCTGCCACGTCAGCGAAGCCGACGCCGGACCCGGTGAATGGCGTATCCCAGCTGGCGAGCTCATACAGGCATTCACTGCGGTTGAAGGACTCGAGATCCTCGACGACCACGAGGCCAACGGCATGGCCCGCATCCTGGCCCGCAGGTCACACCAATAGAGAACCGGTACAGCCTTGTCAACCCGGGGGAACCGGGTGATCGAACCAACCCGACCACTCGACGAGACTGCCGGCGAACATCGATTCAAATCCCGGCGAGACACATCAACCGTTCCACCCGTTTGCGACCCTTCACGAACCCCCTGACCGGAGTCGTACCTCCGCCCAGACCCTTGGCGCCCCGAAGGTGCCCCGAAACGCAGCCCGCCTCGGGTCGAGGATGCTGGCTGAGTCGGCGCTTTCGTCAGTATCGACGGCTGCCAGCCGGTCAGAGTTGATGTGTTCGATGGCGGCCCATGTCGCCCTTATCACGGTCGGCGACCGCGAGGGGGAGCGTCAAATCCCGATCACACTCTCAAACCGCCGCGCCGGACTGGCGAGGAGAACCTCCTACCAGCGGAGCCCACCTCTACTCCAACCGATCAGCGAGATCCGCCACCGCATGCCCGGCCGAACTCAACTGCCACCGGCCGAGAGGGATATCGGGCTCAACGACCTGTTTGGCATGCCGGACCAACAGCAGGCCGCGTCATTTACTCATGGCGTCCGGCTGCTATCACGAGGATCAACGGGACCCGACGGCGCCGGGCCAGTTCATCGGGATAGTCCGCCAGCAATTCCGGCTGTGGTTCACACTCGCTCACCGTTTCCAGCCGGAACCCAAGCTCAGTGACGAGCCGTACGTAGTTCTCGATTGTTCGGTGATACCAGGTGACCGTCGACCCGAACCACGGCCGCTCACGCGGTCCTCGATTGAAATAGTTATCCACCGTCCAGGTCGTGCGCGGGTCATCTCCTGACATGTCGTGGCTTGTGATCACCGGGTGCACCACGCTGAAGACCAGCTTCCCACCCACTGGCAACGCCCGGTGGACCGTCTCCAAAACGGGTTCGAGCCGATTGATGTAGTGCAGCGCCATCCGTGAGACGACGAGATCGAACTCACCGACATCGATCTCGACGTCCTCGATGTCTCGATGGATGAAACGAGCGCCAGAGATGCCGTGGTGCGTGTGAGCTGCCTCGATCATTCCGGCCGAACCATCCACACCGACGTAGGACGCCGCACCAGCTGCCAACAAGGTCCGTGCCGTTGAGCCGTCGCCGCATCCCAAATCCAGGACTCGGCGACCATCGAGGGGACCTACTGCAGCGAGGAACGCCGGCTCTTCCATTACCCGGTTCGGGCTACGTCGTCCGTCGTGACGATGACGCAGATACGAGGCCCGGACCGCCCCGTTGTCGTAGAACTCGCTCCCACGGACTTCCTTTGACGTCATCGTGACCTTCTCAAGGCGGGGTCCCACGCGGAACCCAGAAAGACCACCTTAGTTCTTGACCATGCGACTCTTCAAAGGACCGTGCTGAGAGAAACCAGACCGATACCAACCCCGTTCACGCGACGTGCCCGCCCACGACCTCCGTTCTATGCCGCGCCAACTCTGCAATTCCCGATCAATTGCGCGGAACGGCCCGTCTCCCGTCTCACCAGCGACCTCAAGCTGCCGGACGGGAGTAGGAAGCGCTGAGATGGCCATCGACGCTGACGGCACCGTCATCGCCGAACAAGACCTCCGATAGCAATGTCCCGATTGCACGGCGTAGCCGAAGCATGAGACTCCTGGCCATTTCAGGTTCCGACTCGTCAGACCAATCTGCGCCGGCCCATCCCGGCACTTCCGAAGTGCTGGCCATCACCCGCCCAGGCCACCGGACATTGGCAACGAGAAACCGTGAAGGCTCGCCAGTGACACCCTGGGAGGTACGGAAACCCACATTTCACGCGCGGGGTCCGTAACGGCAGACTCTGTCCCTCGTGATGGCAACTATCCTTGTTCCGCGTCCGGTTATCGTCCCGTATCCAATAGCGGCACATGAATCACACTTCTATTTGAAGTGGTCACGGTAATGTGCGTTGACGTGACCGCCGCACGGTCGGTGAGCCGGGCGGGAGAATTCCAGCTAAAGCTCAAGGCTGCGGAACTGATTTGGTAGGCAACCACGCCCTTGTCGTGTGAGACCACGAGTTGCTGACCTATGACGGCCCCGAATGGATGCGGAAACGCTGTCGCCTCAAGTTCCGCGAACGGCGTAAAGGTTCCGTCCCGAGTATTGACCCGCAGAATACTGGCGCCATTCATCGCGAAGACTTCGCTCTCGCTTGCAAGCGCCAGCGGGGTGGCACCGGGTATCGCCCATCTCTGGTCCCCATTGTCAAGATCGTACGCGACTATCCCAGTAGGTCCGGGCACGATCGCGAGCGTGCTGGTCGTAAGTGTCGGGAATGAGTGGAACCGTTGCTCACCGCCGAGATCAGCGGTCCAGCGAACCTGGCCCGTCTCGATGTCAAGTGCATGAATGGTGTTTCCGACCCCGGCCCGCGGTTCACCAGGTGTCGATAACACCAAGACGACGCCGCTAGCTATCGCCGGTGCGCCATTCTGTATATCGGTGTTGTCTGTCAATGGTGTCTGCCAAACGAGTTCGCCGGTGCTCGGATCAATTCTGGAAACGAGAGGGGGCCGGCGATCGCTCTCGCGCGGGGTCCCAGCTGCGCTGATTAGCGTGTTGCCAACGAGAGTAGAACGCAGGTCGCCGTAGTCAGCGGGGAACTCGAATACCCACCACTCACGGCCGGAATCGACGTTGAGTGACCGGAGGGGCCCATGTTGACCACTGACAAGCAATTGGTCGTTTGATAGCGCCTGTAGGAAAGCCGTATTCAGCGTAAGATCAATACCGGTCGTCGACCAAATTGGCGCTCCACTAGCAGCGTCGATAGCGATGACTCTCGACCCGTTGTTGGCATCCGCGATGAATACACGATCTTCGGAGGAGAGAACGATATTGCCGCCTCCCAACCAGGTGAGGCCATCACTTCCAGCGTGCTCGACTCGCCATCCGCCAACCGGAATCTCAGCTTCGACAACGGTCACTGGCAGGACGACACGCTCGGATCGCAGGGGAATGTCAATCACCGCCAAGTATTCTCCGGGTGGCAAGGGTTCCCCAGACTGGGATACAGCTGGAATCCGTGGCCCCTCGGATATATCGACGAACCCGTCATAGAACAGGAACTCTGCATCGCAGTAGTCGCCAGCAGTTACCCAGGCGGGGGTGTCCGGCTGGTTTGCGGGCACGAGCGCGTAGCTGGCGTTTCCGACGAGGCATGCTGGATCCACGATGTCGTTGCCAGATTGATTTTCGATCGTCAACGTCGTGATCAGAATTCCGCCGCTTTCGACGCTTCGTCGACCAAGGACCCACCGCGAATGTCCAACGGATTGGATCCTGGTTCGTTAGCTCGGAGGCCTCGGGCGCCAACAGAGCTACGAACGCAAGAAAAGCCGCCACCAATGCAGCTGCTCCAATGATTGGACCACGCCTCGAATATGAAGTCGATTCAGGTCGCCGCTCCCTTCGCTGTTGAAGCTCATCGATCGTCAACGGACGAGATTCCGCCTCGCAGAGGTCGGAGAGCATGCGAGAAACAGGGTCACATGCCGCTCGGCGCCTTTCGGCGCTGCACTCGTTCTCGTTGTGACTTGAAACGCTATCGACAGCCCAAAGAAGGTTCGAATAAGGTTGTGGATCCGACTCAAGTCTTGAAGGGAATGTTGGACACCGCGGTCCTCGGGGCCCTTCGCGGGCGTCGCACCTACGGCTATGACCTTGTTCGCCACCTCAGGGAGCAAGGCTTCTCTGAGATAGCCGACGCCTCGGTCTATGGGACCCTCCGGCGCCTGTACCGGGCTGAACTGCTCACCTCGGAGATTGTCGAGTCGGAGACGGGGCCACCCCGCAAGTACTACTCGCTCAATAGGGCGGGCGCAGCAGAACTGGCGCGCTCGACGAAGACATGGAAAGACATCGCCGCGACGATGGATCGCATATTGGATCAAGGAGCGCATGATGAATAGATCGCACATGTCGGCAATCGCCGCCAAGTACCTCCGGCGAGTCGAGGAACTCCTCTCGGACATCGCCAACGATGACCGGACCAGCCTTCTTGTCGACCTTACCGATCAACTGGAGGACCTGCCCGAGAACGAATTGAACGAACGGCTAGGAACTCCAGAAGCCTTCGCGGACGAATACCGTCGCAGCGCAGGCCTGGCAATGCCTCTCCCACCCGCTCCCAGGTCGCAGACCGCCGTGATCGCCATGATCCTTTCGGCTCTGGCCGTGCCGTTCGGAGTGGTGATGCTCCTATCGTTCGGGGGTCAATTGGTGCTCGGACCATTCGTCCTCGCCATCGAATGGATACTGGCCCGAGTCTCGCCACGCCTGCTCCGAATAGCGTGGTCATTGCTGGCCGGCGCCCTCGCCGGTGAGATTGCGTATCTGCGGCTTGGCCTCTACGTGCCCCTGATGGGAAGCTTCCCAGCTGTCGTCGTAGGCGTCGTTGTGGCGGGCCTGGTCACCTTGCTCTTCAATCGCACGACACGCCATGACCCCAACCCACCGCCATCTCGTACGGCCCGCTGATCCGACGGCTCCGACGCAAATCATCGGGCGCAACGTTGCCGACAGCGCATAACGCCGAGCGCGACGGGCAAGAATCACCGACTCCGCAGTCCAAGATCCGACAATCCAGAGCACCCGCCGAATACGGTCCAGTCACTGTCGGTGGCGGCATGAGCTCGGTCGAACTCGGCGGTGAGGGCTGCGACGGCTTCAATGGGGGTTCGACGAGGATAGATGCAGGATCCTGAACCGCGACCACGGCGGCTTCCCCATCCCGCAGACACCAAGGCTCCGGTCATCAACACCCTCGGCTGCGGCGACGCCTTCGCCGCGGGGTTCACCGCTGCTCATTTCCGAGGCATCGCCCCCCAAACAACAGCTCAAGACGCCGTTGCGATGGCCACGAAAGCAGCCCATGCAAGGGCCATGCGCTGGGACCGTCTCATAAACGTTGGTTTTTGCGACAGTGGGTCTAGGTGGGAGTTCCGGAGCTGGCGAGGTGTTCATAAGCCGTGTCCGAAATCATCGTCTCAGAACGGTGGGACTAGATCGTTCGTGATACTGTCGGGGCCAATGGGCGATCTTCTTGGGTATGTGCGGGTGTCAACGACCGAACAGAACTCGTCGTTGCAGATTGACGCACTCGAGGCTGCCGGCTGTTCCTGCCTGTTCGTTGATCAAGCTTCTGGTGCCCTGGACGAACGGATCGAACTTGGGCGGCTGTTTGATCATGGCGACTTGATCGGCTTGGCCGTTCACTACGGCATCGGATCGACACGGTCAACGCTCTCGCCGATCGCCAGATCGGGTTCCGTAGCCTGACCGAGAGCATCGACACCACGACATCAGGCGGCAAACTCGTGTTTCACATCTTTGGTGCGCTCGCTGAGTTCGAGCGAGAACTAATCCGCGAACGCACCCATGCCGGTCTAGCCGCGGCACGAGCTCGCGGCCGGGTCGTCAATGGACGAGTGTTATGTGTCCTACGCTGAGAATGTTGAGGCTGTCTACAGAGCGCAGCTTGTTGCTCCTGAGGCTGAGTGGGGCAGATTGAAAGAAGAACTCGTCGGATGTATCGACGATGCTGGAGTTTCCGGCGCGTCTACTGAATGGTCGGATGCCGAGATTGCGAACTTCCTCGTGTCCGCCGATGCTCCGGCTGATGCGTGGACCTGTCGAGAAGTATGGCTTGCCAGGACGGGGCAATAGCCCTGTAGGTCAGGATTCATTGCGGTCTGTATTTCTGTTTGTGTCCTGCTAGCGCTCTATTGCCGGCCAGCTGTTCAACCGTAGTTGCGGCTAGTCCTTGCGCTGGTCTATGCGTCGGATTGGCAGCGAACCTCGGGCTTGCCCGCCAGCATTTCAATCAAGCCCTTCTACATATTCGTCGCTTCAGCAATCGCCACCCTCAGTTGTGAGAGCCTGCCAGCCCCCGGAGTTAGTGCCGCCTTCAACCGGCGAGCAGGGCGCTGCTCGACAAGGTGTGACTACTGAGAACCGATCTGGCTGCCGGGACAAAGTAGGGGTTAGGGTTGGGCAAGCGGATCCTCTTGCCTGGCGAATGGGAGCTAAGTACTTCGACACCAGCGACACGAAAGCGATCTTGATGCACAACCGCTCGATCTACCTAATCCTTGCCTTCGTTGTAGCCTGCGGAGGCAATGTAGCTATTAACGAAGATTCCCCCGACATTCGCGAAAATCCCGAACTCCTCCACTCCTACACAGCGTTCCTCTCATCGTCGATGCTCACACCTGAGCAGCAGATTCTTGTCGGCAACGCCGAGAACATTCTGATCGAGCAATGCATGGCGCAGCGAGGGTTTGAGATTCGCCGGCCCCGATACGGTCCGGCAAACACGGCTACTCAGGATCCGACAACGGGACTCGTTTCGTGGCTCTTCGATGACGTTGATGCGGCTGGAGAATTGGGTTACGGACTTGCGGAAACTCGTGCGGCCGCCGAGAGACGCGACGCTGACGACACGGCAACACAGGGCGTCACAGACATCTCAGATGATCTAGACGCGCAAGAAGCCTTGGTCGGGACGAAAGAACACCGTTTCGAAGTTCAACTCGAAGATGGTACGAACCTGATCGAATACACCGACGGGTGTGTCACGCAAGCGAATGATGCCCTTTTCGGGGATACCGAAACGAGGATGCGGCTGTTCCTACTCCGCCAGTCCTATCGACTCATATTCTGGGAACGATTAAGGGACCACCCGGACGTCCGTGCTGCACTGAGCGATTGGCAGGGATGCATGGCAGATCAAGGTTATAGCGTTGCCAGTCCGGGCGAAGCTAGAAACCTAGCCGCAGGTGAGGAGGGTACGAGCCAACAATCATTCGCCATCGAGGTAGCAATAGCGTCAGCTGACGCCCAGTGCAATAACGATTCCGGCCTTGCTTCAACTGTCGGCAAGATCACGCCCCTGTTGCTTGAGGACATCGCAGCCAAAGAGAGCTCCTCCCTTTCCCAAATGGGGATAGTGCTCGATCAGGCCATAGAGGAGGCGGCGCGGGTTGTCGCCCCGTGAGCGGCCGACAGAGTGGGACCCTGCTGTCGGTTTGGCAGCTACGACGCCAGCCGCCAATTCCACGCGGTGGTCATCATCCACGTGGAGAGCATCCGCGTGTTCGGCTCGTAAATGGTCAGCTAGAGATCTAAGCCTGTAGCAGAGCTACTCACAACGACAGGGGGCGAATAACGTACGCTTTCAATGGTCGTGTTAGCAGGTATCCCAAGTGACTGGTTCCCGTCGTTACTGATCATTTCTCGTTCTGCCAGCGATCCCTCTGGCCTGACCGAGAATCGTAAGGTCTCCAAGTCCGAGTCAATCTCGAATATCGTCGAGTCTCCCGAGCGAAGAAGCCGTATGCCGCTCAATTCGGAGAGCAACTTGAAGACTGCTGCTCTGAGTTCAGGCGGGGCTGGAGTCTCGACTATGACTCCGAGGGCGTATTGGGCGATATCGCCGTCGTCTGGAGCTCCACTCGAAGCTATTATCGCCGCACGGAGCTCGTCGGAGTCTGTTGGCCATGCTTGCTCTCCGTACACCGACGCCACGTCTGTAAACGTCTCGGTGACTGTTCGCCCCACTTGATCGATCTCATCGAGACCTGCTCCGTAGTAGTCCGATTCGTCTTGAGTCGAAAAGAAGCTTGGGCTCTCTGTTGTGGTCCGGATCTGCACTGTCCCGTCAGCGCCGACCCAGACTTCTCGGCTGGTCGAAATCAGGTACGCCAGGGGGCGCTCTCTCGCAGCGAACGCATCGGCAGGGACGGTTCCGAGAACGGATGCTTCTGAGACGGTGTACAGAAACGACCCTGCCGGGATCTCGATAGTATCAGTTTTCTCGGCAGCTCGTGCGAACTCGGTCAACGCAGCGACGGCGGGTGACGGCCTTGCGATCTGTACCGCGACTACTACGAGGACAAGTAGCGAGACTCCTGCGGCGAGTACGAACCTGAACTGCTTGGCGTGTCGGCGTCCCCGCCCGCGGTCTTCAGCAATCAGCTGACCTAGCCGGGTACGACTTTCGGTTCGGTCAGCATCGGTCGGTTGGGGGTTTCCAGCCAGTTGTTTGAGTAGGTCATCAAGTCGATCGTTCATGACTCATCGGCCTTCTGGGAACGCAGAACGTGATCCAGTTCTTGTTCGAGCTGAGGCGCATGCTGGCGGAGCTTTCGTCTCGCCCTCGCCAAACGCGACCGCACTGTCCCGATCGGAATCTGCAATGCGTCGGCTATTTCTTGGTAGCTGAGCTGCTCAACGGCGTACAACAACAGCACATTGCGGTCACCATTTGCCAAACGCGCTAAGCCAGAATTCAGGGTCAGTTGAACGTTTTGTGCCGACACTCTGTCGGTGGCGAGTTCATACTCGTCGCGTTCTCCCACTCGCAGTCCCGCAACAGCCAAGAAGATTCGTTCGGAGCGTCGTGTCCGCCGAATCTCATCACCCACGATATTCGTCGCTATACCGTAGAGCCATGGACGACAATTCGGGCGAGAACCGTCATACTTGGTCCGGAATTTGAAGGCACGCATGAATACCTCCGACGTCAGGTCCGGAGCGCGGTCGCGATGTTGGCGACGCGCCACAAATCGGAATATTGGGTCATGGTGCCGCTCGAAAATGACGCCAAACATCTCAGGATCGTCAAGTGATCCCGAGATGAGTTCGGCGTCTGCGTAGTTGGTCCAGTCCAAGAGAGAACGGTACCCGAATTGTCGGGTGTTCGTTGATTGCTAGTGGTACGAGACGGATTCCGCTTTGTGTTGAGCGTCGAAAGGTTGTCGGTGGTTCCGGCACCGTAGGTATCCTGGTAGGACTCAGCCTTGTTTGGCAGGTTGTAGTGACGTAACCGGCTGGCTATCAACAACTCCGGCAATTTGCGGCACAGGGGATAGCGGCGGTCCCGTCTACCAATATGTCTCAAGCACTGACCGTCGTCCCAAGGGGTTGGCAAGCGCCGCAATAGGGGGATTTGGGACGTGTGCATATGTTGCTCTTGATGACCAGCTCGCTGGCACAGGATGGAGCCTCCATTAGGCGGCGGCCACGCCAGCAGATTGTGGCGATATTGGACTGGGCAAACAGCGCCCTTATCTATGGGTATTCGGATTCGGGTCCCCCATTCGAGTGCGTGCGGGAAACATGCTGGCGCCCGCTTCAAGAACCGATATTATCTCCAGTGTCCGAGGAGGGCCAACGAGGCCTTGCGGAGAAAGAATGTCGGCTTGCTCAGAATGGTGTTCTGTCAGGGTGAGTGTTGTGGTCGGTCAGAGATTGTCAGTTGGGTTGAGGCGAAGGAGAGTTTTCCCTCCTGTAAACCAACTCGTGGGTGAAGACGTCAACTACTCATGAAACGGACAGTTACAGCTTTCAGCATTGTCCTCTTGGTTTCCGCATGTACGCCAGTTTCTAAACCCGCATCAGTTTCTGACGCGATCGGCGAAACTTCTTGGGTACTTATCTCGGGTTCCGTCGATGGCACCGATCTCACAATGGTCGAAGGTTTCCCCGTCACTTTGGAGCGGACGCCCACGGGGATCAAGGGAACAGCTGCCTGCAACAGGTACAGCGCGGTCCTCTCTGACGACGGCGGGCCTCTCTTCGCCTCCCTGTACGCTGATCTTGTCGCCTGTTCCGATCCAGCTGCGGGCGAACTTCAGACTTTGGCGCTCCAGGGCTTGGCGAGCGTAACCGATTTCGAACTGGATGGCGACGATCTGATTCTAAAAGCAATCGATATCGAACTCAGCTTCTCGCCGAGGGGTTAGCACTCCAGCCTCTTCCTCGAAACACCAAATGGCAATTGGGCAGCATCATTCGGTCGCGACCCAGCGAGGCAGTTAGGCCGCCAGATCGCTGACCACCGAGAGCAAATATCGCTCGCTTGGTTCCCTGCAGATCGGCCCTATGCGCCATGCCTAGTCAGGAAGAGATGGTTCGGGTTCTGTAGTGTTAGGGGTACGACGAGGAACCATGCAGGATCCTGAATCGATGCGACGATCTGAGCGTCGACGCCAAGGAAGGGCCAGTCTTGGAAGCCGTGAACTGCGGCGTCAGAGCCACAACGGCCGTATCAAAAAGGGTGGTAGTGATACTGCCGCCGTTTCGGACTCGTATCGCCTCGGCAAACAACCTGATGTATCAAAACTCTGAGGGGTAGCGTTTCTGAGACTATCTGACGCACCAACCCATTGATTTCACGCGGATATTCGCACCCGGATGCTCCCCCAACACGAGCCAATGGGCCGAACCAATTCAGGATCCTGCACAGATCCTCCTCAGACCCCGACACCATCGCTAACTACACGCGGCCGGGACTCGACGAGAATCCGGCCGTCTTGGTAGTAGGTCAGGTTGATGCCGAGCTCTTCGTAGATGGCCCGCTTGTCGAGCGGGCCGGCATCGGCCAGCACCGCCCGATTTCCTCTTCGAGCAGCAGTTTGTCCGTGGAACTGAAGAGCGCTATCCAGGCCATTGCTGGCCAAAGGAGAATTACCGCAGCCAGCGTCGATAGCGCACCCGTTGTAAGCCCAACCATAATCGAACCCCAAGAGGTTCCGTCTGCGATCCAGACTGCGGTGATAGCCCATAGCATGCCGATTGATCCGCCGAGTGAAATCGGAATCGAGAACTGGAACCATTGCAGCACGGTGGTCTGCCAGCGCCGAAGGCCATACACTCGATACAGGCCCACGTCCCCACGACTTGACCATGCTCCAATCAGGCCCAGGAATGCAAGAACAGCACCTACCGCAATCCATGACGTTCGTTGGGGGCGCGCGAGAAACTCCCCGACGGGGTCTCTGGTACCTGCGTTGCGTGACACAATCGTCGACTGTTCAAGGCCAGCCATCGACAGCATCGGTTGGGTCGATTCGTAGAATACGTCGAAAGTGGTTCTTTCAGCCTCGAACCAGCACGTGTTGGTGGTGGCCGTTGTGTTCGGAGTGAATATCCAGCGGTTTGCCCACGGAGCTCGATCCGTAGCGTCCACAACCTGTGCGACAAACACCGTAGATCCTGCGATTGTCAAATACTCCCCCACTGACACGCCCAATTCTGATGCTGCATCTATCCCAACAGCGATATGAGAGCAAGGTGTAATCGGTGGAGATCCGGTTTCCTCGACTGCGATCGCTGCTCCGTCGAGCCGTACAAGCTGTCCTACGTGGGTGAATCCGTAAAGATACGGCCACTTCTGGTCGCCTTTGAAGCGAGACATGTCGCGGCGCTGGTCAAGCACGAATCGCCACCGTGCGGATATCAAGGTGGTTCGCGCCGCCCAGAACCCCCCATCAGTGTCGTCGAGGTACTCCCCCATCAGTTCAGACCCATTTATCACAACGAAACGCACATCTCCGGCCGCCAAATCGGCGCCGACGACGAAGTCACCAACGCAGCCTGACATCGTCACAGGGTGGGCGGCCTCTGAAGTGCTTACTTCCGGCGGATCAGAGCTCCCTCTAAGCACGGTGCCTCCCCGCTACTACATGGCGGGAGCGTCAGCTCCCGACAGGTAGTCCAGGTCAAGTCGCTCCGTGGCCCAGTAGCGGTCGAGCGTGAAGTCGTCCGCCATCGTCACCTCACTATCGACCGACTTGATCACCCCCGTCAGGTCGCAGTTCTGTACCCACGCTTCGGCGAGAGCATCCCACAGCACCGCCTTGATGTCTGGATCACGCTCGGCCTGTAGTCGGGTGGCTATCTCAGCGGGTTCGTTTTCGCGCGCCCATTCGTGAACCGCTTCGTCAGGCTCGTCGCCGAGAGGAGGCAGGTATCCGGCGGGCAGAATGAAGATCACCGTGACGTTGATCTCCTCGACCTCCCATCCTGGATGCGCGTCGACTCTGACCTGCTCGAGTTGGTCGAAGAGCGCACCCTCTGGACTCTCTTGATGCCCGTAGCGCTTGCGCACTCGCTCTGTCAGATAGTGGAGTGATGCTTCCAGGTCATCGGGAAACGGAAACCTCGAGAACCGACGTGCAACCGAATAAGCGAACCTCTTCTTCTCGTCTTCGTCCCTCAATCCACGTTGCGGATCGCACTGAGCAAGTACACCAGTCTCGATAGTGACCACACGCGAGAGATCGGCGAAAGCATCAGCCCCCGCTCCTGGCACCGGAGCGTACTGCGGCCGCTCGCCCTTACGTGCTTGACGCTGATTCTCGTCCGCCAATCGGACGAGTGGAGCGACGGCAACGTGAGTCCGGGACTTGCCTGGTCTGGGAGTCAGATCACAAGTCTGTGTCACGATGACCGCCGATTCTGTGTCTGTGTAGTCCGCCACGATCGCGAGCCCAAGTTCGTCCACCGTGGCAAGCGGCCCGGCCGCGGTAGACCTGGCGCCAGGAGACGCCAAGTAGACGAAGATCGGGAACTCGAAGAAGTCGCCTTGCTGCCATGCGATCAGGCGTTGTTCAATCTCTTCGGGGGGAAGATCATCCTGACGAACCATCCTGACCCCCGATTCGGCTTACTCCGCGTCCTGCGGATGCCCGGGACTGTTATCGGGGAGGCTGCGCAGAAGCTCATCAGGGTAGAAACCCTCCCGTGGACCATCACTGACCCGCTCACGTAGGACCTCTTGAAAGATCGAAGGCGCCGCTTCGCGTGGCATGATCAACAGTTGTCGGGTTTGCCCCGGATCTCCAGTGTCGAGATCACGAATGACCTCATAGACATGATGCAGCCGCTCAGCGTTGTACGCGTTGAGTCGGCCGCCTCTCGCCCAGTGATGCAACGCTCGCCGCGACACGCCAATCACCTTCGCGAGCTCGTCCCATGTCAGACCCGACCGATCATGCAAAGCGCGGATCGTATCGCTTGTGGCAGGCGGCACCGCATGCATGCGAGACAGACGACTGGTTGTTTGGTCCGATACAAGGACCGAGTTACCAAAGGCCTCGATTAGAGCACCCAACGACACCGTGGGAGTCCGTTCGAACTGTGCCACGCTGCTCGTGTCCGCCGGCGAGAACACCAAGACATAGGGAAGAACATCTCCGCCTGGATGGGATCGACTCCTCCCCGAGACCTCAGTTGACTCCAGCCCAGCGTCCGTCCATTCATCCATTACGCGTGTGGTCATACTGAAGCTCCGTAGTAGGCGAGGAACTCATCCTGAACGCTCCAACGGAAGAAGCGGTAGATCACGTCCGTCAGGTACCACGCTCTCGCTCGCAGCTGCTCCGGCTCGTACGCCTCAGCCTGCATAACGAAGGCATCCAGGTCAAGTACCCACGATGGCACCTCAAGAGGCGGTACTGATTGGTTGACGGTGTTGCCAGCAGGCAGCAAGCCCCACCGGGCTTTGAGAAACCCTTCCGGAGTGTTGAACTCGACTTCGCTGAGAGACCTCGTCACTTCGCCGTCCCCCAGGGCCGAGAGGCCAAGCATTCCGAGCAGCTCAGGTCGCACCAGGTCCGTCAGCCGGTCAAGAGCCTCACCGTGGATCCGGTCGGTATATCTGATGCCAAACCGCTCGTATACAGAGGGTTCGAACACCTCGGCCGTTGTCTCGACCATATTGCCGAGCCGGTCGATGAAATCTTCCCGGTTGTCGTAGCCTTGTCTATCGAGCGCGACAAAGCTCTGAGCGAGCGAAACCTGGTAGACGCCTTCCGCATCGGTGAATCGATGCGTAACGGCAGGCTTCGAGGTGAGCACGCCGCCCTCATTCAGCACGATGTTCTGCTGAAGCTCCCGTGTGTAGCCGGGATACTGCTTACGTAGGCGCTCCTGGAACGGGGCGACGAACTCCTCGTCAGCGATCGACAAGATCGGGGGAAACCGCACTTGAGCGACGACTCGCGCGATGGGAGCGCCCGGAAGTGGTATCCGTTCTACTCGATCACCTAGCGGAGTGGTTGGAGCAAGATCCATCGTCACAGTTCACACTCTACTTCACATCGGCGTGCTAGCGGGCTTCTTGAGGCGTCGCTCGTTCATGTCGTCGCCGCGCCTGTCAGGCTCAGAGTTCAGCACTCTCGCGAAAGGGCTGCGAACACTCTGCTGAAAGGGTTCGCGCGGACGATACCTCTCGTGAATGGCACGAGAGGAGGCCTTCGGGGGTCCGAGACCGCCGGCGCCGGCATCGCAGACTGAGTTGATCCGTCGGCTCGATTTCGAGTGGCGGGTGCTCGCCGGTTCGCGGCTGCTGCGGGAGCGTCTCCAGCCCTGGGCCGTCGACGACGAACGTCTGGCCTTCGAAGATGGTGCCCATCTCCTGGCCGCAGCCCGGCGCCGGGACGCAACGAGTTGGGCGGAGCGGGACCAGTTCCACAGCCAACCGATCGCTCCGAGTTGGAGGGCTACTGACAGGGCTACTGACAGGGCTACTGACACTCTGCTGACAGGGTCGACGCGGAAGCTTGCTCTCGTGAAGCGCATGAGAGGAATAGGCCTTTGGGTCTGAGAGCCCCAACGAGGGCAGCGGAGACTGAGCTGATCCGCCGGCTTGATGCGGAGTGGCGGGTCCTGTCCCAGTCGCGATGTCTGCGAGATCGGCTGGCCACGTGGTCAGCCGAGGACGGCCGGCTCGCATTCCAAGATGGTGACTATCTCGTTGCCGCTGCGCATCGACGCGACGTGCTGAGTTGGGCTGAGCGGGATCAGGTTCTCACTGCCCTGCTCGAACGAGCCACGGACGACGCTGTCGCTAGGCGGGTAGCGCTTCAGGTGGTGCTTCCCGGGTTGAAGAGCCTGATAAATGGGATCCGCGGCTGGGATGCCGAAGAACGAGCCGCCCGGGTCGTGGCCACGGCGCTCGATGTCATCTCTTGGTGCGCGACCGAGCCGGCGGGGACGCCTCCGAGTTTCCGCATCTACGTGAACACGAGACGTCGGGTTCTGCGGTCAGCGGTGCGGGCGCGGTCTGAGCCGGTCGTCTTCGTCGACGACTACGGGGAGATCGATGCGGGCGGGGAGATCACCGACGATCCGTCGGACGGCCAGAGGTTGGAGGAGCTTGTGGAGTGGGTGCGACAGAAAGGACGTGTTCGGGAGGATGCCGCCCGCCTTGTGGTGCTGACCCGCGCTGCCGGTGTTTCGGTGGATGAATTAGCGGCTGCCGAGGATGTTGATCCTCAGACGCTTCGGCAGCGCCGTCTGCGGGCGGAGCGGCGGGTGCGAGAGAGTCTGAGCCTCGCGCTCTAATCATGAGCACCGAGAACGCGTCGCGTCCCGCTCCCCCACCTGCCCCATATACGTTCGACCGGCCATCAGAACCCGGACACCAACGGAAGGTGCAGAGCATGGGAGCTTTGAGACAGGATCAGCCAAGCGTCGATCACCTCGACTCGGTCGACTCGGAACCAGATCCGAGCCCCGGAGAGCTCAGTGATGTCGAACTTGATCGGCATATCCGCGGAGGATGGGACGTCTGGTGTGAGTTGCTCGACGATCTGCTTTGTACCGGGGGAATGCTGCCGTCGCGAGAGTTGGCCGGTCGGGTGGTGGCGTTCTTCGAGAACGACTACTGGCGAGCTGAGGACGCACGAATCGAGGCCTTTCGCCGGCAGATGTCGGTATTGCATGGTCGGCGACACCGAGACTCGGATCAATCGAGGGCAATCAGATGACCACCCATGCCCCGAACACCCTGCCGGTCGAGCGACCGTCGTGGCGGTTGACCCCGGCGTTGACCGTCCGGATCCTGCACATCGTCCTGTGGCTGCTGGTGTTCTCCGGCCCCGTAACAGCTCTTCTGGTGTCCAACCGGGTGTCATCACTCAGCGAGCGGCTCGAGGTCGTCAGCGACCGTGCGGCCGTGGACCTGCCTGCTGACACCGCCGGGGCGGAGGGCATCGCCGAGCTCTTCGTCGCCGCCTTCCTGAGCGCCGGCGAAGACTCGACCGGCAACCTCGCTGCCTTCCTGGAGGGTGTCTCGCTGGACGGTGTGGAGGGCGGATCGTGGTCAGCGACGCGGACAGTGAGCCTGGGAGCCGAGGAGGTAGCCCCGGGCTATTTCGCGGTCACGGTTGCTGCCGAGGTCGTCGGCAAAGATCTCGACTCCGACGGCCCGCCGTCGTGGGTTTCGGTGGGGACCCGGTTCTACTCGGTTGGCGTGGCCGAAACGGCGGACGGCTGGACCGTTACCGGTCTCCCATCTCTGCTCCCCCCACCACCAACGGTCAGTTCCCACGATTTGCTCGTTGGTCGACTCGATGGACTCGACGCCGAACCTGGGCTCGCCGAGATGCTGTCACGCTTCTTCTCCGCCTACCTCGCCGGGGACGGCGAACTGTCCCGTTACACCTCACCGACCTCAGACATTGCATCAGTACAGCCTCCGCCCTTCGCTGGCGTTGAGATCGTCGCCGCGGGCATGGCCGCAACCGCGGACGGAGCCACCAACGTTGCCGTCGTTGTCCGGGCGGCCGATTCCGCCAGCCGGGCACAGCTCCTCGAGTACTGGCTGATCGTTTCTCAGCGGGACGGCCGCTGGGAGGTGTCCGACTTGCTACCCGCTCCACCTCTCGCACCAACAAACACCAACTGAAAGGACGAACAACATGATTAAGACAGCAGAGACTGTGGTCGGGAACCTGACCAATCTGGCCATCGGAGCGGCGGTGCTGATCGCCATCGGAATGATCCTGTGGTCGTGGCTCGTGAAACGGACCGTGTCGGCGGTGATCGGAGTGATCATCCTGGCCGCCATCGTCCTGTTCGCCATCAACGCCACCGACTGGCTCCAGAACAAGGTGGCCGAGGACGTCGGCGCTCTCGCTCCCGCCCACGCTGTGGTCGTGATGATCGACGGATCGGTGTAGGGGTCGACGATGGACGTCGACGTCTACTACTCGTACACGCAGGCGCTGCGGCACCCGGTGATCATCGGCCACGTCGCCGGGTGGCGACTCCCCTGGGCGCTCTCTGCCACACAGTTGGGGGCGATCGCCGCAGCGAGCGGGATGCTGCTGGTCACCCGCCCGGTGTGGGCGCATCTCGGTGCGGTCGGGAACCTGGCCGTCTTCATCCTGGTCGTGGGCGGGTCGGCGTGGGCGGTCAGGCATTGGCGAATCGAGGGTCGCTCCCCGTTCCTGGTGATGGCCGGTCTCGCCGCTATGTTGCTGTCGCCCGGCTGCCGCCAAGGGGTCCGCAATGGCGTTCCCGTTGCTCGGCAGCGTCCGGTCAATGCCCGCCCGGTCGGCATCGCCATCGGGGGCACTCCCGTTGGATCTGCCGGTGCGTAATCCGCTACCGGTGCGTGCGATCACCGGTCACCTGGTGTGGGGACCAGATGGTCGAGTTTGGGCCTGCTTCGAAGTGGAGCCGTTCGCCTATCCGCACCGCTCGGTTCGTGACGCACGGGCCGTACATGCCCGCACCGTCGCCGCCCTCCTCGGTCTCCCGACCCATTCGCTGATCCTGTCCGTCGCTCGCAGACTCACCGCACACGAACTCGAGCAGCGAATCGCCGCCGCCGATATGGAGCGAGCGCCCGGTTGGGCAGGAACGGCCCGCCGCACCGCGGGCCGTCTCGCGGCCGAATCGGTCTATGAGCGCCGCTGGTTCCTTGCTGTCCAACTCCCCGACCGTGACGGTCGCCGAAGGCTCACGGATCGGTTCCGGACGGCTGCCTCGGAGGTCGGGGCGACCTTCGGTGCGCCTTCCCAGCCGCCAGGTCGGGGGCGAGTTGCCGCCGCAATAGCTGAGAGCGGCTCTTTGGCTGATCAGCTGGGGCAGCATCTCCACCTTCGCCCGCTCACAGCTTCCCAGGTGCGCCGGTTGTACGAGCGGGCGGTGCTGAGAGGACTGCTCGATCCGCCTCTCCCAGAGGGCGAGGATCGTGATCGGGTGTCGGTGGTCAGACTGGACAGGGATGCCGTCTACTTCGAAGGCGGGAGACGCACCGATCCGGATCGACCGTCTCACTGGCGTTACCTGACCGTCGAACACCCGGACCACGGGGCCGCTTATCAGGCGTTCTCCTGTCTCGCCGAACTGCCAGCCTCCTGGTCGTTCCCGTACGGGTCCGGGGAGTGGCTGTGGCATCTCGACGATCAGCTCCCCTTCCCGGTCGACTGGGCCGTACGCGTGGAGAAGGTAGACAATCAGACGGCTCGTCGGCGGGCGCTTCGGGCGAAACGCAACCTCGTCGGCCAACTCACAGAACCCGGCGGTGACCCGGCTGGACCTGCCACGACGCTGGCTTCGGCGGCCGACGCCGTCGATGAGCAGCGGGCCCGCCTCGAATCGAACCCGGCGCTCCCCGCCTTCCGAGCGACCACGATCGTCGCCGTTGCGGATCGGGATCTGGGCGAGGTGGAACGTCGAGTCGCCATCCTCGAGGGGACCTTTCGGGCGGCCGAGTTCAACTTCTACCGGCCCACCGGCGCCCAACTCGCCTGCTTCACAGCCATGCTCCCTGCAGCACCGGTCCTGCCGGTCGTGCGGGAATACGCCCAGGACCTCCTCCCCGACGGCCTGGCATCAGCGATGCCGTTCGCCGGCACAACAGTGGGCGATCCGGGAGGCATGCTGCTCGGGTACTCCGGGGACACCCAATACCGCACCCCAGTCTTCCTTGATCCGGCCCATGGGCCACGTGATCTCAACCGGTCCGGGTCGTTGGCTGCGATCGGTGAGCTCGGCACCGGCAAAAGCTTCCTCGCCAAGACCCTCGCCCACAACACGGTGGCGATGGGAGGCCAGGTGGTCGCCATCGACCGCACCGAGACCGGCGAGTACGGGCGACTCGCCGAGACCATGCCCGGCGTGACCCAGGTAGTGGAGATCTCCGACGGCGCTGAGGTCGGTCTCGACCCATTCGCCGTGTTCGACACCGACGAGCTGCGACTCCGCTACGGGGTCGGGTTCATCACCCTGCTCACGGCCACCCCACCCGGGTCGGCCGCTGGCACCCACTGCTACCGGGCCGCACAGCACACCCTCGGACATGCCGCCGAGACCGGCGTTCAGCCGCGGCTGCGTGACGTCATCGACCACTTGGAAGCAGCCGGTGGTGCGGGCTCAGAGGTGGCCGACAAGCTGCGGGCCCTGTCGGAGATTTCCTATGGGGGGCTCGTCTTCGGCGATCCGGGTCCGGCCGTCGACCTGGAGGGCGACTACGTCTGCTTCCACATCCCCGGGCTTCGCCTCCCCCGGCGCGGTGTGTCACGGGATGAGCAGCTCCCCGAGGAGTTGCTGGGTCAGGCGATCCTCTACTTGGTGGCGGCGTTTTCACGGCGGTTGCTGTTCCGCCGCTCCGACCGGTTCGCCGCCCTCTTGCTGGACGAAGCCCACGCTCTCACCTCGTCGGCGCAAGGCCATGGGCTGGTGATGGACCTCATCCGGGACGGCCGCAAACATTTCGCCGCCGTGTGGGCGTTCAGCCAACTCCCCACCGACCTCACCACAAACGACACCTCGTCCGACGATATTGATGCGCTGCTCGGCTACCGGATCGTGTTCCGCCAATCCGCCCAAACCGCCCAAGCCGCTCTGGGGTTCCTCGGCTCGGACGCGAGGGCCGACAACGTCGAGACCATCACCTCGCTCCGAACTGGCGAATGCCTCATGCGGGACGCTGGGGGACGTCTCGGATTGGTCCGCATCGCCACACCCGACGACCCGGCCATCGCCACCGCCTTCTCGACCACCCCCGGCACCGACAGTCGCGTCACCGTCGGGCCGTGGCCGTCCCTCGACCAACCCACCGAACCAAGGCCGGCCGCTGACGGGACGGCAACATGAACGGTCCAACCCTCTCGCCCGGACGTCCACGCACGCCTTCGCTGGACGGATGGGCATGGATGATCCTCCTTCTCGCAATTTCACTGTTTCTGGCTGTCGTGGTCGTGGTGGGCTGGGCGACCCCGGCTCAGGCCCAGACGGTCGAACCGACACCGCCCGAGTTGGGTGAGGAGCTGTATCCACCCACCGACTACCCCACCAACGAATCGGCCGGGATCGTGGGGATCGGACGCTACGACATCGGCTGCGCCAACGACGGCCTGATGGGAGACGTCGGTTGTGTGACGATCGGCACCGCCACCAACCTGGTGTTCTCGATCTCCAAGATGCTCGTCGCGGTGGCGATCTGGCTCCTCGAAGCCGCCACCGGATTCGTCGTCGAGGGTGCCCTGACCGACGCCGCCAC
>RCMY010000342.1_pt1 | contig 43885 bp, 42 predicted proteins | sample 2041341 | NCBI WGS metagenome assembly RCMY01 (sample SAMN09708234, study PRJNA481090) | Marine sediment metagenome, whole genome shotgun sequencing project. | reverse complement strand
TCACTTCCTCCGCATCTTATTGCCCCGCCATCGGTTGAAAATATAGACGACGATTACTATAACGGCAAGAAGTAGAAAAATAATGTTTCCGCTCATAATGGATTTTTTTTGGATTACTTTTTAAATTTCGAAAGTGCGTTTTTGGTAAATTCCGATAGCACCAGTTTTCCGGTGATGGTCGCGCGCTCAATTAATAAGGTATCCCAATGTGCTGTGCCTTCCCAAAGTACGCTTTTCCATTCTTCCAAGGCTTCGGGGTTGTAACCGGACAGTTTGTCGGCGAAAAAATCAAGCTCCTTGTCCAGTTCCTTGATATTGTCGAATACCTTTGAAAAGAGTCCCTTTTCCTGTGCCCAGTAGGCACTTTTCCACTCGACGGGGGAGAGCGACATTTCGGATAGGGCGGCCGTACCAATCTTTCGTTTTACGGCAGGGGCGATGACCAAGGGGGCGATACCGATCGAAAGTTCCGATAGCCGTATGGATGCCGCTTCGGAAGCGAAAACGTAGTCACAGGCGGATACAAGTCCGACGCCACCACCGACTGTTTTGCCCTGTACTCGGCCTACGATGACTTTTTTGCATTTGCGCATGGCATTGATGACCTTGGCAAACCCGCTGAAGAATACCTTGCCATCCTCTAGATTTGATAAGGCCACCAATTCGTCAAAGGATGCGCCGCCACAAAAGGCGCGGTCGCCCTCCGATTTTAGAACGATAACCGAAATGGTACCGTTGTCGGATAGCTTCTGGATTTCATCCGCAAACCGATGCAACATTTCAAGCGTGAACGAGTTGCCGGCGGGATGGCCGAATTCGACGGTGGCTACTTTGTCGTTGATGTTGATAAAAAGGCTTCCGTTTTGTCTGTCTGTTCCCATGAGATTGAGCTAAAAGAGTTAAAAAGGGAAAAAGTTAAGGGATGCGTTTCCTTCTTCTTCCAAATCAAATTTAAGCGTTTTGCAACAATGGCCGAAACTTTCTTCTAAACTTCCAGACCAGTGCTACTGCGCGGATGAGCATCCAAACGGTAAAGGCTATCCAGATACCATAGAGCTTCCAGTCGAGGTATTTCCCTAAATAAAGAACGGGGATGAAACCTAAAAAAGTGGCGGCAAGTAGCGTATTCCGAAGGTATTTCATTTCTCCTAATCCCTTGAAAAGTCCATCCAAAACAAAAGCGACAGTGTTGATGGGCAATCCCAAAATCAAAATAAAGAATACAGCATAAAAGGTATCAAGAACTATAGTTTCATTGGAAAAAATGTTCCCTATTGGATTGTATAATAGAAAAGCGAGTAACATTAACACCAAACTGACTATGACACCATATCCTGTAATTTTTTTGGCCAAGCCCCACAATCCTTTATAATCTTTGGCGCCCAGAAGTCGCCCGCCTATAATGTTTGCCGCTGCGCCATATCCATCTATAAAAAAAGAAGAAAACAGCCACAGGTTAATGGCAATAGTATGTGCGCCGATATATTTGGGACCCATGTCGGTAGCCTCCCGAACCGCTAATAACATGGCGGTGTTCAGTGCGATGGTACGCACAAAAAGATTAAGGCTCATGCCGATCAGCTTACCGAGTTCCGGATTGAAAGGCAATCGGAACCTAAGACTGATATCGGTTTTGGTGTACAACAATACGAAAGCCATAACGGCCATAGTGCCTTGGGCTATCAGGCTGGCATAAGCGGCGCCGTCGAGATAAAGGGCGGGAATCCATCCTTCTACACCATAGACCAAAAGAAAATCGAGCCCGACGTTGAGCACTGCTCCGGTAATGGCGATAAGCATGGGGTAATAGGTGTTCTGTAATCCCCTGAAAATACCCATCACGGCGAAAACGAAGAGCGTCAACGGAAAGCCCCAGACGCGAATGGAGTAGTACGAGACGCAATACTCCAAAATCTTACCGGAGGCGTTGAACAGCTTGAAAATATCCTCGACGACAAAAATAGTGGAGAGCAAAACAAGCAAGCTCAGCGCGATATTGAGAAAAATGGCCTGTGCGGGCAGGGTTTTCACCTCTTCAATTCTTCCGGCTCCCAAATACTGCGAAATGATGGCCGAAATGGCACTACGGGTCTGCCCCAGCACCCAGATCAGCATCGAGAGAAAGGATCCTACGATGCCCGCCGCGGCCAGTGATTCAACCCCATCAACGGGAATATTGCCTACTATGGCCGTATCGGTAATCGACAACAAGGGTTCGGCAATGCCCGCAATTGTCGCGGGAATCGCCAGACGGTTGATGACTTTAAAATTGATAGCTGTTTTCAAGGGCGGCAAGATATACGGAATTTAGTGTTATGGCAAGTTGGGATGACGCTACCGAAGCACCAACTCATAACAATGAAACGGGTGCTCGCTCTGTTTCGGGAAGTTGATGTCGCCCAGTTTTTGGTATCCCCGTGCTTCATAGAACCTTTGATTCCTTGGATTTTGGCTAAAAGTATCCAATCGAACGGAGAGGCATCCTTTTTCAAGGGCGTAGTTTTCCGCGAAATCCATCAATTTTCTTGCAAAGCCTTTTCCTTGAAAATTAGGATGTACCGCTAATCTGTGGATGTAAATATTGTCTTTGTCAGGAGTCAGCCAGTCGATTTGGGCATACTCTTCATCCATGTATGTAGAAATCACGATGGTACCGATAATCCGATTCTCGATTTTCAGCACATAAAGCTCAGAACGTACGATATCTTTTTCAAAAGCCTCTTTTGAAGGATAATGTTCGTTCCATTGAAAAATTCCCTTTTTGGCCATATCAGTGGCACATGCCTTAGTAATTACAAGAATATCAGGTATTTCAATTATCTTTGCCTGTCGAATCATCTGTAAATCGATTTTATTGTAAATTTATTGCTTAAATACGGACCGCTATGATAAAAAATATTTTGGTGCCCATAGGTACCTCCCCTGATTCTTTTCACACCTTACAGTATGCTGTGGACTTTGCCACTGAATTTTCAGCGAATATCTACGTCATGGAAGTGTTCCACGTTTCGGTCGGAGCAGGAAAGAGCTTGGCCAATGTGGAGGAAAAAGTGGCCGAAATTAGTAAGGAACATGTACGGGAGGTAATCGACAAGATCGACTCTAAAAAAGTAAAGATTAAGATTGCGACCTACAACGGCGACATCGTTGACGGTTTAAAGGATATCGATAAAGAACTGGGCATTGATTTGATTATCATGGCCCCGAGAAGCAACGATGTCAATGAAGAGCTTTATTTAGGATATACTTCGGGAAGGATTGTTAAAAGAACCAATATCCCCACCCTGATAGTGCCCAAGGGAACCACGTTAAAACCAATGAAAACGATTTTGACCGCATTCAAATCGGGAATATTGAAGCGCAACCGTATATTGGACCCGTTGGTGTCCATCAAACGAAGGTTCGGCGCCAAGGTGCACTTGCTTATGGTCAAGACCCCAGGTTATTCCGATGATGACCTGAAAATTAATACCGCCTTGATGGACATCAGTTCGCAACTCACCCTGACCGAAGCACCCAGTACCTATTTGGGCGTATTGGAACATCTTCAATCGCAGCACCCAGATCTTTTATGTGTGTTCAGAAGAAAAAGGGGATTCTTTAAAAGCCTTTGGGAAAAGAGTACTATACCAAAGTCGGAGTTCGCGGCGCGTATACCCGTTTTGGTGTTGAGCGTCAAGAAAGATTGAAATGTATTTTGATAGCTTGCCAAAAAGTATTTTCTTTGAGGCCTGATATTTTGGGGGATTAGCTCAGCTGGCTAGAGCGCTTGCATGGCATGCAAGAGGTCACCGGTTCGACTCCGGTATTCTCCACTTAAAAAAGCCACCGTCAAAGCGGTGGTTTTTTTATGGGATTAGCCCAAGCTGGCTAGAGCGTTCCGACCGCATGTTCGGGAAGGTCACCGGTTCTCCTGAACAATACCGGAAGGCATTTTTTAAGAAAAAGACTATTTCTCCAAAAAACGGATGGTTTTTCGTGGCCAATTGAATATCTTTCTTTCCTGATTGCAATAAACTCCATGAAAAACCATAAAAATTTGATGTATGAAACAGCTCGTAGTGATTTTAATAGTATGTGCCTTTATAACTAGCTTTTCAATCCAGGCGCAAGAGACCAATTCCCCCAAAGTAGTGTTGATTACCCTTGACGGCTTCCGCTGGCAGGAGCTTTTTACGGGTGCCGACCCGCTATTGGTTTCCAACGAGGAATTTGTTCACGATACTACGGATCTGAAGGAAAAGTTTTGGAAGGAAAACCCAGAAGACCGACGAGAAGCCTTAATGCCCTTTTTCTGGAAGGAAGTCTCAAAAATGGGACAGATTCATGGCAATAGAACGCTGGGAAGCAAGGTTGATTTGACCAATAAAATGTGGTTCTCCTATCCGGGATACAACGAAATCCTTACCGGAAAAGCGGATGATGCACGAATAGAGAGCAACGATAAGATACCCAATCCGAATACGACAATCCTCGAGATTGCGAACAACGACCTAAAGTATAAAGGGAAAGTCGCCGCTTTCGGTAGTTGGGACGTTTTTCCCTATATCGTTAACGAAGAGCGTTCGGGCGTCCCTGTGAATGCAGGATTTGAAATTGCCGAAGGTAACAATCTCACGGAACGGGAGACCTTTCTGAACCAACTGCAGCCCATTATTCCGAGTCCCTGGGGCAGTGTCCGTTTAGATGCTTTTACCCATTACTATGCGTTGGAAAAAATGAAAAAAGACCATCCCGAATTTGTCTATATCGCCTATGGGGAAACGGACGACTTCGCCCACGACGGGGATTACGGGGCCTATCTGAAATCCGCCAATGCCACGGATACCATGATCAAGGAGTTATGGGATTTCACCCAAAACGACCCTTTCTACAAAAACAACACCCTTTTCATAATAACTACGGACCATGGCCGAGGCACTGACCCCTTGGAAACCTGGAAAGGCCACGGCAGCGATGTAAAAGGCGCCGGAAGCGTCTGGATGGTACTATTTGGTAAAGGTGTCGCCTCAAAAGGGGAGATTTCGCAGGATGAGCAGTTATACACCAATCAGATTGCACCTACGGTTCTAGAGGTGCTTTCGATTTCTTCGGGGGATGGTATGAAAGGGAAGGTACTAGGGCTTGATTGAGATTGAATTGTATTCCTTAGTTTGTTGTTGAGGTTAGGACAGCCACCCCCTCTTAATCTCAAGGAGAGCCTCAAAAAACGATTAACTTCAACAAACCTTACACCTTCGCTAAATTCCATTAAAACAGCGACCGGAACAGGTCATTAAAATCTACATTACTTAAAATTCCTTTATGTTCCCATCAACAACATACCGCAACAGACGCGAACAACTCAAAAAAACCTTAAAATCCGGACTAATCCTTTTCCCAGGAAACGGCGAAAGCCCCATGAACTATGCTGATAACTGGTATCCCTTTAAACAAGATAGCTCATTTCTGTACTACACCGGCATCAACGGAATTTCCGATCTGTATTTTCTGATTGATATCGGCAACGATCGTGACATCCTTTTTGGAAACGATGCCACGCCCGAAGAAATGGTGTGGACAGGTGCTGCTGAACCCATGGTCAACTTGGCCGAAAAATCGGGTATCGCTACCGTTAAACCTGTGAATGAACTAGAAGCCTATCTGAAGCAGCAAAAACAAAAAGGCCAAAATGTCCACTATTTATCCCCGTATCGCGCTGACCTCAAGATACAATTGGCGGAACTCTTGGGCATGGGACCAGCTGAGGTCGATAAGAATACTTCCATCGAGCTGATCAAAGCCATTATCGCCCAACGCGAGGTCAAGACAAGCGAGGAACTTGTTGAAATCGAAAAAGCGGTGAACACCACGGTCGCCATGCATACCCACGCCATAAAGAACACTCGCCCGGGAAGATCCGAACTGGAGATCGCCGGTGAGTTACAGGCGATTGCCATTGGTGGCGGTGGAAATATCGCTTTCCCGATCATCCTAACAAAAAACGGACAATATCTGCACAACCATGCCACCCAAGATACCCTTTCGGATGGTGATCTAGTACTCTGCGACTGCGGTGCCGAAAACGCTATGGGTTATACGGGCGACATGACCCGTACTTTTCCCGCCGTAGAGCGGTTCAACGAGGTACAGCGAAACGTATACGATATTGTGCTAGACGCCCATAATACGGCTGTTGAAGGCTTGAAGCCTGGAGTTTTATATAAAGATCTGCACCTTCTGGCCGCCAAAAAATTGGTGGAAGGCCTGACCGGCATGGGCATGATGAAAGGCAATGCCGATGATGCCGTCGCTGCCGGGGCGCATACCCTGTTTTTCCAATGCGGACTAGGGCATATGATGGGCCTTGATATCCACGATATGGAAAACCTAGGCGAGCAATACGTTGGCTACACCCCCGAACTAAAGAAAAGTACCGAATTCGGATTAAAATCCCTGCGCTTGGGCAAGGCCTTAAAAGAAGGTTTTGTCGTCACCGTAGAACCCGGACTCTACTTTAACCCCTTTTTGATCGATGCATGGCGGGCAAAAGGTAAATTCACGGATTTCGTAAATTATGATGCCGTCGAAAAGATGAAAGGTTTCGGCGGAATACGTGTTGAGGAAGATTTTGTCATTACCGCGTCGGGAAGCCGTTTGTTGGGAAAACCATTGGCAAAGACCCCGGATGCGATCGAAGAGCTTAAAAATTCGCGATAATCCGCTTCGCAATTGTATCCAACAATGCATCGGGAAGATCATGCCCCATATTCTCCAACCAAAGGCTATCCGCATTCGGGATAACCGACGCCATTTTCCGCCCATGGGCGATTGGAATCACCGGATCTTGTTTCCCATGAACCACCAGCGCGGGAATTTTGAGCTCGGCAAGGGCATCATATCGCGAACCCGACGCTTCAATTGCCTTTTGATGATGCCGGCCCGCAATAAAGTTATAGCCATTGCGCTTTTTCAGGTTGTAGAAGGCCGCTTCGGCTAACGGTGCTACGGCAATGTTGCCTTCAGCCTCGCCCATCAAAATTCTCTTATGCACCAGCTGAAGCTTTATCTTTCCCTTTTTACCACTTAGGATGCCATATTTTACAACGGCACTTATCATCTTGGTAAGTATTTCAGGGTTAGTTTGGGGCAATCTGCTATCAAGAATATCCCCCGTCGACATAATCGAAGTTAAGCTTGCGGTGCGTTCAGGGTGTTGAATAGCGATAATCTGACAAATCATCCCGCCCATGGAGGCGCCCACAAAATGTGCATTTTGAATACCCAACGTGTCCAATATGGCTATAGGATCCTCGGCCATATCCTCAAGAGTATACGGGTTTTTCTTGTCCCAACCCTTCTCCGAATCGGTAAGTCCCGTCCCGCGATGGTCGTAGCGGATGACACGGTATCCGGCATCGGTAAAGGTGGAGATAAAATCCAAAGGCCAACTCAGGGCATCGTTCGCCGCGCCCATCACCAAGACCACGGTACCTTTCACGGAATCTTTTGGGTGGATGTCTTCGTACCAAACTTTCCATCCCTGAGAATTGGCAAAGCCGGTTTCACCGGTTACGATTTCGGCAAGGGGTTCATCCATTACTTGCTTGATTACTATTTTTGATTCCTTGGATATTTTGGGGACTGAGGCACAGGTGTAGACCGTGGCGCTGAGAAAAAGGGCCAACAGAATAGCGCCAAAGATTTTAAGGAGTTTTTTGATACGGTACATTCTTTTTTCTAACAGATTCCATACGGTAAAAATAGATGATAAATCCTATTGCCAAAAATGTTCCGAAGACAGAGGGTAAAATTTGGCTATATGGATGGTATTGAGGGAATACATTCCCTACGAAAGCGGCCAGAAGAGCTGTGAAAGCTGCAACCATCTTATAAATATGCTCATAGATCCAGATTTTTTTATAACGCTCGGCAGGAATGAAGTACCGCAAGAAGTCATAGGCGATAATCAGAAACAGGGCCCCTACTGTACTGTAGATGACCACAGGCGCCCAGATCATTCCGATCGATTCAAGATAATACAGAAAGTAGATGGCGGAACTTATCGCAATGCAGGCTACACCAATGTCCAGCAGTTTTGCCTTGTTCGATTTTAATTTTAGTATCCTGTAACCGGAAAATGCTTGGTAGCCGGATAATAGCGTGAGAACCAATAGAAACGCATTGGCCTTGAAAATAAAGACCCCTGCCAATGCAGTACCAATAACCACGGTCATGGCCACTAGAAATAGTCGGCCCGTTCTAATGTGAACCTTGCCTCCCTTTTTGGTCGCCATGGCAATAATACCCAGAAGCAATGCCAACGAACCGAATATGATATGAACCAATAGGCTTATTTGATGCAGAAATGTGTAATCCTCCATTTGAAAAGTTTAGGGCAAAACTCTGTAAATGGAGCGAACTAAGCGACCCATCCTATCCGCTGAACCTTATTTTTTCAACTTTTTTTAAATTCGGATGGAGCTAGACCTGTATATTTCTTGAAGTAGCGATTAAAGGAGGATTTAGATTTGAATCCGCAATCAAAAGCGATTCCGAGAATGGACAAATGATCGAAATCGGCAGATGATAACTTCTTTTTAACCTCTTCGATGCGATATCGATTGACGAAATCATAAAAATTCATCTGAAAATGTTGGTTGATGACTTGGGAAAGTTGTGCTTGTGAAATCTCACAATAATCTGCCAGTAAGGGAAGGCTAAGGTTTTCATTTAAAAAAGGCTTCCCTTTGTCCATATAGTCGGCAAGTTTTTTAGCCAGCTTATTAATTTTTTCCGGGGTTAATCCCGATTTGGCGTAGGCTGCGGTTGACGTTGTAATTATTGAGGATGGTATACCATTGATATCACCAAAATCCATATTGGAAAAAATAGCCGTCTGGCGAAACCCATAAAATCCGAAGCCAACCAACATAAAACTCAAAAGGATGCCTATTAGGGGGAAAACGGTATCCACATAAAAAAGTTGGAACTGTGTAGCCCCGAAAATTAAGAAAGAGGCTAAAACGAACAAGATAAAATAGGAATAGACTATATAGCTAACCCAGTTCAGGTTTATTTTCTCTTTAAACGAGAAAAAACCGGCAATGGTTTTACGATGTCGGTGCAAAAGCACCAAATCCCAAACGCAATATAAAAAGCCGGAAATGGCAAGGGGAATGGCATAGAAAAACATCCAGCTTGGCGGATTGGGCGGAATCTGAATATAGCCGTTAGATGCCGTTAGCGTCAAGTTATGATGTTCTTGAAGAAAATAGAATAAGCCGATAAAGACCGCATAAACACCGAGATGGCCGACTAAGGTTGTCCATAAAACCTTATGGCCCGTCAATGCTAAAATGTACAAAAACAAAAGGGGAGCGCCCAATAATGGCAGTCCAAAGCCCGTTATTCCCCAAAGGCCGTGAAGATCGAATTGATAAATGGTGATTTCGTAAAAAGTGATTTGGAGCAGCGTAACGGCAATCCAACAGAGAAAAAAATAGTCTTCTTGCCGCTTATTTTTCTTTAAAAGCAGAAATAGAAACATAAAGGCCCCAATACCGAGGCCTGCATTTAAGATGATTTCCATAAATCCTCATTACAGGACTACAAACTACGGATTTATTAGAAATACCCTTGAATACGCAACGATAATTATTTTTTTCCAAATGAATTCCATCCCTGAGCCGTCAACGGAATCTTGGCATTCCCTCGCGAAACCAAATGGGCTCCTTCGTTTTTATCGGTCATATGGCCTATAACGGTCATATTGGGGTTGCCCTTGATTTTGTCGAAGTCGTTTTGGTCGATGGTAAACAGTAGTTCATAATCCTCGCCACCGCTGAGGGCGACCAGTGTACTATCCATTTTAAATTCCTCGCAGGCCGAGATTACGGTGGGGTCTAACGGAATCTTTTCCTCGAACAGGTTACAGCCAACCTTGCTGTTTTTGCAGAGGTGGAGTATTTCCGAGGAAAGTCCGTCGCTGATATCGATCATTGCAGTTGGCTGCACCTCCAGTTTTTTCAAAAGTTCGACGATATCCTTTCGGGCTTCAGGTTTTAGTTGCCGCTCTACGATATAGGAATAGGGCGTTAGGTCGGGCTGCGTGTTCGGGTTGACCTTAAAGACTTCCTTTTCCCGTTCCAGCACCTGTAATCCCATATAGGCCCCTCCGATATCTCCGCTGACTACCAGAAGATCGTTGGGTTTGGCGCCGCTTCGATATACGATTCTGGCTTCGTCGGCCTCTCCCAAGGCTGTGATGCTGATCAGCATTCCGGTGGTCGATGAGGTCGTATCACCTCCGATAAGATCTACCTTAAAAACTTGGCAGGCCAATGATATGCCCGCGTAAAGTTCTTCTAAAGCCTCCAAGGAAAACCTGTTCGACACGGCTACGGAAACTGCGATTTGGGTTGCGGTGGCGTTCATGGCATAGACATCCGAAAGATTGGCCATTACCGCTTTATAGCCCAAATGCTTCAAGGGCATATAGCTCAGGTCGAAGTGCACGCCTTCGACGAGCATATCTGTAGTTACGATGATTTTTTTGTCCTTGAAATCAAGTACGGCGGCATCATCACCGATACCTTTTATAGTCGATTTGTGGGAGATTGAAAAATTTTTGGTCAGATGGTCGATAAGGCCGAACTCGCCCAGTTGTTCCAATGCGGTACGTTCTTGGTTTTTGTCTTCTAGCATGGTGCAAAAGTATGGGTATTTTCTATGTTTTACTATTTGCATTGCCAATCGAGAAATGAATAAGGATGGTGTAAGGTTTTGGCCATTTTGTTTACTAAGAATCTGTTTGTAAGCCTAATGTCGTTTTTTTAGCGGTGAATATCCTGGAATTTTGGTATCAAACTATTGATTGTCAATTATTATTGATTCTAAGCCAGCTATAATTGTTATCTTATAGCTTAAAAGAGACCCATCCCGCTATGTCATGAAAAAGAATTACTTCCTATTTATTTTATCCATCGTTTTTTTGGCGTGTTCAGGCGACGACAATACTCTCTTGGACGGTAAGCTCGATATTGACGAAATGCCCGGTCCCGATCCAGTGGTCGATACGATTTCTGGTTTTACGCCCTGCGAAAATGGCATAGCCGGCATTTACCCTTGTGATGGCTATGATTTTTTGGGACGAATTTCCCTAGACGATTTTGATGCTGTATCCGGAAACGACAGTTGGGGCTGGACGGATCCGACTACGGGCAAGGAGTATGCCTTGATGGGCTTAGATAACGGTACGGCCTTTGTCGACATTTCCGATACTGAAAACCTAATCTATTTAGGAAAACTGCCCACCGCCAGTGTTTCGGATGCATGGCGCGATGTAAAGGTCTATAAAGATCACGCATTCATTGTGGCCGATAATGGTTTGGATGATGATGCCCACGGGATGCAGGTGTTCGACCTTACCCGATTGCGAAGCGTTAATAGTCCGCCAGCAACTTTTGATGCCGATGCCCGTTATACCGGATTGGGCAGGGCGCACAATATCGTCATCAATGAAGATACCGGTTTTGCCTATGTGGTAGGCACAAACCGTGGGGATGCATTTAAGGGTGGGGCGCATTTTATAGATGTTAGGGACCCCAAAAATCCAGTCGCTGCAGGGGGATACGCCGATAACGGATATTCCCACGATGCACAGGTAGTTTCCTATAACGGTCCTGATACCGATTATATGGGAAGGGAAATTTATATAGGGGCCAACGAATCCCAAGTCATAATCGCTGATGTTACTGATAAAGCGAATCCTTCGGAAATAGCTACCGTGGTCTATCCGAATATTTCATATACCCACCAAGGCTGGTTTACGGAAGATCAGCGGTATTTTATCCTAGGGGATGAAACGGATGAGATCAATTTTGGTTTCAGGTCGCGCACTTTGGTATTCGACCTTTCCGACTTGGACAACCCATCTTTGTACGACACCTATTCAGGGGCTACGAGTGCTATCGATCACAACGGGTATGTGAAAGGGAATGAGTATTTTTTGGCGAACTATTCGGCCGGTATCCGAGTCTTGGATATTTCGGATATTACCGGAAAGTCCATCGTCGAAACCGGTTTTTTCGACACCTTTCCATCTACCGATACTGCCAGGTTCGACGGGGTGTGGAGTGTTTATCCATACTTCGAGAGCGGCAAGATTGTCGTAAGCGATATCAATTCCGGATTGTTCGTTATCAAGAAATCCCAATGAAAAAAATAACATACATATTCGCATTGGTCTTGTTGTTTTCTTGCTCTAAAGACAAGGATGACCTCATCGACGAATCGCAGGTTAGATTTCAAGGGCAGGTGGAATGGATCAAAAACTTCGGCGGCTCGGGTGACGATACAGCACATGCAATAATAGCAACTACGGATGGCGGGTATGCCATTTTAGGCTTTTCCAACAGTATCGACGGTGATCTGACCGATAAAACTATCGAAGTCAACGATTATTGGTTGTTAAAGTTGGATGCGGACGGAAATCTGGAATGGAACAAGACCTACGGCGGAAGCAAAGATGACCGCGGCCAAAGCCTTGTACAGACCAAAGATGGAGGCTATGCCATGACGGGCTATGCGATGAGCAGTGACGGCGATGGCAGCAACAACGAAGGCTTTCACGACAACTGGATCGTAAAACTCGACGCGACGGGAATGATCGAATGGGAAAAGAGCTTCGGATTTTCCGGACACGACCATTCCTACGACATTCTGCAGACCGATGACGAAGGCTTCTTTTTTGTGGGGTTTCTGGATATCACTTCTGCCCGTGCCGATGGCAATACGGATAAAGGTGGCTCCCTGACCGCTCACGGGGTCGGAGAATTTTGGGGTACCAAGATCGACCCCAAGGGCGACCTGCAATGGCGCGGCTATTTTGGGGGTACAAACAACGATCGGGCGCATGCAGTAGTTCAGGCCGATGACGGGGGTTTTGTCCTGTCGGGCTTTACCGAGAGCGACGATTACGATATTAGCGACACACGGGGCAGTTATGATTTTTGGATCGTAAAAGTTGACCGTAACGGCAATCTGCTCTGGGAACGCTCTTTTGGCGGCACCGGTATTGAGATTTCCCGGGATATCGCAAAGACCTACGATGGGGGTTACGTGGTTGCGGGCAATACGTTCAGCAACGATATCGACATATCAAAAAATTACGGGGAATCTGATGTGTGGATGTTAAAAATCGATGCTACGGGCGAGCTGGTTTGGGAGCGAACCTATGGCGGTAAGCAGTTCGATGCCGCACAAGGCATCAGTGCCAGTAAGGATGGTGGATTCATCATTGTCGGCAACTCCAAAAGCAAGGATAGCGATACCGATGCCAACGCTGGTGAAAACGATATTTGGGCTATAAAAACCGATAAGAACGGCGATATCGTCTGGCAAAAAGCTTTCGGCGGATCGGGACTTGATTTTGGCTTCGACATCTTGGAAACGGAAAGCGGAAGCATCGTTCTCGTCGGGGAGACGGCAAGTGACGATTTTCCGGGTATTGGATATAAAGGGAATACCGATGCTGTTATGATAAAGGTTAAATAGTGATTATTCTTGTGTTGATTTTAATATGTTTTAAAAATTGGCTTGATTACGAATCGACAAAGCAGGTCGAGCAAAGAGCAAGACCCCGGCGCTAGCGGTAAAGCCTTATTTAAGAAAATTGAACACAAAAAAACTGGAACGATCAAGCTCCAGTTTATAAATTGATTTCGAATAGCTATCAAATTCTATCCCACCGAATACCCATCTCGGTACGTGCGCCTCACATATTTGTTCGCAGGTTCGAAATTGGTGATTTTCATGTTGTCGGCATCCCATTGTAGGCGTTTTCTACCCAAAAATTGGGCACCGCCGCCCCAGAAACTTTTATTCTCGGCGTTGGGATCGACCTCGAAATACGCTTTCAACGCCAGGTTGCCGATTAAGATACTTTCGGTAAACGGTCCGGCATAATCGAACGATGAACTGGTCTCCGCATTGCCGTAGCCCGCCATACAGGCATTGACCCATTGTAGGTAATGGCCCTCGGGAACACGTGGAACAGTTTCTTTTACGCTGATCTGCTCGTTGAGCGTCAAGGGCAAGAGCCGTGGATTTTCACCGTAACAATCGGCCAACAATTTACCGTTGGTGCCGATAAAGAGCACACCACCGTCCCAATTTCCGAAGGGGTCATCGTCACCGAGTTCATCGGGTCTAGACGGGCGTAGTCCGCCGTCCATCCAAGTGACGTCGATACTACCTGTACCGTCCGTTTTCGGATATTTCAGGGCAATCATACTACTATTCGGGAAGCTTTTGGGGTAGTTGGCGGTCTCGAACTTTCCTTTGAATGCATCTGAAATACTGCATTCAACTGTTGTTGGATAGAGAATGGGGAGAATTCGGTATACAGGGTCCATAATGTGGCAAGCCATATCGCCGAGTGCCCCTGTACCAAAATCGGACCAGCCCCGCCAATCGAAAGGTAAGTATGCATCATTAAAGTCTCGTGTTTCGGCAGTACCCAGCCAAAGATCCCAGTTCAAACCTTTCGGTATTTTATTCTTTTTGGTAGGGGTTTCCAGTGCTTGTGGCCAAATGGCCCGGTTCGTCCAACATTGTACGGTATGTACGTCGCCGATTAACCCGGCGTCATAAATTTCCTTCATTTTGCGCACGCCGTCACCTGATCCGCCCTGGTTGCCCATTTGGGTGACCACCTTGAACTTTTTCGCCGCTTCGGTAAGCATTCGGGCTTCCCAAATATCGTGGGTTAACGGTTTTTGTACGTATACGTGTTTTCCCATTTCCATGGCTTTGTAGGCGGCAACGGCGTGATTATGGTCAGGGGTGGAAACGGAAACGGCATCGATATTGTTCTTTTCTTTGTCCAACATTTCCCTGAAATCACTGTAATATTTAGCTTTGGGGAAAGATTCTCTTGATTTCACCGCTTGCCGATAGTCAACATCACAGAGTCCCACGATATTAACATTAGGACTTTGGGCAAACGATGATAAATCACTCTCGCCCTTACCGCCAGCACCTATACCAGCAATATTAAGAGTATCACTGGGCGCAACAAAGCCGGGCCCGCCGAGCACGTGCCGAGGAACTATCATGAACCCTGCGGCCGCAAGCCCAGAATGTTTTACAAAGTTTCTACGCGATTTGCTTATGATCGAACTTTTCTTCTTTTTTGACATAATGATAATTTGGTTTTTTTTAAAAACTGAAGTAGGGAACAAGGTACTTGAATTATTTTTATTACCAATTTAAAAGTTTCATGCGCTCATTGACCGTAATACACCTGACACATTCTATTCCATCATAAGAATCACCAATAGTCCCATACGTTATAATAATGTTATGGGCTATGGTCAAACCCCATGAAAGACTTATATTTGTAGACTATTTGGTCTAATACCAATGAACTATGATTCAAGTATCTGAAACAGCTAAAAAAAGGGTGGTCAATCTAATGACCGAAGAAGGTTACGATGCTACCAAAGATTACGTTCGCGTGGGTGTAAAAAGCGGTGGGTGCAGTGGTCTGTCGTACGAACTGAAGTTTGATAACAAGATAGAAGAATCCGACAAGGTTTTTGAAGACAACAATGTGCGAATTCTTGTAGATAAGAAGAGTTTCCTGTACTTGGTAGGTACTATTTTGGAGTATTCCGGTGGCCTAAATGGAAAAGGTTTCGTTTTCAACAACCCTAATGCACAGCGCACCTGCGGTTGTGGGGAGAGTTTTTCTCTTTAATTTTTTACTTTTAACATACAACGAATATGGCATATACAGAAGAAGAGCTGAAAAAAGAACTGGAAACCAAGGAATACGAATATGGTTTCTATACGGATATCGAGTCGGACACCTTCCCCCCAGGTTTGAACGAAGAGGTGGTTATTGCCATTTCCAAAAAGAAGGAAGAGCCTGAATGGATGACGCTCTGGCGTTTGGAGGCCTTCAAGTATTGGAAGGAAATGGAGGAGCCAGAATGGGCCAATGTGCATTATGAAAAGCCTGATTTTCAAGCTATTTCCTATTATTCCGCACCGAACAGTAAGCCGAAGTACGATAGTCTTGATGACGTAGACCCCGAATTGCTGGATACCTTCAAGCGATTGGGAATTTCGATCGATGAGCAGAAGAAATTGTCGGGGGTGGCCGTTGATATTGTGATGGATTCCGTATCTGTGGCGACGAGCTTTAAAAAAGCTTTATCAGAAAAGGGTATTATTTTTTGTTCGATTTCCGAGGCGATTCGTGAGCATCCTGAATTAGTGAAAAAATATATAGGTTCGGTAGTGCCACAAAGGGACAACTTTTATGCCGCCTTGAACTCTGCTGTTTTTTCCGATGGTAGTTTTTGTTATATCCCTAAAGGTGTACGCTGCCCGATGGAACTATCTACCTACTTCCGTATTAATCAAGCAGGTACGGGCCAGTTTGAAAGAACGCTGCTCATTGCCGATGAAGGTAGTTATGTAAGTTACTTGGAAGGGTGTACCGCGCCATCACGAGACGAGAACCAACTACACGCCGCTGTAGTCGAACTCATCGCCATGGATGATGCCGAGATAAAATACTCAACGGTACAAAACTGGTTCCCCGGTAATAAAGAAGGTAAAGGAGGGGTATTCAATTTCGTGACCAAAAGGGGGATTTGCGAGAAGAACGCCAAAATCTCTTGGACCCAAGTGGAGACAGGTTCTGCAGTAACTTGGAAATATCCATCCTGTATCCTGAAAGGCGACAATTCCATCGGTGAGTTTTATTCCATTGCCGTAACGAATAATTTCCAGCAGGCCGATACTGGCACCAAAATGATACACTTGGGTAAAAACACACGAAGCACTATTATATCCAAAGGAATATCTGCAGGAAAATCCCAAAACAGCTACCGAGGCCTTGTTCAAGTGAACAGTCGTGCGGACAACGCAAGAAACTTCTCCCAATGCGATTCACTTTTAATGGGTAACGAATGCGGTGCCCATACTTTTCCCTATATCGAGGCCAAGAATCCAACAGCGATGATAGAGCATGAGGCCACGACCAGTAAAATCGGGGAAGACCAGATTTTTTATTGTAACCAACGAGGTATCAATACCGAAAAGGCTATCGCACTTATTGTAAACGGGTTCAGTAAGGAAGTATTGAACAAACTGCCCATGGAATTCGCCGTGGAAGCGCAAAAACTTTTGGAAATCAGTTTAGAAGGTTCTGTGGGATAGATTGTTGAGGAAGGCCGCAATAAATCAGTCGAAGTTAGCTCATTTTTGAAAAAATACGTAAAATAAGTAACAACATGCTAAAAATTAAAAATCTACACGCAAGCGTAGAAGGAAAAAAAATATTAAAGGGAATCAACCTCGAAGTGAATGCGGGAGAAGTACACGCTATCATGGGCCCCAATGGTTCAGGTAAAAGTACTTTAGCTTCGGTAATCGCCGGTAAGGAGGAGTTTGAGGTAAACCAGGGCACTATCGAGTTCAACGGCGAGGAGCTGGACGAGGCTTCCCCCGAAGAACGGGCACATAAAGGTATTTTTCTTTCCTTTCAATACCCCGTTGAAATCCCCGGAGTGTCGGTCACCAACTTTATGAAAACGGCAATCAACGAATCACGAAAAGCAAGGGGGCAAGAAGATATGCCCGCTAAAGAGATGCTCAAACTCATCCGTGAAAAATCGGAACTGCTGGATATAGATAGAAAATTCCTTTCCCGTTCCCTAAACGAAGGCTTTTCCGGGGGCGAGAAAAAACGGAACGAGATCTTTCAGATGGCGATGTTAGAGCCTACACTCTCCATTTTGGACGAAACCGACTCCGGGCTCGATATCGACGCCCTTCGCATTGTTGCCAACGGAGTGAACAAGCTGCGTAGTGACGATAAGGCAACTATTGTCATTACCCACTACCAGCGTTTGTTGGAATATATCATTCCCGATTTCGTACACGTTATCCTCGACGGAAAAATAGTAAAATCAGGAGGCAAAGAGCTGGCACTGGAGCTTGATGAGAAAGGGTACGATTGGCTCAAACCGGAAACCGTGGTATAAATCGAGTTGTCAGTTGCAGTAGGCGATATCTCCCCGCTAAAAATCTGGATTCCCGAGGATAGATATCACCGGTAACAAAAGTACGAGGTACAAAATACGAGGTACGAAGTTTTAAAAAAAAGGGAAAACAGAATAATTTGTGAAAATTCGTGTCTAAATCAAATAGTTGACAATCAGTTTTTAACCGAAGTCGTCATATAATAGTTCATAATAATTTAGCCGCGAATACTTTGTACTTAATTCTATTTAAACAGATTTCCGCCGTAGGTTACCCCTGAGTGGAGCCGAAGGGCAGGAACGACATAAAATATTTTTTTGATGGATCTAAAAGACAAGTTAATATCATCATTCATGGCGTTCGAGAGCAATGTCGATGTCGAACATGCGGTACATGACGTTCGTACACAGGCCATGAAAAACTTTGAATTGAAGGGCTTTCCCTCCAAAAAAGAGGAAGAATGGAAATATACCTCCCTGAACAGCCTTCAAAAGACCGATTTCAGTATTTTTCCAAAGGAAGAGAATACTTTGGAATACAAAGACGTTAAGAAGTATTTTATACACGAAATCGATACCTATAAAATCGTTTTCGTCGATGGTATATATAGTTCCTACCTTTCTGAAACTACGCATGACGGAGTTGATATCTGCTTGATGAGCGCTGCCTTGACAAAACCGATGTACAAACAGGTCATCGATGTGTATTTCAACAAAATCGCCTCAAAAGATGAGTCATTGACGAGTTTGAATACGGCATTCAGTAGGGAGGGGGCCTATATTTACATCCCAAAAAATAAAATGCCCAAAAAACCGGTCGAAATCGTTCATTTTGCCACGGGTAATGAGGCCTCTTTGATGTTACAGCCCAGAAATCTAATAGTGGTCGAAGAAAATGCCGAACTTCAGGTAATCGAAAGGCACCAAAACCTGACCTCCAATGAGGTATTGACAAATTCGGTGACGGAAATATTTGCCGCGAAGAGCGCCATCATCGATTACTATAAAATTCAGAACGATAAAGCAACGGCTTCGTTGATCGATAATACATATATCGACCAAAAGGATAAGAGCGTTGTGAAGATTCACAGCTTTTGTTTTGGCGGAAAACTAACTAGAAACAACCTAAATTTCTATCAGAACGGGGAATATATCGATTCCACTATGAAAGGCGTGACTATTTTAGGCGAGAAACAGCATGTCGACCATCATACGTTAGTACACCACAAACAGCCAAATTGCGAAAGCCACCAAGATTATAAGGGGATTTACGGCGAGAATTCCACCGGGGTTTTCAACGGAAAGATTATCGTCGACAAAATTGCCCAAAAGACGGATGCCTTTCAGCAGAACAATAATATTCTGATCAGCGATAAGGCCACAATCAACTCCAAACCGCAGTTAGAGATTTTTGCGGATGACGTAAAATGTTCTCACGGCTGTACTATCGGCCAGTTGGATGAGGAAGCACTTTTCTATCTACAGACACGGGGTATTCCAGAAAAAGAAGCCAAGGCGTTGTTGATGTACGCCTTCGCCAACAACGTACTCGCCAGCGTTCGGATTCCGGAACTTAAGACTCGCATCAATAAATTGATTGCTAAAAAGTTGGGGGTTAATTTGGGGTTTGATTTATAGTTGGCATTTTGTCATTCCCGCGAAGGCGGGAATCTGTCGAGTAAGAATAGAAGGTCAAATGAGGCTAATTTTTCTTCAACTCCGCTCAGGATAAACTACGGCGGGGATCTCTTGATAGATAGCTAGAGCTTTTGAGGCCCATACATCCTTCAATAAATAATATCAAGATAGATCTCAATTCTCAAATCATGTAATTGTAGATGGAAACTTGAATTGGAACGACTACGACATGATTATCCCATTTGGTTGTTTTATCAGGGCAAAATATTAATCACCCTACCCATCTACATTTAAATGCATACTCGGTATCTTTGTAGCCTATGGAAACTACTATGCTCGACGTACAAACAATACGCAAAGATTTTCCGATTCTAAACAGAGAAGTTAACGGAAAGCCCTTGGTCTATCTTGACAACGCCGCTACTTCGCAGACCCCCAAACAGGTCATGGATGCGATTGTCGATTACTATTCCAATTACAACGCAAACATCCACAGGGGTGTTCACTCACTCTCGCAAGAGGCTACCGATAAATATGAGGCGGCCCGGCGTAAGATTCAACACCATTTCAATGCTGCCAAACCTTGTGAAATCATTTTTACTTCAGGCACAACACATAGTATCAATCTTGTCGCGAACGGATTCACAACCTTACTGAAAGAGGGAGACGAATTGCTGGTCTCCGCCATGGAACATCATTCCAATATCGTGCCTTGGCAGATGCTGGCCGAGCGTACGGGGGCCATTTTAAAGGTGATTCCTATAAATCTAGAGGGCGAACTGCGTATGGACGAATATGACAATCTGCTCTCGGACAAAACCAAACTTGTTTTCTGCAACCATATTTCGAATGCTTTGGGCACCATTAATCCTATCGAGGAAATTATACAAAAAGCCCATGGAATAGGGGCTGCCGTATTGATCGATGGGGCACAGGCCGCACCCCATATTAGGGCCGACATGCAAAAGCTTGATGTTGATTTCTATACCGTTTCGGCCCATAAAATGTGTGGTCCGACAGGTGTCGGAATGTTATATGGCAAAGAGGAATGGCTCAACAAACTACCGCCCTATCAAGGTGGCGGCGAAATGATCGCCGAGGTAACTTTCGAAAAGACCACCTATGCCGATCTGCCCCATAAATTCGAGGCTGGCACGCCTAATATTTGTGGGGGTATCGCCTTTGGAGCGGCATTGGATTATATGAACTCGATAGGTTTTGAGGCCATTGCTGCTTATGAACATGAGCTGTTGGAATACGCTACCCGAAACTTATTGGATATCGACGGACTCAAAATATACGGTACTGCCAAAAACAAGACTTCCGTAATCTCTTTTAATATCGAAGGTATCCATCCCTACGATATCGGTACTATTCTTGATAAATTGGGCATTGCCGTAAGAACCGGTCATCACTGCGCGCAGCCTATTATGGATTTCTACAAAATTCCCGGTACGGTACGTGCGAGTTTTTGCTTCTACAATACCAAGCATGAGGTCGATGTTTTGGTGGAAGGTGTGAAACGGGCAGCAGCCATGCTTAAATAAACTGTGACAAAGTTGATGGTCTTCTAAAAAAAATAGACTCTCACGAATTTCAATCCGCGAATGTCATAAACAGGTTCCCGGACTTTTTCAAAGTTGAACGTGCACAATCCCTTAACTATCACAAACCTTTGATGGGCAGCGCGACTTATTGTATTTTTGTACGAATAGTAGCTATTCATCGCAGGTCAGAAATTGCAAATCTTTATCACAAACGAATAGTTTTCTAAATTAATGAAATGAACATCAAGGAAATACAGCAAGAAATAGTTGACGAATTCTCAATGTTCGATGATTGGATGCAGCGATACGAGTACATGATCGAGCTGGGTAAGTCGCTTCCATTAATCGATGAGAAGTATAAGACCGACGACAATATCATAAAAGGATGCCAGAGCAGAGTTTGGGTGCATGCCGAACTGGAAGATGACAAACTTGTGTTTACCGCAGATAGCGATGCAATTATAACGAAAGGTATAATCGCAATATTAGTCCGGGCTTTCAGTGGCCAAAAACCACAGGATATTATCGAGGCAGATACAGAATTCATTGATGAAATCGGTCTAAAGGAGCATTTGTCCCCCAACCGTGCCAACGGCTTGGTGAGTATGATCAAGCAGTTGAAACTGTACGCCGTCGCATACCAGACACAATTGAATTAGTTTATGCGTTTATTTCGGCCTTCGGCCTAGTTTGTGAGTTTGTATTCCCTCTCATAAACAGATAAACAGATAAACAGATAAACCCATAAACCAATAAACCCATAAACCCATAAACTTTCAACATGAGCGAAGAAACAACAATAGATACCAATGAACTCGGTGAGAAAATCGTAACCGTGTTAAAGACCATATACGATCCCGAAATTCCCGTTGATATTTATGAACTGGGACTGATTTATGACGTGTTCGTAAATGAAGATAATGAGGTGAAGATTCTTATGACCCTCACTTCCCCTAACTGTCCCGTTGCAGAGTCGTTACCTGCTGAAGTCGAGGAGCGGGTGAAATCGTTGGATATGGTAAAGGATGCCGAAGTTGAAATCACCTTCGACCCGCCATGGAGCCAAGACCTGATGAGTGAAGAAGCCAAATTGGAACTCGGGATGCTATAATATGCTTTTATTTGTAATTCCCGCGCAGGCGGGAATCTGTTTGAACTTTTATGAAAAATTACATGTCAGAAACTCCTGAGCCAATATTAAACCGAGTCGCCCAAAGCAAAATCATCACTTTTAATCTCGAGGATTATTATCCCAAAGGCAACAGGACTCTTTTGGATATAAAGGGTTGGCTGTACGAGGGGTTTGTCCTTAGAGAAAAGGAATTCAGGGTAGCGTTGGCGGAACATGACTGGACGCAGTATCAAGATGCTTTTGTGGCCCTGCACTGTTCTTCTGACGCCATTATACCGGGCTGGGCCTACATGCTTATCGCAACAAAGCTAGAGCCTTATGCCTCGAAAATCCTACAAGGTGACCTTCAACAGCTCGAAACCTCGCTATATCAGTCGGTTATCGAAAGGTTGGATGTCTCCGAATTCAAAGACCGTCTGGTCATTATAAAAGGCTGCACTAACAAACCAGTACCGGCCAACGCTTATTTGTTGATAACCCAAAAACTTCAACCGGTTGTTAAGTCTCTCATGTACGGTGAAGCCTGCTCTTCTGTTCCACTTTTCAAGAAAAAATAGTTGTTGATAACCACGTCTTTATTCATAACAACACCCTAAAATTTGTTAAAAAGCTTGTTGGTTTATTGTTAACAATTCTTACTTTTGCCCTCTTAATTTGAAACAGTAAATACTTACTACTATGAAAAGAGTTTTATTGACATCTCTGATGTTTCTTACATTTATTATAGGCTCAGCGCAGACATTAGAGGAATTGAAAGCTGAAAAAGCCACAAAGAACGATTCGATAGCTGACATACAGGGCAGGGTAGACGGTCTTCAAGGCCAAATCGATGCTTTTCCAGGATGGAAAATAGGTGCCTTTGGTACTATCGGGGCAAAGCTTTCCAATTTCAACAACTGGTATTCCCAAGGCGTACCCAATAATTCATCGGGGAACATCGGTGTTACCGTAAATGCATTCGCCAACCTAGATCGTGAGAAGTTCTTTTGGAAGAATTCGGGGAACGCCAATCTACAGTGGGTGAAGTTGGATAATGAAGATATCGAAACCGATAGCGACAAATTCGAGGGTACTGCCGATGTTTTTACACTTACCTCACTTTATGGGTATAAGTTGAGCGAAAAGTTCGCCATTTCGGCCTTGGGCGAATACCGCACCTCTGTCATCAACAACTTTAACGACCCCGGTTACCTTGATTTAGGTGTGGGTGCTACTTGGACACCGATTGAAAACCTTATTGTAGTCATACACCCCTTGAACTACAACTTTGTCTTCGCTGAAAACGACGCGGTGTACGAATCATCGGCCGGTGCCAAAATTGTGGCTGATTACACCCGAAAATTCGGGAAATTGAACCTTAAATCTAATTTCTCGACCTTTCAGAGCTATAAAGGTTCCGATTATTCCAACTTTACGTGGATTAACTCCTTAGGCTACACGCTATGGAAGGGTATTGGTCTTGGTTTCGAGTTCGGTCTAAGAGGTAACCACCAAGAGGCGTTAGCCCATGCTTTTGCACAAGAGCCGGCATTGGCCGTACCACCAACTTTCGAGAATACTAACAACGATTTACAGACGTATTGGTTGTTCGGACTTAACTATGCTTTCTAGGGAAGATTGATCATAAGTGACATAAAATTGAAAAGCCCTCCGGTCAGGAGGGCTTTTCTTTTAAAGTAGGGTTAGTTAAGTTTGGTTACACAGTCAGTTATAAGTCAAACTTTAGGTTTCAAATACAGGACGAATCTAAGCCAGTTTTCGATGAACGGTAAATTTTTGTTGTGAAAGTGTAATAAATTGTTGTGTAATCCGTTAAAATGTAGGTTATCGTCGGGGAAATGTGTCTTAGACACCATTCATGAATTAAAAAGTCTCCATTATCCATTGAAGTGCTTTTTCATGCCGACCGTACGCCAAATATTCCCATCCGCACAATTATCGATTTTAGTCAAAAGCATACCGTTATATTTGAGTAACTTAGAGTTTGTTCAATGCACTCCTGTTGAATTGCTATTTTGAAAGTAGCTTCAAGACTCGAGTAAAACAGTCACTTAACCTAAAACACTATCAAATGTTAGAAGCCGTAATCGTAGACGATGAAATAAAGGCATTGCAGAGCCTTACTTGGGAACTTACCAATTTTAGCGATGAAATACAGGTCGAGGCCTCATTCACCGATCCTTTTGAGGCATTGGAATATTTGGAAAAAAATACGCCGGACTGCCTTTTTCTGGATATCGAAATGCCGACGATGGACGGTTTTCAGTTTATCCAAAAACTGACCAACAAGAACTTTCCGGTGGTCATTACAACGGCCTATAATCAATACGCTATCAAGGCCTTGAAAAACGAGGCCATCGATTATCTATTGAAACCTATTGATTCAGATGATCTCAAAGAGACCATAACGAAGATCAGAAAATACAATGCGAAGAATTATACGGCAGAGCGGTTAGAGAAAATACTGTTGAACTTCAACGCGAATGCCAAACATAAAAAAATAACCTTCAATACGGACGGCAAGTTGGTTTTTTTGGATAGTGATGATATCCTCTACGCCGAATCGGACGGTAATTACAGTACCATATTTCTGGCCGACGGCCACAAGATGGTGCTTACGAAAAAATTGAAGGAAGTCAATGACCTCTTACCGGAAGATTCCTTTTTTAGGATACACAATTCGTATATCATCAACTTAAGTAAGATAAAGGAGTTCCTGAAGACCGATGGTTATGTCGTCTTGCAATCGAACCATAAAATTCCAGTATCCCGACAGAAAAAATCCGGATTTTTAGATATGTTGTAGCACTTGATTTCATGCAATCCCACAATCTTTATAACGCAGCTTCCCCCCGCACGTGTTTTTTGTATCCCGCGCAACTTTGTGTTTCCGTATTTTTCTTCTTTTTATTTCTTGGGGGATATGCCCAATCGATTCCCGATACTTTTAAAGCCTCAGTCGATAGCCTGGTGCAGGCCAAACCGGTGATCTTTGCCGATATCCACCGGATTTTGGATCAAAACAGGAATGACACCCTGCTCATGCGTCATGTGGCGAACACCTCGGCCAAAAGGCGTTATGCTGCCGGACAATCCTATGCCCTCAATGAACTGGGCCGTACTTATCGCAATAAATCTTTATATGAACAAGCCATCGCCCTCCATAAAGAGGCCCTCGATATCGCCGAAAAGGCCGATAATTTGGAGTTAAAGGTGTACAGCCTGAACTTTCTCGGCGTTGTCTACCGGAGAATTTCTTCCATTCGCATGGCCATGGACTACAATCAACGGGCCCTAGAACTGGCCCAGACCGTCGAAAAGCCTTCGGAAAGTCTAAAAAAAAGTATCAACGTTTCGTTCAACTGTATCGGAAACCTCTATCTGATGCTCAAGCAGTACGATGCGGCCATCGTCTATTTTGAAAAGTCCCTAAAACTTGAAGCCGAACTTGGCAATACCCGTGGGCTTGCGGTCAATCATCAAAATATCGGCAGATGTCTTGAAGAGCAGGGCAAACTCGGTCCGGCCCTAGAGAATTATCGTACCTCGTTGGCCTATAACGAACAGATCGACAACGATATGGGCCGTGTGATCTGTAAGACAAGTATCGCACAGGTTTATCTAAAAAAGAACCTGACGGATGACGCCCTAAGCTTGCTCGAAACCGTCTTGCCCGTGGCGCAAAGATTGAGCGACGGATTTTTGATTGCTCCTGTTTACATCGATCAGGGTTGGGCGCAAATGCGATCCGGACAATTTGGCAAGGCGGAAGAGAATATGCTCGAAGGCTTGAAACTGGCCGATTCATTAAAACTGCAAGGGGAATCCGCACGTGCCAACCATCTTTTATCGGAGTTGTTTGGGCATACCGGCGAATATAAAAAAGCCTTGGACCATAAATTAAAGGCCGACTTGATCGATGAACAGGTTTTGAACGAAGGTACCGTTCGCTATGTAAACGATATCATCTTGCGTTATAATTCGGCTAAGAACAGCAATAATCTGCAAGTATTGTCCCAGCAGAACGAAATGTATCAAATGGAACTACGCACGACCCGAACCATACTTCTTATCAGTGGTATTGCCCTGGCTTTGTTGGCGGGCATTTTTTATATTCTGTACCGACAGTACCAGCTCAAGAACGAAAAGAAACTATTGACCTTGGAACAGAGCATGCTTCGTAGCCAGATGAATCCGCATTTTTTGTTCAATTCACTGAATTCCATTAAACTGTACATCATCAATAACGATCAGAAAAATGCCGTGCATTATCTGAACAAATTTGCAAAGCTGGTGCGGAAAATTTTGGAATCATCTTCCGTTCGAGAAATTCCGTTAGCCGAAGAACTGGAAACCGTCGAACTTTATATGACCATCGAGAACATCCGTTTTTCCAACGAGATAAATTTTAATATCATCGTTGATAAGGATATCGACCCTCACACCGTACGCATTCCGTCATTGATTTTGCAGCCTTTTCTCGAAAACGCCCTTTGGCACGGATTGTCGAGCAAGCAAGGCGAAAAAAATATCAACATTCATATCTCCAGTGACAAAGCGGGATACATTCATATTGCCATTACCGATAATGGAATAGGTAGGGACGAAGCCGACAAGATAAAGCGGAACAAGGTGTTGAAGCGGAAATCTGTAGGCATCAACATTACGAAGGAACGTTTGGCCAATTTTGCCAAAGATTATCAAAATCCGTTTCATTTAGAGATTGTAGATCTTTACGACGAATTTGGAAAGGCTAGTGGTACCAAGGTTGTACTACATCTTCCTACTACTTAAAAATTTGGGATTTAGGATTTCATTTGTGTTCTACCGCAACTTGTTCTAGTTCCGCATACCATTCGGTCCCGAACTTTCGGATCAAAGCTTCCTTCACGAATTTGTAGATGGGTACTTGCAGTTCTTCGCCCAAAGCGCAGGCAGGGTCGCAGATTTGCCACTTATGGTAGTTCACGGCGGTGAGTTCGGTGTATTCTCGCACCCGAACGGGATAGAGGTGGCAGGAAACAGGCTTTTTCCACTTTATGACACCCTGTTCATAGGCTTCTTCGATACCGCACTTCGCCGTTCCATTTTTGGTAAAGGTCACATAGGCGCATTCGCTATCGTTGACCAAAGGGGTTTCCCATTCCCCGTCCTCACCTTTGACAAAGGCCCCGTGTTCTTCGATGGCGTCGATACCTTCTTGCCGTAAAAAGGGTTTAACCTTACTGTAGATGTCCACCAGAATATCGGTCTCGCTGTCTTCGACGGGCGCCCCGGCATTGCCGTCGATGCAGCATGCGCCTTTACACGCGGTTAAGTTGCAGACGAAATCTTTCTCGATAATATCTTCGGATACTATGGTTTTTCCTAGCTGGAACATTTTAGAATTTTTGGTGCGCAAAGATAGCTTTTCCGGAATGGATTTACGAACCGTAATTAATTCGGATTTTCGTACAATAATCCTTTTCATAAGATGTAATTTTGCCGTCCTTCGGCAAACGCTCAGGAAACGAACTAGATGCAAGTCGGTAGGAAACCTTTGATAGATAAAATTTTAAAAATCAATATGAAATTCCATTTTAATTTTCGGGAAATTGCCACGGCGACTATGGTGCTTTTTGCTGTTATCGATATTTTGGGGAGCATACCTATTATTATCGGATTGCGAAAAAAGGTGGGCCATATCCAATCGGAAAAGGCTTCCGTTGTGTCCGCCATTATCATGGTGGCCTTTTTGTTCGTCGGCGAGGAAATTTTAAAACTTATTGGTATCGATGTGTATTCATTTGCAGTGGCAGGAGCATTTGTTATCTTCTTTTTGGCCATCGAAATGATTTTGGGGGTAACCCTTTACCGTGAAGAAGAAGCTGAAAGTGCCTCGATAGTGCCCATTGCCTTCCCATTGATTGCCGGTGCCGGTACGTTGACTGCCATACTAGCACTGCGTGCGGAATATCATGTGGAGAATATTATCGTAGCCATTATCGCAAATACTATCTTTGTATATCTAGTCTTGAAATCATCAAAACGGATTGAAAAGGTATTGGGCAAAAATGGCCTCAGTGTAATCCGAAAGGTTTTTGGGGTGATTTTGTTGGCCATAGCGGTAAAGTTGTTCGCGACCAATATTAATCAGCTGTTTTGAAATTCGTTAAACCGTAGAGACGCGATGTATCGCATCTCTACCCTTAAAATAGTAACATGAACAAAACACTAAACATAATCCTAATAGTTCTGGCCTTGGCACTTATGGCCTACAACGTTACGATGGTCAATTTTCAAGATCCTTTGGAAGGTGATAGTACTGTTGCCTTAATCGGGATTTTGGCGCCGCTATGCGCTATTGCTCTGTTACTCATTTTCAGAACGAGTAAAAAGATTCAGCGGAAAATCGAGGGAAGGTAGTTCGCTATGCGCTTTTCGCCATACGCCGAACGCAAAAAAAAGCGGTTAGCGTACTGCGATAAGCGCAAAGCGCTTTAATTATTCGCCTCGATAGCCTCTGCATCCTCTTGTTTGACGGCCGGGTTGTCCAATTCCAAGACTTTTTTAAGCATCGCGTCTTCAGAACTTTTTATCTTGGCATGTACGTTGGCACCGAATAACTGCTCGGCCAAGGCAGCTTTTAAATATGTTTTTATAGGACTTTCATAGTCGTAAAAATTCATCTTCAGGTTTCGTTGAAGGGAGTAATCCACGAAGTCTTCGAACAGAATATCGTCTACCGAGAAGTCTTTTATAAACTCCTGCTCCGAATAATCCGCATATTGTTTTCTATTCCCATCCAAATGTTCAAAAATAAAATAGGAAAGCCAACCATAACTGTCCATGCTTTCAACCGCCTCCTCTTCGTTTGTACCGATCGGTACGAAAACATCGGGAATGATACCACCGCCACCATACACCACCTTTCCTTTAGGAGTAGTGAATTTTAAGGAGTCCGCCACTTTTATGCTGTCCACAGATATCATCTCACCACTGTGATACCGGTCGGTAAAAGTTTGATAGTAATCCTTGGTTCCGTTTTTATAGGATTTTTGGATGCTGCGTCCGGTAGGGGTATAATATCTTGAGACGGTCAATCTTACGGCAGACCCATCGCCCAGATCCATTTCCCGCTGCACGAGTCCCTTGCCGAAGGAGCGGCGGCCAACTATGGTGCCGATATCATTGTCTTGCAGGGCACCTGCAATGATTTCACTGGCCGAGGCGGAACGTTCATTGATCAAGACATAGACAGGCTTGTTTTCAAAACTTCCCTTTTTTGTAGCACGGATCTTATCTATTTTTCCTCTTTTATTTTTGGTAAAGAGAATCAATTTTTCATCCTGTAAAAACTCATCGGCCAGCTGTTCGGCAACCCCCAAATAGCCCCCAGGATTGTCCCGAAGGTCGAGGGTAAGTTTTTTGGCACCCTGTTTGCGCAGTGTGCCCAAAGCGGACTTGAACTCTCTGTAGGTAGATTCCGCAAAACGGTTTATCTTGATATAGCCCATATCGTCCGTTATCATAAAATAAGCTTCAACGCTTTTGATGGGTATCACACCGCGTTTAATGTTTACGGTAAACGTTTTATCATTGCTCTTTCGATAGATCTTCAATTTTACTGAGCTGCCTTTCTTACCTTTAAGTTTGCTAACGATGGCATTGCTGGCGAAATCCTTGCCGTACAAGGTGTCGTTATCTGCCATCAAAATGCGATCTCCCGCCTTAATTCCATTGAGAGAGCTAGGCCCTTTGGGTATTGTGCGTATGACCGCAATAGTATCTCTATAAGGATAAAAGTTGATGCCAATACCTACAAAATCCCCCTTCATGTTTTCAGAGACCCTGCCCATTTCGTCTTTTGGGATATATACTGAATGCGGATCTAATTTTTCCAGAATTTGGTTTACCGTAACATCGACAATGCTGTCAGTATCGATGTCATCTACATATTCGTAGTCGATATAATCGATGAGCCGATTGAGTTTATCCTTTTTAGAATTGGTGCTGAAGAGTTTTTCAGGGGAATCGTTAAAATGTAGTTTGCCACCTACGAAAATGCCTAAGGCCAGTGCCGCGGCTATGATGGTCGGCCAAATGTAGCTGTGTTTTCGTTTCATAGGGTTATTGGGCTATTTAACACTAGACTAAAGTCTTGATTTCGGGAAGGTGAACGAGCTCGACCCCGGCCCGTTCCAAAAACGTTAATCCCGAACCGTCTTTATAGGCAACTTGGTAGACTACACGTTTTATGCCAGACTGGTGAATCAGTTTGCTGCATTCCCGGCAAGGAGATAGTGTTATGTATAGAGAGGCATTTTCGCACGATTGGGTTGAAGCGGCAACCTTGCTTATGGCATTGGCCTCCGCGTGTAAAACATACCATTTGGTATATCCTGCGTCATCTTCACATATATTCTCGAATCCGGTAGGTGTGCCGTTAAAACCATCGGAAATAATCATTCTGTCCTTAACGATAATGGCACCCACCTGTCTGCGTTCGCAGTAGGAAAGCTTGCCCCATTCCTGGGCCATGCGCAAGTAAGCTTTATCGTATTTTTTTTGTTTACTTTCTTTCATTCCGCTTTGGGAAAGATTACTAAGGTACCCGCTTTGTTGCATCCTCACAATAATATGGGGTTAATTTTACGTGAAAATCGATGAGTGGTCAGGTAAAAGGAAATGTTTTAAGCAACATAGGTAGGGTAAGAAGAATAATCAAAAAGGAAAAAATGGTGATAAAAACGCTATGTTTCATTTTTGTAAAGGATGAAACAAGAAGGGAGACGACTAATACCGAGAGTACGATGATTACCTGTGAAATTTCTATACCCATTGCGAATCCCAGTAAAGGGGATAGGGTATCGTCTTCTTCCGCCATCAGCATCTTAAAGTAGTTGCTGAACCCGAACCCATGAATCAATCCGAAAAAAGCGGTGGCGAGGGCATGCAGCCATAAATTATCGCCTTTCGCTCCCGACTTCACATACAAAAGGTTGAAAATGGCGGTCATCACAATCGTAATGGGAATCAAAAATTCGATAAGTCCGGCATCTATAATTACAACATCATAGGAGCTCAACGCCAACGAGACGCAATGGGTTATCGTAAATACCGTGGCAAGAACAACGACTTTTTTCCAACTTTTAAACGTAAACGGCATGGCCAACGCCGTCAAGAATAGAATGTGGTCGTAGGCATTGATATCGAGTACATGGTCAAGGCCGAGTTTTATATAGAACCAAAAATCTTGCATACCGCCAACTTACCCAATTCCCCTTTCCGATTGTATTTCTTCGTAAGCCTTTTGCACCTCCTTGAATTTCTCCTCGGCACCGCGTTTTATGGCCTCGTTTTCGGTGTTTACTCTGTCAGGATGGTACTTTTTGGCCATAGTGCGATAGGCTTTTTTTACTTCATCATCGCTTGCCGATTTTTCGATTTCGAGAATTTTATAGGCATTGTTCGCCGATTTGATGAACATGGCCTTAATGCTCTCAAAATCGCGTAGCCCGACCCGTAAATAGCCTGCAATCTCACGTATTTTTTCAATTTCTGGATTACTGACCGAGCCGTCTGCCTGTGCGATTCCGAAGAGAAAATGCAACAGTTGAAGACGGACTTCATAGCGGGTGCGTTGGTTTAAAAAAGTACATATCCGTTGGGCGGATATTTCCCGTTTCTCTACCACTTCGTTAAACGTCCTAAAAATAGCATTGGCCTTTTCCTTGCCGTAGGTGCTAAGGAAATATTGACGTACATAGTCCATTTCGCGCTGGCTCACCTGCCCGTCCGCCTTGATGACGATGGAACATAGTGATAGGAGGTTCAGCTCAAAGTCGGCAGGGGAAACATTCTGCCTTGTCATATCGCTAAAAATCGTTTGTGCCCCGCCACCTTTTTTGCTGAGGTTGTCGATAAAGCTGCCCACTAAAAATCCAAGAATCGCCCCGGGAAAACGAAAAAGATAATATCCTGCGATGGCCGCGAACCATTTGATCATGTCGTACAAAAATTTTGGCAAAGATACTGAAAGAGAATAGAAAATAGAGAAGAGAAGAAAAACAGAAAAATTACTAGCACCAAAATCTTCCCGAAATTTCGGGACCAAAAAAAATAATCGACATTTCAATGTAATTAGGAATTTTTAATCGTAAAATATGGACTTAGCAGTTATCTAAATTGCGCTTCGTAATAGGTAATTACACTAATTAATAGGATATTATTTCGTGCCTTCGTGCCTTTTCGTCTAGGTTCTAACAGCCTCGAAGCTTCGAGAATCTTGTTTCCCAATTCTTTTTTCTTTTCTCTCTTCCCTTTGTTCTCCTTTCTTTTTCCGAACGAAACGTTAAGTATCCCGTTAAAACACGACTAATTCAGTATCTTTGCTATCCAAATAAAAAACGTAAAACTATGTATCCCGCAGAACTAGTAAAACCAATGAGAGACGACTTGGCCTCGGCCGGGTTCGAAGAATTATATACGGCCGCAGCGGTCGAAAACGCGATCAATAAACCAGGAACAACCTTGGTGGTGGTCAATTCTGTCTGTGGCTGTGCCGCAGCAAACGCAAGACCTGGTGCGAAATTGAGCCTGCACAACGCCAAAAAACCCGACCATGCCGTTACGGTTTTTGCAGGTGTAGATGTCGAAGCGGTGAAAGCTGCTCGAGATTTGATGATGCCTTTTCCGCCATCATCCCCCAGCATCGCTTTGTTCAAAGATGGCGAATTGGTACATATGATAGAGCGTCATCACATCGAAGGTCGTCCGGCTGAACTGATTGCCGAGAATTTGACTGGGGCGTATGACGAGTTTTGTTAAGTCCCCTTCCCAACCCTACGCATTCCCCTTGCTATCGCTCGTTTGATGCCTGAGGGGGAGGGAGTCACTTAAAGCATTTTAAAGACCATTCCCGATGAGAATGGTCTTTTTTTTATTTTTCGTCTAGCGTCTATTCTAATTTTTCTTTCCAAAAACATTCCCAGTATCTTATTTTTGCAATATGCAGAAGCTATTGGCATATCCGTTGAGCGTGCTCTACCTGATGGCATTCAGTTTGACGTTATTGGTTTTTCATCCAATACAATGGGTCTGTTATACCCTTTTTGGCTATGAGGCGCATCGCAAAAGTGTTGCCCTGATGAACCTTTGCCTTATGCGGAGTACCCTTTTTTTAGGAACCACATACAGTTTTGAAAATCCGAATGATCTGCCGACCGACCGACCACTGATAATCGTTCCCAACCATCAGAGCATGCATGATATTCCCCCAATTATTTGGTATATGCGGAAGTGGCATCCCAAATTTGTGAGCAAAAGCGAATTAGGTAAGGGTATACCCAGTGTTTCCTATAATTTACGGCACGGGGGTTCCGTTTTGATCAATCGCGAGGATAGCAGGCAATCGTTTAACGAAATAGCCAAATTGGGAAGATATATTGAGGAGCACAACCGAAGTGCGGTCATATTTCCGGAGGGGACAAGAAGTCTGACCGGGCACCCCAAGCCGTTTAAGGCTACCGGACTAAAAGTTTTAATGAAAAACGCGCCATCGGCTTTGGTTGTACCAATCAGTATCAATAACTCTTGGAAAATGATGCGGTATGGCAAGTTTCCCAACGGAATCGGTAACCATATTAGTTTTCGGGTACATCCGCCCATCGAAATGACTGAAAATTTGGATGAGGTCATTGCATACACAGAAAAAGCAGTAGTATCAGGATTGACTTCCTTTGAAACAAAATCACAAATTAGCGATACGACCAATGTCTAAGATGACCGATACCGAGATTGTGGAGCATACCATCACCTTTGTTAAGGGAATCTTGAAGGGGGCCGAAGGTGGGCACGATTGGTTTCATATACAGCGTGTTTTCAAAAATACATTGTTTATTGCCAAAGATGAAAAAGTTGATGTTTTGGTGGTCAGTCTGGCTTCGCTTCTACATGATATTGCAGATGCCAAATTCAATGATGGTGACGAAACCATCGGGCCTGAAATGGCAGAAAACTTTTTAGGGGAGCTTAAGGTCAAGAAAAAGACCATCAGCCATGTGGTCAAGATCATAAAAAACATGTCGTTCAAGAACAGCCTGCAAAAGAAGCGGGGACGCAAGTTCTTGTCGAAGGAGTTAGAGGTGGTTCAAGATGCCGATCGTCTAGACGCCATGGGAGCCATCGGTATTGCCCGGGCGTTCAATTACGGAGGTTTCAAAAATCGGGAAATCTATAATCCTGATATCGCTCCGAACCTTAAAATGACCCGGGAAGAATACAAGAAAAGTACAGCCCCGACAATCAACCACTTCTACGAAAAACTACTTTTGTTGAAAGATAAAATGAATACCGAAACCGGAAAGCAACTAGCCGACGAACGCCATCGATACATGATGGACTACCTAAAACAATTCTTTAGTGAATGGGATCCGCTAGCGCTACCGATCTAAGGAAGTCACTCTGTATAGGGATGTATTTTAAAACAATCGCATCTGTCCGCATTTGTATGTTTCATGTAGGTCATGATTTAGGGGCGGAAAGCTTTTGTCCTTAAAATAGGTATGTCGGGCCAATCGTACCAAATCGTGTATTTGTGTCGCAATCTTCCCTTCTCCGCGGCTACGGATGCCGAATCTGCTATCATTCAAACTACCACCATGGCATTCCTCGATTTGATGTAGCACTTTATCGGCTCGGTCGGGAAGGGCTTTCTTTATCCAATCGGTGAAAATACCACCTATGGCACCGTTCAAGCGAATGACAGTAAAACCAAAGGATCTGGCGCCGTTGTCAGAAACCGCCTTGGCCAAGTTCAAGATTTCATGACTGTTTATGCCCGGAATAATTGGGGCCAACATCGCGTTTACAGGAATACCGTTTTCGGATAGAATCCGGATGGTCTCCAACCGTTTTATGATGCTCGCCGTTCGGGGTTCAAGAATACGGCGTGTTTCTTCGGATAGGGAGGTGACCGAAACATTGACACCGATTAGTCGGTCTTTGGCCAGTTCCTTCAAGATCTCCAGGTCACGGAGTATCATTGCATTTTTGGTAATTATGCCCACAGGATGCCTATATTTCAGGAAAACTTCAAGACAGGCACGGGTAATGCCGAATCTTTTCTCCGCAGGTTGGTAGCAATCCGTATTACCGGATAGTACGATAGTTTTGGCTTCCCAGCGTTTGCTTTTCAATTTGGCCTCTAATAGATCGGGGGCTGCTTTTTTGACCAATATCTTCCTTTCGAAATCCAGACCGGCACTGTATCCCCAAAACTCATGGGTGTTTCGCGCGTAGCAGTAAATACAACCGTGCTCGCAGCCCTGATAAGGGTTCATCGAATATTGCATCCCCACATCAGGACTTGTAACCTTATTGACAATGGTCTTCGGGAAAATGGGAATGTACTGCGTTCTGTTCTTATCTGCCTCCTCGCCTTCGAGACGGCAGAACTCCAGAAAATCATCCCGTGTCTCGTGAATGTTTTCGAGAAATTTATTGGGGGTGTTTTGTTGGGCGCCGCGGCCTTTGATATAGTTCTTTGGATTCAAATTATGGATTTAATCCAAATTTATGGATTTAATCCTATTTTAATTGATAGAAAAATGTTAATTTTATAGTCCTCCCCTGCGCAGGGGAGGACCCCGATTAAAGATTTTAGGTGTTTTTTGAATAATTGTTCCGAATAGTTTTTTGCAAACTCCCTTGGCTCACTTCACCGAGACCCGTACCAACTGCTTCCTACTACCCCGTTTCGCATAAAATAGGAGATTATCGGTAGTTTTATCGACCAATGGCCGAGAGACCATGATGGGTAGGCGCACATCTTTATCGTCCACCAATTTTTTATGGGAAAGTGTGCCACCATTGTCGACCTTGATGACGAACATATTCGGATTACGGCTGTAGCCTTGTTTGAATATGATACGTTCGTTGCTCATTTTCTGGGGGTTTTCGCCTGAATTGATAAAGAAGTACATGTCGTTGCCGTCACCATAGGCGGTGTAGGAAGCGTATGAAGCATCGCCTTGGGTCACTTCGGCCTTGTTGATGTTCCGAGCCCATTCCATTTCACCGGATGCATCCAGTTTTGCAACTACGATATCGTTGTAATGATACCGGTCGGTAACTTGGGTGCCTCCTCCGGAAATGTCTTGCCCCTTGGTAACAAAGTACTCTTCGGCACTGAATAGGATACCGTTCCCTGGCGTGATGTGAACGTCCTTAAAAATCAAATTTTTGAGTTCAGCATCGACTTCGCGGCCGAACTTGTCCATCATAAACTGATCCGAAAAGGGATTGTATTTTTTGTTCTTGATGTTTAGCGAATTGGCATCCAAACTAAAATAGACCAATCCGTTATAGCGGTTGTCTTTCCGGTCGGCATAAAAACCGACTATCTTAAGGTCGTTGCCAGACAAAATCGGCTTTAACGATTCTGGAAATCTGGAGGTATCATTGAATTCTTGAATCTGATGTCCGTTAGCGTTGATTTTGACTAGCTCGTATTGAAACCTTCTTTCGGTGGCCTCGAAACGGCGTTTTTTAAAGAAGGCCTTCCCCATTAAATAGAGTGTCTTTAGGTCTTTTGATACCTCGACATTTTCAAAGGCATAGTTTTTATCGGTAATCTGCGTCGTAAAATCATAGGCTATTTGCTGTTTTAAATCCGTTCCGAAGAGATACATCTGGTATTTTTCGTCCCTTCCCTCGCGGTGGTGTACCGTAATGGCAAATGCGGAACGCTCATCGTTAAAATGAACCGCTGTTGAAAATCCGTTGCCAAAGTTTCGGTTATACTTGCTTGTGGCAAGTGGGTTGATCACTTCTTTCGAAGCAACCGAAAGGAGTTCCCGTTTGGTAAATTTAAAATCGTGTAGCGGACTTTGATGTGTGATATACTGATAAGCCTCTTGCCCGACATTATATACTAGTTCGAGCAGGTACAGTTGTCCGTTTTTCACAAAACCATCGACCATGTGGTCCCCGGCATATTTGTAGTTATAATCCCGCACCAAATTGAGGTCGGCATCATAGATTTCGATAAAATGCCCTTTGGGGCGAAGGGGATATCCTCCATAGTAGGTGCGCACAAATACGGTCTCGTTTTCGGTGGAGATATCACTAGTGAGCAAGGTGGAGTATTTATACCTATCGGAATAATTTTCGCCCAAACTATATTCGACAGGGATATCCTGCGCTTGGGAAAACGTAAGCGTGGTCAAAAAGAGTAGGGCGGCAAGGCCCATCGAAGTTTTCATAAGTAGGTTTTTAATTGAGACTAGTCATCAAGACCTTAATTTGGGATTTAGGGCATGATATTCTTAGTTTCTATTCGCCCGGAAAATCGGCCTTGCGCTTGTTCAAAAATGCCGTAGTACCTTCCTTAAAATCGGCAGTACCGAAACATTGTCCAAAAGATTTGATCTCAGCGGAGTAACCGTCGGTATTCTTAAAACCCGCATTTACCGCTTTTATTGCATGGCGGATTGCGACAGGGGAGTTTTTCGATATCTTGTCCCCTAGGTCTTCGCAAAAGGATAGTAGATTTTCTTGGGGTACCACATGGTTGACCAGGCCGTAATTCAAGGCACGGTCTGCTTCGATCATCCCGGCGGTCATAATCAGCTCCATTGCTCTTCCCTTGCCGATAAGCTGCGGCAAACGCTGGGTTCCGCCATATCCTGGAATTACCCCTAACGAAACCTCCGGAAGCCCCATTCGGGCATTGTCACTAGCTATCCGAAAATGGCAGGCCATAGCTAATTCAAGTCCTCCCCCCAAGGCGAACCCGTTAACGGCGGCGATTACCGGTTTGGATAGGTTTTCCACAAAATCGAATAATAATTTTTGCCCTTTTGCGGCCAGTTTGCCCCCTTCTTTTTCGGAAAAATCAGCAAATTCGGAGATGTCGGCCCCAGCAACAAAAGCTTTTTCGCCGCTGCCGGTCAATATAATAACCTTGATTTCTTTTTCGGATTCAAGTTTCTTGAAGGCCCCATGCAATTCTTGGATCGTATCGCGATTCAAGGCATTGAGCTTGTTCGGGCGATTTATAGTGATGGTGCCGATCGATTTGTTTTTTTCTACTAATATGTTGTTGTAGTTCATGTGATATTAGGGTATCAAGTTATTCACTTATTTTTTCCAGGTCGACCTTACATTAGGTCTAAAATTCCAACGATTTGAATTCTCTCACTTCTTTCTTAATAGATTTGCTTAAAACTTCAACCTACGTTTCCCGCGGAAACCGCACCGTAAAAACGGTCCCTTTCCCGGGTTTCGAGGAAAAATCTATACTGCCCTTGTAGGTTTCTACGATGGTCTTCACCATGCCTAGCCCAAGGCCCATCCCGCTCGATTTGGTGGTAAATTTGGGCTCGAATACTTTTTCCCTGTAACTATCCTCGATACCGATACCATTGTCCGCTACACAGATTTTTATAAAATTACCATCTCCGGCAACGGAGACTAAAACGCGTGGTGATGCTACCTCGGGTACCGCTTGAATGGCGTTCTTGACCAAATTTGTAACTACACGGATAAGCTGGGTGCGATCTAACTTGGCGATAAGTTCTTCTTCCTCGGAAATAAAATGGATATACTCTTCGTTGAAGATATCCAATGCCAGCTTAACGACCTGTACCACGTCGAGGGTTTCATTCTGTTGGGCGGGCATTTCGGCAAAATTCGAAAAGGCAGAGGCGATACTGCTCATGGTATCGATTTGTTGGATCAGGGTCTTGGAATATTCGGCCACTTTTTTATGGATGTCGGGGTCTTTCGGGTCGAATTTATGTTCAAAGCTCTGAACGCTCAACCGCATGGGAGTCAACGGGTTTTTGATTTCATGGGCCACCTGTTTCGCCATTTCGCGCCAGGCCTGTTCGCGTTCGCTTCGGGCGAGTTTGGCCGCACTATGTTCAAGTTCATCGATCATCGCATTGTACGAGTCGACCAATTTTTTTATTTCTTCACTGGGGTTTACAATCATTATCTTCTGATTGCTTTTGGTCAGATCGGTCTGATCGAGCCTGTCCGATATGGTCTGTAGCGAACGGGTGATATAGGTCGATATAAAATAGGCCAATCCGATAGCAATCAATAACATTAAAAAGTACACAGCGGCCAGGCGCATCAACAGCTCCCGAAGTTCCATGTTATTGAAAGTATCATCTTCGTAGTAGGGTAGATTTAATATACCGATAGGTTTAAATCGCCCATCTTTGATATAGGTATAGGATGCGCGATAGTTATCGCCGGCCAAGGCTTTTTCTTCTACATAGCGTTTGTTGGGGCTGGCCTCCAATCTTTTCAGGATGTAGTAATCCAAACAATTGGAAATCGAATCGGTTTCGAACTTTGCCCGTGAACTTTTGATTAGCTGTCCCTCAAGATCATAAATGTTCAGGCGCTGGTTTTGTACGTTTGCAATCTGATATATCTGCTGATTGAATATTAATCCTAAATTTTCGGTGACAACTGGGTACGTGGTACTTTGTAGGGCATATTCAACACTTTGCCGCACCTGCTCTTCCTTACGCTCCAATCGCTCTTGGTGATAGTCTCGTACCTGTTCGCGAGACTGAAATATTGCAACGCCCGCAATTAGTACTGAAGATATGACCACCAACAAGATCATGGACACGAATATGCGCGATCTTAAGGATAGTTTTTTGAACAAGGGGTTGGAATTTAAGACTAAGGTAGCAAATATTGAACCAAAATAAGATCAAGTTGAAGTACAAGTATCAAGTTCAATCGGTCTCTCTAAAACACTTTGCCCCGAATTTTTTGGGGCGCTTGACAGTTCAACTTTTTCAGGTTTCAGGGTTTCTGTTTCTTATCCTTTTATAAATCTTTATCCCCAACATCAAAAGAATCCCTAAAACTAGGATGCCGACAACCCCAAAAATCCAATCGAAAGCATTTTTAAGGATGGCCAAAAAAACGATTGCAAAAAGAATAAGCGTTGCGACCTCGTTCCAGATACGCATAAAGTTAGAGGTGTATTTGATTTCGTTGCGCTGTAATTGTTTGAAAATCTGATGGTTTTTAAGGTGATAGACAATCAAAAGAACGACAAAACCTAGCTTAACGTGCATCCACGGTTGCTGTAGCCAACCCGGCATGAGTAGCAACAGCCATACGGCGAAAAGGGTCGCTAAAACTGCGGAGGGCCAAGTGATGATATACCAAAGGCGCTTTGTCATCAATTGCAATTGTTTTGTCAGAATTTCCTTTTCGGGTGAGGCTTTTTTGGATGCCTCGATGTGGTAGATAAAAAGACGCGGAATATAGAACAGACCTGCAAACCAGGTAATCACAAAAATCAGGTGCAGGGCTTTGATGTAGTCGTACAAAGAAGTTTAAAGTTTTGTCGTAGGCATCCCTACGGGGTAGGTTACAGGCATCAAAGTTAGCCAATAATTGCTAACCGATAATCAGTAAGCCTTATGGCTACCTCAAAATATCAAAAATCGCCATTATCCTTGAATCGATGGGTTGGTTGGTACTTCTTTTATCCGGAAAATCTTGAAAGATATATCGGAGCTTCCCATTTTCGTCAAGCACCAAAAATTTGGGGGATTCTGGGATGGAGAGGTTTTCGATGTACCAGCCGATACACTCGTTCAAAACGGGAAAATCTGCCTTGCGTGTGATAGCCTTGGCTCCATTCTTGGCTATGAGCGCCACAGCATTATACCGTCCGGTTTCTATGAGGTCGTTCATCGATTTGATATGGGAATTTCGCATCTGCCCGGGTTCCTTATATAGGCCTACGACCGTATATTTTCCCAAGAAATCCTTTTTGTTAACGAGCATCCCCCTATCATCCGAAAAACTAAATCCGGGTAATGGCTTTCCCAAAAAATCAAATACGAGGTACACTCGATCGTCATCCTCTTCATTAAGCACTACAATAGAAATGTTTTCGATAACCGAATCTTGGGCCTGTACCCTTTCGAAAGTTTTATAGGTAACGATCTGTTGACTATACTCTTGCGCCATCAAGTCAAGCCCGGCGTTCAGAGTGCTTTCGTCGACCACATCGTTTTCTATCTTGTAATATTTCTGGTCTTGGGCAACCGCCGAACAGAGTAACATCGATATCGCCAAGAGTGCCAGGGTAGTTTTCATAACTGCATAGTCGAAATTTATAAGGATATCAAATATAACGAAAAGTCACTTGAGATTCTATTTCAAGTATGTGGAAATTATCTGGTCTATATCGCTCGATTCCTTCAATTTTAATATTTCAATGTTCACGGTGTGTCTCAGTTCACTGTTCAAAGGGAAAACAAAGCCATAATGTTGTGGATTGAGATTCCTTTTGCTCAATTTAAAATCTGTCTTTGGTGCCGTGTTCGCGATGTATTCCAAGGGCAGGATATCGTAGACCAGTGCATCTACATCGCCGTCGATCAGTAATTTATATCCCTCTTCGACTTTGTTTACGGTAATCGGGATGCCCCCCACCGCTTTGAAGTTATCCAGCATTTTTTTGTAATTGGGCACGGCCACTTTCTTGCCCTCGAGCTGGCTCAACGAGGTGATGGTTTTTTCGCTTTTACCGGCCAGAGTGAGAGTTGTGGCGATACCGGCAACGAACGAGGTAGCCATAATCAGCGAAATGATCATCCAAGAACCGATAACGAACCTGCCCAAGGGGGTTCTGGGCGCTAAATCCCCGTAGCCCACCGTAGTCATAGTTACCAAGGCCAGCCAAATACCGGATCCAATACCCTTGATCGGCTTGTCGCCGTATTCGTCGGGATATTTTCTGCCCTCAACCAACCAAAAGAGAAAGCCTACAAAGGTCAATAGCATAAGAAAACCAAATACCGCATAAAGAAAATTCGTACTGAACAAGGGTTTGATACGATCCCACAGCGTTTGTTCCATAACTGGCGCCAATATGCCCATTTCCGTATCGAAAAACGGTTGCGAAAACGAAATGTTCTCCGCCCGTTGCGAATTGATGGTTACGGGTCCGATCAGCGCGTCGAGCTCGCCGGATTGTATGGCAGCGATCCCGTCATTGATTGACGCGTAGGGTTTGAATTCATAGTCCAACTCAGCGTTAAAGGCGATTTCCTTCCAAATGTCGGGGGCGATACCCTTGGCTTCTTCACCGGCCATTACAAAGGGCTCAGATCCGGCAAAGCCTACCCGTAGCGTGCTGTCTTTTTTGGTTTGGGCGGAAAGTTGAAGTATAGAAAGGATAAAAAATAAGGATAGGTGTATTTTTTGCATATATGTATTTGAATGTATGGAAAATCGGCTTTCTTTCTAGTGTTATAGGTATGTGCCTAAATGTAATTAAAAAGATTTTCGGATGAAAACTTCGACGGGATAATCATACAATGTTTGGGATTGCTTACTTTAGGGCTTGGAAGACATTGCAAATACAGCCTTATACGTTTTGCCAATTGTTATTTTAAGAGGCTGAAAAAGATCATATGACCAAAACAAAAACCCTTAACGCCAAAGACCATCAGACTCTCCACACCGCCAAACAAAAAATGGAAGATATCGGTTGGGCTATGGAGGGACTGAACAAAATGGGTGGCTTTATCGATAGCCGGGTACAGTTATTGCCGGAAAAGCAGCAAAAATGGCTACAGCAGATCAGCTTTAAGGTATTGCAAAAAGTAGTGGAGAGCAATCTGTTTTCCATGAAATCGGATAAGACTGATACAACTCCCTTGAACAAGACGTATAAAGCGATTGTCACCTCATCGGGAATTCTAGGCGGGGCTTTCGGGGCTACCGCCTTTGCCGTAGATCTTGGCCTGACCACCAAATTGATGATGCGCTCGATTATGGATATCGCCCGTAGCGAGGGCGAAGATTTAGATACCCTCAACACCCAACTCGCCTGTCTACAGGTTTTTGCCCTGGGCGGAAAGACCAAACACGATGACAGCTTGGATACGGGATACTTTGCTACCCGACTTGCCTTGAACGCCGCTGTAAAGGGGTCGACGAGCAAATTGGTGGAGGGGCTTTTGACAGGGGCTTCTGCACCGATGCTCCGGGTGCTTGCCGTGGTGGCCTCACGTTTTAGTATTCAGGTTTCCGAAAAATTCGTGGTACAGGCGGTTCCTGTGGTCGGAGCGGTAGGGGGCGGTGCCATTAACTTGGCTTTTATTCGCCATTTTCAGAATATGGCCCACGCACATTTCAGTATCCGCCGTTTAGAGCGGCAGTATGGGGAAGCTTTGATTGCAGAGGTTTACAACGATATCAAGCTACACACCTAAACTTAGAACTCATTTCATTTTTTTTTTGGAGTCAGATACATAGTATATCGGACTCTATTTTCTAGACTCTAGGCTCTTTCTTCTTCATTTTCCATCCTTTTTTCCGCTTTCATGCCTAAAGATTTGTTAAGGTGCGAGTTAAAGTAAGTTAAAACGATTTGCCATCTGAAAATGGTGCGTATATTTGTTTGTGTAAGGGGTGGTTCCCTTACAACTTTAAGTATTGGTTTTTCATAATTTAAAGTTTGGTTGGTTATTTAGGAAAAGCCCTGGCAATTT
>RCMY010000341.1_pt1 | contig 43975 bp, 49 predicted proteins | sample 2041341 | NCBI WGS metagenome assembly RCMY01 (sample SAMN09708234, study PRJNA481090) | Marine sediment metagenome, whole genome shotgun sequencing project. | reverse complement strand
TCTTTTTCATCAGCGCCCTCAATGAGATATTGACTAATCATAAGAAGGTACTTTAACATTAGGTAATATCTGATTGAAAGACTACTAGGCTTCTAACAGAAAAGTGACCGGCCCGTCGTTGGTCAATTGTACCTGCATATTCGCGCCGAATGCGCCGCTTGCCACAGCGCCGTGTTTGCTGCCAGCATATTGCAGCACATAGTCGTAAAGTTGTTGCGCCAGTGCGGGTGCCGCCGCGCTGGAAAAACTGGGCCGCAAGCCTTTGCGCGTGTCGGCCGACAGGGTAAATTGCGAAACTATCAGAAGCCCACCTTCAACATCACTGACGCTGCGGTTCATTTTACCCTCGCTGTCAGCAAATACGCGATATGCCAATAACTTGTCTACCAGTTTGCGCGCGGCTGGTTCGCTGTCGTCTTTATCAACGCCGAGCAATACCAGCAAACCTTGATCGATAGCGCCGACTATGTCGCCGTTAACGCTTACGCTGGCCTGAGTCACTCGCTGTAATAGAGCACGCATAAACGGAACAAATTTTAAACGTTAAAATCTTCGGCAAAGCGTTTTGCCATATCGCGCGTGGCACGGATCAACGCATCGATATTGCTATGTTCGTTGGCGCTGTGACCCGCTTCGCGCACGATATGCAGGGCCGCGTCGTGCCACACTTTTTGCAGGGCGTGAGCGTTGTCTAACGGGCATACCATGTCGTAACGACCGTGCACAATAATACCGGGTATGCCTTTTAACTTGGCGGCTTCGCGCAGAATCTGGTCTTTTTCGATAAAGGCTTCGTTGACGAAATAATGTGCCTCTATACGAGCCAACGCCAGCGCCACATGCGGCGTAGAAAAATGCTCTACCATATTGGCACTGGGGCGCAGGGTGGCACAGCGCGCCTCCCACAGCGACCACGCCTTGGCAGCACCCATACGTGCCAGCTCATTATTGCCGGTCAGGCGTTGGTAGTAGGCCTGCACCAGATTGTCGCGCTCGGCGACCGGAATCGGTGCCAGAAAATCTTCCCAGTAGTCGGGGAAAATCAAGCTCGCACCCTGTTGATAAAACCAGTTGATATCCTGCCGGCGGCACAGAAAAATACCGCGTAAAATCAGCCCCAGTACGCGCTCAGGGTTTTGCTCAGCGTATAGTAAGCCCAACGTTGAACCCCAGGAACCGCCAAACACTACCCAGCGTTCAACCCGCAGCTCTTTACGGATATGCTCAATGTCATTTAGCAGCGACTGGGTATCATTATTCATTAACTCGGCGTGCGGGCTAGACTGCCCTGCGCCACGCTGGTCGAACAAAATGATGCGAAATTTTTCCGGATCGAAAAAACAGCGGTTAGATGGCCCGGTGCCACCGCCAGGGCCGCCGTGGAGAAACAACACCGGAATGCCTTGCGGGTTACCCGACTCCTCGACATATAGCTCATGTGGCGGCGACACTTTCATGCGCTGAGTTCGGTAGGGCTTGATATCAGGATATAAAACGAACATGCCGGAATCCGAGAGTTTTGACGGCAGACACAATACTGTAAAACGCTGAATTTAGCTATTTCGGCGGGCTGTTGCTTTCACCCTGACCACGCTGAATGTGCAGTGATCGTTGCTTCCTGCGGCGCTCAGGAAGGAGGAATAATAACTTCCACACGGCGATTTTTTATCCGTCCTGCTTTGCTTTTATTATTAGCAATCGGGTAGTACTCACCCAGACCAATCGCACCGATTTTGTCTTCGGCGGCACCAAGCTCGACCAGAATACGTTTTACATTTTCAGCACGGCGCTGTGAAATACTGCGATTCACCTCGGCTGGCCCACTGTCGTCGGTATAGCCTTCGATTAGAATATTGCGGTCGGGATATTTCTGTAATATTTCAGCGATGCCTGCGACCGCTTCTTCACCAGCAGGACTGAGCTCGGCCGTGTTAAATTCGAACAGCACATCGCCGATGGTTAGCACCTGGCCGCGGTTATCCTCCGATTCCTGCAGACTATCCCGTGCAACCGCGCCGTTTTCAGTTCTTAGCGATGCTGGCACTTCCTGCGTCTGCTGCTTTTTCTTGGTGGCGTCGCTAAGCCGCGCCTGCGTCGCACTGATATTTTGATCTTCCAGCGCTGCGGTTGAATGCTTGAGCGAAAGCTCCGCGTAGTCATTCACCAACTCGGTTTTGACATTTCTATTGTGCAGCTGCTCGGCTTTGATTAGCGCCCTTTCAGCGTCGGCTAACGCTTCTGCGCCACTTTTCGACAGCTGCTTTTGGTCGCGCAGCTCATGGTATGCCGCGCGTGCTTGCTCAAGCTTTGGGTTCGCCTCCGGCTCAGACGGATCGCTTTCAAGGCTAGCACATCCCGCTGTGATCAATAGTGCCAGCAATAGCATGCTTATTCCTGATCGCACGACTGAACCCCCTTTTTTTGTATAAGTATTGATCTAATAGTCACAAATTCCTGCCGCTATTGCAATTGATATGACGTTTGTTTTTTAACCACCTGCAAACAGGTAAGGAAAGCACTTGCGCCTTTGGCTCAAACTCAGGCTTCTGACTTTATAGATATTCCTGTTCGGAATCTGCTCTGGTAAAGGGTAATTTTGCAGCGCTTTTTCAATGCTGGCCTCCCGCAGTATGTGCAATATCGGGTACGGGGAACGATTGGTCAGGTTGTCGGCATCATCGCTGGCCGTGTCCGCGAAGCGATAGTGCGGGTGAAAACTGGCTATTTGATATTGACCCTGCCAATCATTCTGCTGCAGCAACGCGTCTGCCTGGTCAAGAAACTGATTATAGTCGGCAAATTCGGTCAGTATATCGGCAACAATCAGCAGCGTAGTTTCCAGCCGCTCGGGCGCGGTGTCGTCCAGCAACAGCAATTCCGCGTGCAGATGCTGCAGCAGTTGCTGTTCCGTGCGCGCCGCGCTGATCGACATTCTGACCTGCTGCTGTCGCTGCGGCCTGGCCGCGAAGGGGCACAGGTTCAAACCAATGACCACGTCTTGCAGCCAACGCTGCACGCTTTCTTCTATGCTTTGCATTAAAGGATTAAGTTAAGTAGGGCGGTGTTGTAAGGTGAAATGCAATAATACCTCTTTTTCTAGACTTACCTCAGCGCTTGCGCTAGTGTTGCCGCGATTGTACCTAAGGGGTGGTAGTACTCCTTCAAGATGATATCGCCTAACGTAGCGTTAAGCGATATCATTTTGAAGGAGTACAAGCCTGAGATGTCCGCGGCGTTACCGTGGTGAACCCTTGAACCTGACCCGGATAATGCCGGCGTAGGGATAGGCGACACCTTTCTTACCCCTACGTCATGCACCGGATCTCTTCTGCACCCTACGAGAGAGCGATGCGAATAAAATCTTTACCACGACGTGCTGTCAGCTTCGCCTTGCCGTTTTTATCAGTAACCACCGCGCTAGTCGCGGGGGCGCAGGATCCGGCGCAAAGCGACGACGAAATTCCTGAAATCATCGTCACCTCCGACTTTCGGCCAAGCGAGCTGCAAAGTCTGCCGGCAAGTTTAACCGTCATGTCAACCGACTCCATTCAAGCCCGCGCCGCACAGCATCTAGAAGACATCATCAATCTCGCCCCTAACGTAAATTTCTCCGGCGGCTCTTCGCGGGTGCGCTATTTTCAGATTCGCGGTATTGGCGAGCGCAGTCAGTTTCAGGAGCCGGTTAATCCCTCGGTGGGTTTTATTATCGACGACATCGACTTTAGCGGTATTGGCACCGGTGCCACCATGTTTGACGTTGAACAGGTTGAAGTATTGCGCGGCCCGCAGGGCACCCGCTACGGTGCCAATGCGTTGGCCGGGTTGATCAATATCAAAACCAAAGCACCCAGCGATAGCTTTGAAGCGAATGTCGAAGCGTCGCTAGCTGATTACAACACCGGCAGCCTCGGCCTGGCGGTTGGCGGCCCATTGCTGCAAGACAGCCTGCTTGGCCGCGTCGCCGTGCAGCAATACAAGTCAGACGGCTTTACTGAGAACACTTTTCTTAACCGCGACGATACCAGTGAACGCGGTGAACTCACCGTGCGCGGCCGACTGCGCTGGTTAGCCAGCGATACACTCAGCGTTGATGTCACCGCCATGCACCTCGACGTTGACAACGGTTATGACGGGTTCTCGTTTGAGAGTGATCGCAAAACACGCAGCGACGAACCGGGACGCGATAAACAAAAAACAAGCGCTGTGTCGGTTAAAGCAGACTGGGAAATTAACGATGCCGTAGAGCTTGTTAGCAGCCTTACCTACGCCGACTCCGACTTGTTCTACGGCTTCGACGAAGACTGGGCTTTCAAAGACTTTGATCCTGAAGGCTATTCGTCGACCGACAACTACGAACGCGAACGCTCAACCTACAGCGCCGAGCTGCGCTTACTCTCAGGCGATGCGGGCAAGCTGTTCGGGGGCAGCACCGATTGGGTGGTTGGCCTGTATCATCTAGCGAAGAGAGAGAGTCTGCTTCGAGAGCACACCTTCGATGCACTATTCAGCAGCGACTATGACACCGACAACACGGCAGTTTATGGACAGCTGCAAAGCGCCTTAAGCGAACGACTGACGCTAACCACCGGGCTAAGAGTGGAGCTATGGGAGGCTGACTATAAAGACTCCTCGGCCCTGCCTCCCAATAGGCTCAATGAAACGCTGTACGGTGGCAAGTTGGGATTGGACTATCAGCTCAGTGACTCGCAGCTGCTATACGCCAGCGTGTCGCGCGGCTACAAAGCCGGCGGCGTCAACAACGACGGACAACTGGCCGGCAGCGACGCAAAATTGGATTTTGAAACCGAGTTTCTGTGGAATATAGAAACCGGCGTGAAATCCAGCTGGCTCGACCGACGCCTGCAGAGCCGCGTCGCGGCGTTTTATAGCGAACGCAAAGACCAGCAGGTAAAAAGCTCGTTTGTCATTCCGCGCGATGTGAATGATGCCAACAGCGTGCCGGAGTTTATCGATTTTATTGCTAACGCAGCCAGCGGTGAAAACTATGGCGTGGAAGCAGAGTTGAACTGGCAGGCGGGCGAGTCGGTGCAGCTATTTGCTAATTTCGGCCTGCTACGCGCCACCTTCGACGAATACTTTGCGCCGCCAACGGACCGTGACCCGGAGGGGCTGGACTTGAGCGGTAGAGATCAGGCGCACGCGCCGCACTACCAATTCGCGTTCGGTGGCCAGTACGAATTCGCCCCGGGCTGGCACGCGCGCGCTGAAGTCGAAGGTAAAGACAAATTCTATTTTTCTGACCGCCACGATGCGCAATCCAACGCTTTTCAATTGCTGCACTTACGGCTTGGCTACCGCGCCAGCAAGTGGAGCGTGGCACTGTGGGCCCGCAATCTGTTTGATGAAGATTATGAAGTACGCGGCTTCGGCAGTTTCGGCAACGACCCGCGCAACGGTTACGCAGTTGGCACTTATACGCAACTGGGCGAGCCGCGCATGGTTGGCCTAACCGCTAACCTGGATTTGTAAGAATGCGCAGGGTGCGCCGTGCGCACCAAAACACTTTGCCCAACCTGTGAACTACCGCGTGCGCACGGCGCACCCTACAAACCAATATTAGCAGGAGATAACATATGCAGCTGTCAGTAGACATTAGCCTTTACCCCCTAAAAGACGAATACGCGCCCATCGTGATCGACTTTATTGATCGTTTGAAAAAATACGAAGGGCTGAGCGTTATCGGCAACACCATGACTACGCAAATTTTCGGTGAATACGATCTCGTTCACGACGTGTTACGCACGGAAATGCGCCACTCAATTGCCACTTACGGCCGGTCAATTTTCGTTTGCAAGTTTATTGATGGCGATCTCAGCCCGGTGAATTGAACCTCAACAATAAATGAACCTCAACAATGTAGGCAGCAATATCGTTTCTGCCTGGCAGGCCATGCCGGGCTGGGAACTGTGCGCGGTGTTGCTGGCCATTGCCTACGTACTGCTGGCAGTAAAGGAGCGCATCGAATGCTGGTACGCGGCGTTTCTGAGTGCCTCGATATTTCTGGTGCTGTTCTGGAACGTCAACCTGCTGATGGAATCAGTACTGCAGATTTATTATATAGGCATGGCGCTGTATGGCTGGAGTCAATGGCGTCACAACGCGGACAACGGCACCGAGCTGCAAATTCAAACCTGGCCGCGTTACCGCCACGGCCAATTTGTTGCTGCCATCGTGCTGACCGCGCTTGTCTCCGGCTTTATTCTTTCTAACACTACTGCTGCGGCGCGCCCTTATCTCGACTCCTTCACTACCTGGGCCAGCGTGTTCACCACTTGGCTGGTCGCTCGCAAGGTGCTGGAAAATTGGCTGTACTGGATTGTAATCGACGCCGTGTCGATTTTTTTATACGTTGATCGCGGCCTGTACCTCACCTCAGCCCTGTTCGTTATGTATGTGATTATCGCCGTGGTCGGCTTCCTGCAGTGGCAGCAAAGCTACAACGCGCAGACCGGCTCATGCGTAACGACCGCCTAAAAGAAGCGCTGGCAAGCTGGCCGCAATGGAGCGCCAGCGAGCCTTCGGTCGTTGAAGAGTTAAACGGCGGCCTGACCAACCGAAGTTATCTCATAAGGGCCGGCAACACATCTCTGGTTCTGCGCCTGAATGCAAAAAACACTGAACAGCTTGGTTTAGACCGCGCACTGGAAACACAGGTTTTACAGCGTGCCAGCAGCGCCGCGATTGCACCCGCGTTGGTTTACAGTGATCCGACTGTTGATGTTCTTATTACGGAATTTCACGACGGACCTCGCTGGCAAGCAACGCACAGTAGCGACCCCGACAAAGTGCGGCAGCTGGCTCAGCTATTAAAAACCGCGCACCGGCTAGCGCCGGTTTATGGCGCTTTAGATTTGCAGCAACGCGCCGATCACTACTGGCTTTCAATAGACCAAACTGGCAAAGCCAATAACTCTTTTGCTCAATCAATTAGCACACTGCAACAGCCGTTAGCCGAGCTTTTTACACGCGCCAAAAATCAGTGTGTGCAACACACTCTTTGTCACAATGACCTGCTGGCGGACAATCTTCTGTTTGGCAATAGCGGCGAGCTGATCGCGCTCGACTGGGAATACGCCGCCATGGGTGACCCCTACTTCGAACTGGCCGTTGTTGTGGAAGGCCATCAGATGAATGCTGCAACGGTGCGAACATTACTGCAGCAGTACACCGACACGCCGACGAACGCAGCACTGCAGCGACTTGGCCGACTGCGCGTCATCTATTGTTATCTGGACTTGCTGTGGTACGTAGTGCAAAGTAGCGCGCCAGCTCAGACCATGCTTGAGAATAAACTCGAACGCTTGCAGTCGCTTATTTCCATTCGAAACACTAGATAAATGTAGGTCCAAATTCATTCGGCCAAACACCGGTCGAATAAATTCAACCCTACATTGCCCATACCAAGGCCCAAATAAATGCAAATTCAGTGGTACCCCGGCCACATGCACAAGGCCAAAAAGCAGATCATCGCCACCTTGCCCAAGGTGGACTTGATCATCGAAGTGCTGGATGCCCGCATTCCCTTCAGCAGCGAAAACCCCATGCTAGGCAAACTGCGCGGCAATAAACCGTGCATTAAGGTACTGAACAAAAACGATCTCGCCGACCCCGTGACCACGCAACTTTGGCAGACGTATCTCGAACAAGAGCGCGGCGTGAAAACTCTTGCACTAAGCAGCAAAGAGCCGGACAAAATGCGCCGCTTGCCAGACCTTTGCCATAAGATGATTGCGGCAAAGCGCAGCAGCATAAAAGATATTAGAGCAATGATCGTGGGCATTCCCAACGTCGGTAAGTCTACATTGATTAATACCCTGGCCGGCAAGGCCATCGCCCAAACCGGCAATGAACCGGCCGTCACGAAATCGCAGCAACGTATTCCTCTGCCTGGCGGCATCACCTTACTCGACACCCCCGGTTTGCTATGGCCTAACCTGGAGAATAAGAACAGTGGCTATCGGCTAGCGACGATTGGCTCGATTAAGGATACCGCGCTGGATCAAGCTGACGTTGCGTTCTTTGCCGCTGCGTATCTGCTGAGGGCGTATCCTGAAAATTTGCGCGCTCGCTACGCTATCGAAGAGTTGCCGCAAACTGAATTGGAGCTACTGGAAGAGGTTGGCGCACAACGCGGCTGCCTGCGTGGTGGCGGGCAGGTGGATCTGGATAAAGTCAGTAAGTTGTTGCTTAACGAATTACGCAGTGGGGCGTTGGGGAGGGTCAGCCTGGAGACGCCGGTGATGATGGAGCGAGAACTGGAAGAACTAACTCTCATCCGAAAGAAAAAAGCAGAGGAAAAGAAACAGAAGAAAGGATGAGGTGCTGGATGAAGCAGCCCCACAGCTGTTGCTCCGCTTCGCACCACGGGTTTTTAATAGCCTGACAGACGGCTCATGAAATTTGCAGTCCGCTGATTGCATCTTCACGAGCGGTAGGCTAGTCACAAAAAACCGGCGCCTCACTCGACTCGAGGAGGCGCGTCCGCTTTGATATACACCAGTGATCGGCGGTTCCGATTCAGGCTGGTGTATTGATCTGCCGAAGAACTAGTCGATGGAGGTCTGCCGCGTGCCGCTGCCTCCGGCGATCGGCGAATAGTGCGCAGCCCGAATGACCCACTTATTGCCTTCCTTGACAAACACCTCGGTGATGCGCGTCATATAGTGAGCGACTGGCTCGCTACCGGCCTCGTGGAACGAGCCTTCGGCATAATACATAGCTACGGCGGACTTGCCTTCGTCGAGCACCACAACCTCGATGTGTTTAGCCGTCAGCGAGAAACTCTCATACTCGGAGATTGGTGAGTCAGGAGCGACAAACTGCACAAGCCCGCCACTGGACCAGAACTCTACTGCGCCTTGCTTGGCTATTCCTCCCTCTTTGTCTTTTTTGTTTTCCCTGGCATAGGCATTATTATCTATAATCTCTTGTTTAATTTCGGCTGCTGTATCTGCAAGCGCTATGGTCGGCAGGAACAGTACACTCAACAGGGCTATCGACAAGGGTGCAATCAATCGGTGGGTGAACTTTGGTTTTTTTTGATTATTCATCGCGTTTCTCTCCAGGATACGATTTCTCGTTCCGTTGGTATGGCTGAATGGAGAATCCACCCAGCACCCACACAATACGCCAACCTGGCTAAATTTACATCAATAATCGGCAAAACAGGACCTTAAGCCCCTACTACGCTGCCGGCAACGATCTGATTAAAAGTTAGCTCGAAGTCCAGTTCGCACAACTGCAAAGCGTCAGCAGCAAACTTTCTGAACACGCTATGCAATCCCCTCCCGCACTGCACGCCGATAGAAATAGTAGGCCATCAGACACCCGAGAACCGGCATAACAATGCCAAACTCGTCAATGTAGAAATGGCTGCCCTCACCTTTGATCGTCAGGGGTGTGTAAATTCTTTGGATGAAAAGATTATGGCTGGCGTGCAATATCACTGGCGGCCACAGACTGTTGGCCTTGAACGCAAAATAGGCAAAGACGATGCCTTGCGGCAGAATTGCCATCGTGAAAATGAACATCTGCAGGACCACATTTCCCTCACCGGCATTATAGTCGGTGAACAGGATCGCTGGCCAATGCCAGACGGCCCAGATCGCGCCGGATAGCAGACCAACCGCCCAGAACGGCATGACTTTCCGCATTTCCCAGATCATGAAACCGCGCCAGCCAATCTCTTCGCCCAGCGCCCGTGATGCTGCACTGACCATGCCAACGGTGGCCAGCATGAAGAGGAATATAATGGCTGCGATCATATTTGGCTGTTCGCTGCCGGTTAGCTGCCTGGTCCAGTCCGTCAGCGCCTCGACATTGCCAAACCCGCTGCCGCCAAGGCCGAACAGCCAGACGGGCAGATAAATCGCAAGTCCATAGGCGATGGGCAGCAGCCACGCGAACCAGTTCCAGCGCCATTGCCCCCAGCGCCACGGCAAGCTGGATATCCGCCGCGTGAGGATCAGGCAACACAATATCGCAGCAATGCCGGGTGACCACATCACGCCGGTAATTAAAATCTGCGAAGTCGCAACCCCTTGATACCCTAGCAACACGCCAAACACGCAGGTGATAGCAAATGTGAGCGGTACAAAAAGTCCGAACGCCCGCCAGGCCGCCGCGCGTATTTTTGGATCGGTTACCTGGTGCATTTGTTTTTCACCTCTAAACCGCTCGACCTGATCTCGCGGTGCAGGCGCGAAGGATGAGCTCTGAAAATACGTCGTCCCTTTGTGTTGCAGTCATATCCGCAAGAAAAGAAATTCGGCCCAGTCGGTCAGCAATCAACAGATCAGCTATTCCATGGACGATGGTCCAGGCAGCCGCTACGTCTGTCATTGCACGCTGATCACAATGGGGATCAGTTTTCGAGACTTGCGCAACATCATTCACTAGTTTCTCAAAGGCGGCATCCGCACCTGCGGACAGCACAGGCGCTGCCTTGTCGGGTCGCTCGGATGAAAACATCAACCGAAACAGGGCGGGATTTGCGGTGGCGAAATCGATATATCCCAACCCGGATGCAGCCAATTGGGATTCGGCATCCTTTGCGGCATCTTGCTGGCGTCGCTCCTGTGCTTCGATAAACCGCCGGTAACCTACTGCCGCCAGTTCCGTGAGAAGTCCTTGCGCATCTTTAAAATGATGCGCAGGCGCTGCGTGGCTTACTCCGGCACGTTTGGCGACGCCACGCAGGGAAAAGGCTTCGACACCCCTTTCTGACAACTCCTCCTCGGCAGCAGTTAATAGAACTCTGCGTAAATCACCGTGATGATAGTTTGATTTCGATGCCATCGATCCACGCACCCTCGGCTCATTGAATTTAAAAATTCTTACCTATCATTTAGACAGTGTCAAGTTAAAAACAGACACTGTCTAGATGAAAGCTCATTTTTTTTGAATTAGCCGCAACGATTACGCAGTGACAGATAGCAATGTCACTTATGTTGATGCTCGCTACAGGCACAAAGCGGACATCGAAACTCCGATGATTGCATGGCATCTATCTATCTTGGATCGGCCGATTCAGAACTCGAGGCATGCGCACTATTTAAATGGAGGTTTTATACGCACTGGAAATCAGATTACCTATGCTGGCGCGCGAATGTTTTCAGAAACAGACCTGCAGCCAACAATCAGGCTACTGCCAATTGGCGTGCCGGATCACGACATCGCTCAAATCCACCGCGCCGTATCGTTAGAGCGCCTGGCCATTCTGATTAACTGCATTTGTACGTAATGTGTCGGGGTCAGAATCTGCATCGCCTGGTATCCATTTGGCCATGCACTCACTATCTTTGACGCAGGGATCGGTCAAGGTATTGAGAAACTCAAGCAGCTGATCAACCTGTAAGTCGCTGAGTGCAACATTTTCAACCGATGGCAGCTGCGCCGCCCTGTTCGCTTCGAGCTGATTGACGGCAATCTGGGTATTAACGCGCATATCGTCAACCTGGATATCGTTGGTAAGCTGGCTGAAATCATAATTATCCAGTGCTTGCTGCGGATTCAGGTGATGGCGAACAACGGCCTCAAGCGAAGTATAAGCTCCGGCGTGGCTCCAGGGGCCGGTGACCTCAACGTTAAGCAGCGTTGGTGTTCTAAAGGCGTATTTGTCTGCAGAGTCTGCGGTTTCTCTAAAGCGACCGAAGTCATCATTGGTTGTTACACCGTTGTCATTCCCCTTGCCGCGGCCAATTTGTGGCATGGCCAACACATGAAATTTTTCGTCGGTAAAGAAATCGCCGCTATGGCAGCTGGCGCAGTTTGCACCGCCGGCGGCATTGTCGTTAAAGAAAAGTAACGCGCCTTGTTTTGCCGGTTCGCTGATAACCGCTTCGTTGCCTTCTACATAGGCTTTCCAGGGCGTGTCGACGAATACTTGAGAGTTCTCATAGATGGCAATGGCCTGAGTGATGCGATCAATGGTAAGCATATCCTGCACCTCACCGTTCGGGTCATCAAATGCAAGTTGAAACTCAGTCAACCAGTCATTGACGACCAGCGCTACCGGAGAGTCGGTGCCTTGAAAACGTAATTCGAGCCCGTTGCGCAGACTACTATTATCCTGGCCAGCATAAAACGCGAAACCGCGCATTTCTTCTGCCGATGTGATGGGAAAGCGTGCTTGGGCCATGGTTAAGTTGTCGCCAGCCTGGTGGTCAGCGACACCGAAAGGCGAATCAGGCGTGCGGATAGCAGCGTCGGCGCCATTTTTGCCGGCGGTGCCGGCCAGACTTTCGACGCGGCCGTCGTGGAACAGCACCGAATCCCACAGCCCCACGTTAAAAGTCGTTGGTGCATTGCGCGGTACGGTTGGCCCACCATCAAAGTGGTTGCCGACGCTGGAGTGCCTTCGGCCAGGGCCCAACAAATCGGCAACCTCGGCCTCGGTGCCAATCGACAGTGATAGATTGTCGCCACCACCAAGCATCGGATGGTGGCAGGTAACGCAAGCTGCATCCTGGTCACCGCCAAGCCCTTTGCTGAAAAATAGTTTTTTACCTAGCTGAGCTAGCTTGCTGTTTACGTCTGGCAGATCACGGCCAGTGGTTGGGTCACCGGTCAGCCCATGCTTGGCGACGGCAGTGCGTAGTTTGCTGTCTACCGATACAGCGAATAGCGGTTCGTTTTCGTTGTTGCAAGCCGGTGTGAGTAATACTGACGCGAGCAAGACGCCCGCTGTTGCATTTGAATATTTCATTGATCATCCCTGAGTCATGCTGTTCCGTGAGGAAGCCCCGTACTCTATTGGTCGTGAGTACCTGGAAAATTGCTGTGCGCTAACAAGTAAATGGCGTTATATTAAAAAATAGCACATTGTTTATACAATTGCGGCTTATCCGACGATTAGCGCGCTTCGCCTTTGCGCGACTATTTCTTGAGAAAAATCAATGTTGCGTCGGCTGCCGCTATAATAAGCAGCATGATTAAACTCGATTCAGTCAGCCTCCAGCGCGGCGGCAAATACCTGCTGGAACACAGCAGCGCCGCTATTCATCCCGGCCAGAAAGTCGCACTTATTGGTGCCAACGGCAGCGGTAAGTCCAGCCTGCTGCAATTGCTGCTGGGCAATCTGCACGCCGACAGCGGCAGTGTGGATATGCCGGAGGACTGGCGCGTTGCGCATATGGCGCAGGAGGTGTTTAGTACCGAGCGCAGTGCGCTGCAGTTTGTGCTCGACGGTGATACTGAATTGCGCAAACTCGAAGCTGAACTTGAGGTCGCGGAACGCGAGCATAACGATATGGCTTTGGCGCGGCTGCATCAGCAGTTGGACATCATCGGTGGCTACACGGCGACGGTGCGGGCCGAGCAGTTATTGATGGGCTTGAATTTTAGCCTGCAGGATATTAGTAAACCCGTTGCCAGCTTTTCCGGCGGTTGGCGCATTCGGCTGAATCTGGCACAGGCTTTGATGTGCCCTTCAGATCTATTACTCCTCGATGAGCCAACCAACCACCTCGATATGGACGCCAGCGTTTGGCTGGAGCAGTGGCTGCGGCGCTATAGCGGCACGCTGTTGCTGATCTCGCACGACCGCGATTTCATCGATGCCGTGTGCGACCTTATCGTGCATATCGAACATCGCTCGCTTAACCACTACCGCGGCAATTACTCGGCCTTTGAACGTCAGCGCGCCGAACGCTTGTCGCAACAGCAGGCCGACTTCGAGAAGCAACAGCGCCACATTGCGCACATCAATCAGTTCGTTAGTCGATTTCGCGCCAAGGCGACCAAGGCCAAACAGGCGCAAAGCCGCTTGAAAGAGCTGGAGCGAATGGAGTTGCTCGCACCAGCGCACATTGACTCGCCGTTTGATTTTGAATTCTTACCACCTGGGAAAATGTCAGACCCGCTGTTAAATCTTGCGCATGCACAGCTGGGCTACCAACAAACAGCCGTGTTAGAGAAGGTAAGCCTGGCGATTAACCCTGGCGACCGTATCGGTTTGCTGGGGCAAAATGGCGCAGGTAAGTCCACGTTTATTAAGTCGCTGGCGCTTGAATTGCCGCTGCTTGGCGGAGACCGCATGGAGGGTGAACACCTGCGTATTGGCTATTTTAGTCAGCACCAACTCGAAGCACTGGATATGCATGCCAGCCCTGCCCTGCATTTACAGCGCCTGACACCCACTGCCAGCGAGCAGCGCATACGCAACTTTCTTGGCGGCTTTAATTTTCGCAACGACAAAGCGCTGGAAAACATTGCGAGCTTTTCCGGTGGCGAGAAAGCGCGGCTGGCGCTGGCGCTTATTGTCTGGCAGAAGCCTAATCTGCTATTGCTCGACGAGCCGACTAACCACCTCGACCTGGAAATGCGCCACGCTTTGGGTCTGGCATTGCAGGAATTTGAGGGGGCGATGCTGTTGGTATCGCACGACCGGCATCTATTGCGCAATACGGTTGATCAGTTTCTATTAGTCGACGCCGGCCGGGTTAGCCCGTATGCCGGCGATTTGGATGACTATAAAGCCTGGCTGCTAAAGAAAGTGGCGACCACCAATAAAGATGAGCAAAACATAGATGTTGACAAACCAGCGAATAAAAAACTACAGCGGCAGGCGGCGGCCGAGCTTAGGCAGCAGCTTAACCCGTTGCGAAAAAATATTCGCTCGGCAGAAAAGGGCATGCAGCGCTGCAATGACCAGCTTGCTAAGCTGGAACAAGAGCTAGCTCAAGAGGACATATACGCCGTGAGCAATAAAGATAAATTACAGCGTTTGCTGCTGGAACAGGGCAAGCTGCGACAGGAAGTCGACGCGTTCGAAGACCGCTGGTTAAGTCTCAGCGAGGAACTGGAACAGCTGGAAGCCGCACAGGCGTCTTGATTTAAATAGATTGAATTGTGCAGGGTTTCGGTACGCACGGCGCACCCTACGGGCAAAACTGTAGGCTGCGAGGACGTCATAACGAGGCTGGAATTTTGCTGTGCCGCGCGCAGCTGGGTGGAGTAGACTGGCAGCACAGTACTCACCCCTAGAAGAAGGAAGCCGCCATGCTTAAAGCCCAATATAACGAACGCGGTCCGGTGCCGCAGGACGTGATTGACGCGGTTGAATTCGAAGCATCTGAACTTCAAGCGGGTGAGGTGTTACTTGAAGTGCTGGCTTCCCCAATCAATCCTTCCGACGTGCTTACCCTAACAGGCGAATACGGCATATTACCGCCGCTGCCCGCAGTCGGCGGAAACGAGGGTGTTGGCCGGGTACTGCAGCAAGGCGAAGGCGTGACGGTGCCCGCCGTTGGACAAACAGTGCTGTTACCTACCGGCGTTGGCACCTGGTGCACGCATATGGTCGCCGCCGCCGACGCACTGCTGCCTCTGCCGAGCGAAGCCGACGCTCAGCAGCTGGCCATGATGAAAATCAACCCACCGACAGCCTCATTATTACTAAGCGAGTTCGTTACTTTAAAAGCCGGTGACTGGGTTATCCAAAACGTTGCCAATTCGGGCGTCGGCTCTTACCTCATTCAGCTGGCGAAAATCCGCGGCTTTAAAACGGTAAACATAGTGCGGCGCGAATCGGTCGCCTCTGAGGTTGCAGAACTTGGTGCCGATGTTGTGCTGGTCGACGGTTCCGACCTCGCCGAACGCGTTGCCGAAGCGACCGGCCAGGCCAACATACAGCTGGGTATAGATGCCGTTGGCGGTGAGGCCACCAACCGATTAGCCGAATGCATCGGCGATGGCGGCACGCTGGTGAACTACGGCATGATGAGTGGCGAGGCATGCGTCATATCGCCAGCCACGTTCATTTTTCGTGACGTCACGCTACGCGGCTTCTGGGTGAGCCGGTGGTTCGAGAGTGCAACAAAGAAGCAGCGCAACGCCGTTTTCGGCGAAATAGGGGCATTGATCGCGCAAGGGAAGCTGCACACTAAAGTGACGGCCACGTATGACATTAGTCAAATAAAAGAAGCGGTGGCTGCCGCGCATGCGGGCGGGCGTAATGGCAAGGTGATGCTGCTGCCAAATGGCTAGACTGACGGGCTAGCTTGTGGAGATGACTAGCTTGTGAAAACGACTAGGTCGCAGGGCTGGTCTTGTCGCCAGAACGCCGCTTGTCGCCCCCGCTGTTCCTGCGCTTTTCAACATACGTTCGGGCACCGGCCTCGGCCATCAACTCAGTCAATTTACGCGGTTGATCTGCCTTAAACCATGCCATGCCGACACTTGCGGCCAACGGGAACGGGATATCCTGCTGCGAATTTAAATCAGTCAATTCAGCGCGTAATCGTTCCATTATTACGTCGTAATGACTTTGCTGGTCGCACTGCGCCAACACCGCAAATTCGCTGCCGCCTAACCTGCCAACGATGTCGGTTTGCCGGAATACGCTGCGCAGCGCGCTGGCGGTTCGCTGTAACGCCAGGTCACCCATGTGATGGCCGAGCGTCACGTTGATTGTTTTGAAGTTGTCCATCTCAATGATGAGCAACAATAGCGACTGTTTATCAAGCTGCGCCTGGGTTAACTGCTCATGCGCCAGTTTTTCGAAACCCTCACGATTAAACAACGCCGACAGCGGGTCGCTTAGCGACAGCTGGAAAGAAGCAAGATTGTGGCGGATGGCGGCACCCTGCACTGCAGCAGAAAATGTAGCGCCAACATGGCCCAGCGTGACGCTGGCAGCCGCCTCGGCGCGCGCCTTGCTAATCCGCTCGATCAACAGCAGCTCGCGCTGACCAACCAGCAGCGTAGTCGCCTGCAGATAAAGTTCGCCGCTGGCGACTTCTTCCTTCCAGGCAATAGTGCGGCGCCGGCGCGCAACGCCCTTACTCCAGAATTCGTTCGCCTCAGGCATAAAGTGGCTGAGCACGGGGTGCAGATCGGCGCGCCGCCAGCCGTCTTGCGAAAAGCTTGCGTCAACAGCCTGTAGCCAGGCCGGTGCTTCGCCGGCCATGCTGAACTCACCGCTGGGCTGCCGCTCCAGGCTGGCGATTTCAAGTTGCGCTAGAATGCGCCAGGGTAAAGCACTCAAGAGGCAAGCCGTTTGGAGTTTGGCAGAAATTCGTGCGCCAGCGATTCGAAAGCCTCGCTGACGCCTTCGCCCGTCATCGCGCTGACTTCGGCAACGGCGACGGCAGCTTGCTCAAGTTCGCCCATATCGTTAGCGGCAATGCGCCAGGCCGATTTGCTATCAAGCTTATTTTTGACCAGCACAAACGGTACGCCACCGGCGACTCGCTCGACGTCTTTTTGCATGGCAATGGCGCGCTCAAGCGTTGCCGGTCGGGTAGGATCTACCAGTAGCAGGTAGCCAGCTATGCCACGAAAATATACCGGCGATATGCGTTCGTAGCTGTCTTCTTCGTGAATGTCCCACAGTGTCAGCGAAATATTGGTATCGTTCACCGACACCACTTTATTGTCTATTTTAACGCCCAACGTAGTACGCGAAGACTGCGAATAAACGTTATCAATAAAGCACCGCACCAAGGAGGTTTTACCCACTGCAAAACCGCCGAGCATGCAGACTTTCTTGTGAATCATAGGACGCTTCCTGATTGTCTTTCTTGGCATTGCTGCCGCCAAATTTATTACCGCTTGCTGAACCACAAGCAAATCGTTAGTTTTTAATCGCCGTGTTCATTTAAATATAGGTAGCGCGTGCATTTCAGTCAATTATTGTAAGGCTATTTTAAGCCTTCAGTTTGGCGGTGCAGGCGTACGATTGCGTCGCGAAGACTGCTAATTCCCTGCGTTTTTCGACAGCGTTTATCTATCGCCCCGTAATTTAACAACCTGACAGAAAAGTGTGAATAATTACACTTTTCCGCAACCCTCTTTTACTAGGCAACCTTGCTACGGCCGGCCTTCTTGCGCTCGTGTTCTTTGAGCAGTTTTTTGCGCAGCCGAATGCTGATTGGCGTGACTTCAACCAGCTCGTCGCTCTCAATAAATTCCAGCGCCTGCTCCAGCGTATGGCGCACCGGTGGCGACAGATTAATGTTTTCATCGGTGCCGGAGGCGCGCACGTTGGTGAGCTGCTTCGCCTTGGTTGGATTGACCACCAAATCGTTTTCGCGACTGTGCAATCCGACAATCATGCCCTCATATACATCAATATTCGGGCCGAGAAACAGACGGCCACGTTCCTGCAAGGTGAACAACGCATAGCCCAGTACTTTGCCTCCCACCATGGATACCAACACGCCGTTGACCCGCTCCGCCACAGGACCTTCCTTTACCGGGCCGTAGTGGTCGAATACGTGGGTCAAAATACCGCTGCCGGATGTCATGGTCATAAATTGCGAGCGAAAGCCGATCAGTCCGCGCGCTGGGATGATAAATTCCAGCTTCACCCGGCCTTTGCCGTCTGGCTCCATATTCTTCAAGTCGGCGCGGCGCTGGCCCAACTCATCCATAATAGCGCCCTGATGCTGGGCTTCAACGTCCACCACCAGCTGCTCGAAGGGTTCCTGCAGCTTTCCGTCGATGACTTTCTGTATCACCTCGGGGCGCGACACGCCCAGCTCAAAACCCTCGCGCCGCATGGTTTCGATCAGTACGCTAAGATGCAGCTCGCCGCGACCGGAGACGATAAATTTATCGGCCGTATCGCCTGGCTCTACCCGCAGCGCAACGTTATGAATCAGCTCGGTATCTAGCCGCTCGCGAATGTTGCGGCTGGTGACGTATTTGCCCTCCTGCCCGGCAAACGGCGAGTCGTTGACCTGGAAGGTCATGCTGACTGTGGGCTCGTCCACCGTCAGCGGCGGCAGCGCTTCCGGCTGCTCCGGCGCGCATACCGTGTCGGAGATGCGCAGCTTGTCTATGCCGGTGATACAGACGATATCGCCAGCGCTGGCAGTTTCGGTTTCAACCCGCTCCAGGCCGTGATGGCTCATCACCGTCAGCACACGCTCTTTACGTTGCTTGCCGTCGGCAGAAACTATAACTACCGGCATGTTGCGCGTCATTTTGCCACGCGTGATGCGCCCCAAACCAATAACACCGACGTAACTGCTGTAGTCCAGCGCGCTGATTTGCATTTGCAGCGGACCTTCGTCATTAACCTTCGGCGGTTTCACCTTTTCTACAATCAGGTCCAGCAGCGGGTTCATTGTAGCCTGCATGTCCTCGACTTCCAGGCCGGCGATGCCCTGAATGGCCGACGTGTACACCACCGGGAAATCAAGCTGCTCATCGGTAGCACCCAGGCGGTCGAACAAATCGAATACCTGGTCAAGCACCCAGTGCGGGCGCGCACCGTCGCGGTCAACCTTGTTGATAACAACAATGGGATTAAGACCGCACTCGAAGGCTTTTTGAGTCACAAACCGCGTTTGCGGCATCGGGCCTTCGACCGCGTCGACCAACAGCAGTACGCTATCGACCATCGACAACACGCGCTCAACTTCGCCACCGAAATCGGCGTGGCCGGGCGTGTCGACGATATTGATATGGTAGTCGCCCCACTCCAGCGCCGTGTTTTTAGCCAGAATAGTAATGCCGCGCTCTCGCTCCTGGTCATTGGAGTCCATAATGCGCTCGGCGCCGATAGACTTGCGGTCCAGCGTGCCGGATTCCGCCAGAAGCTTGTCAACCAGTGTGGTTTTGCCATGGTCTACGTGAGCAATTATGGCAATATTGCGAAGTTTGTCGGTCAAGGTAATCCTCTGGGGCGTTACGATTGCCGCGACGGCGACAATAAAGGCGCGGCATTATACTCGAACGCGGCCGTATGTAACGTTGGCCAGTTACCCGATTCGCCAGTTATTAAGCCAGGCGCAAGAACACGGCGGCGGTGAATGAATGGCACATCAGGGCATATTGCGTCATTATGGTGCGCAATGCTCTATATTAGAGCGCTCGAGGCGGGTTGCAGCGTGATGACTGAATTGATGTTGATTAACATCAGTAGCTTAGCGCATCACCCGCGGCGGCATATATTTTGCTTGTACGTGTTGCAAAGGCCACCCACGCCTCGCGCAGCTGTCTTGCACCGTTGCAGCGACTCAGTTTTCAGCTGAGCAATAGTTACCGCTACACCGTTATGACAGCAACTATTACGATTTAACTGCATGCTTGAGCCAATGCCTTTATAATCCGCAACCAAATTTTTCGACTTTATACCCTACCGACTGGAGAATGACATGTCAGACCACACCCTCAAATTGATAAAAGACAACGATGTAAAGTGGGTGGACTTACGTTTCACCGACACCAAGGGTAAGGAGCAACACGTCTCCATACCCACCCACGAAGTTCATGAAGACTTCTTCGAAGGCGGCAAAATGTTTGACGGTTCGTCCATTGCCGGCTGGAGAAGCATCAACAATTCCGACATGGTGTTGATGCCGGTCGACGCATCGGCCGTTCTGGACCCTTTCACCGATGAAAATACCGTTAATCTGCGCTGCAATGTGCTTGAGCCCACTACGATGCAGGGTTATGAACGCGACCCGCGCTCGGTGGCAATGCGCGCCGAGGAATATTTGAAGTCCACCGGTATTGCTGATGTCGCCTACTTTGGCCCGGAGCCTGAGTTTTTCGTATTCGACGATGTGAAATGGTCGGCCGCTATTTCCGGTGCTAGCTACAGTATTAACTCCGAAGAAGCCGCATGGTCGTCAGGTTTATCACTGCCCGACGGCAACACCGGTCACCGCCCCGGCGTTAAGGGTGGCTACTTTCCTGTACCCCCGGTCGACTCAGCCCACGACCTACGCGCCGCCATGTGTGCGGCGATGGAGCAGATGGGACTGACCATCGAGGTGCATCACCACGAGGTTGGCACCGCCTGCCAGAACGAGATTGGCACCCGCTTCGGTACGCTGGTACGTAAAGCCGACGAGGTGCAAATACTGAAGTACTGCGTACTGAACGTGGCTCACGCCTATGGCAAAACAGCGACTTTCATGCCAAAACCGCTGGTTGGCGATAACGGCAGCGGCATGCACGTGCATATGTCGCTAGGTAAAGGCGGCGAGAATATTTTTTCCGGCGACGGCTATTCAGGCCTGTCGGAGACCGCGCTGTACTACATCGGTGGCATTATCAAGCACGCGCGTGCCATCAATGCCTTCGCCAATGCCTCCACCAACTCGTACAAGCGTTTGGTGCCGGGCTTCGAAGCGCCGGTAATGCTGGCCTACTCGGCGAGCAACCGTTCGGCATCAATTCGCATCCCCTACGAAAGCAACCCCAAAGGCCGGCGCATAGAGGTGCGCTTCCCGGACCCCACCGGCAACCCTTACCTGGCATTTTCTGCGATGATGATGGCAGGCCTGGACGGTATTCAAAACAAGATTCACCCCGGCGACCCGGCTGACAAAGACCTCTACGACCTGCCCCCCGAAGAAGCAGCGGAATTCCCCACCGTGGCATCCAGCCTTGAGCAGGCATTGGCCGCACTGGACGCTGACCGCGCCTTCTTAACTGCCGGTAACGTGTTTACCGACGATGCGATCGATGGCTTTATCAAACTCAAGCACGAGGAAGTTGAACTGCTAAACACAACGACTCATCCCGTTGAGTTCGCGATGTACTACAGTTTATAGAGCCGCTACCAGGTAACTACATAGCCCGCTTCGGCGGGCTTTTTTAATGTTACGCAAAGACAAACTGAGTTTCTCACCTCTGATACCGCAAGAAGCCCTGCTATCCCTATGGTTTCTGTTTATAATAAGTAGTAAACACTAACTTACAGCGTTTTTGAACTATCTCGTATATTGTCAATTATGTCCCTGCGCGACTAATCTATAGTGAGGCAGCTATATCAGTACGGACATGCAAAACAGGATTATATTATGCAGTTACTCAAGCCAGCTCTTATTACTATGGTCATCACCCTCGCCGGCAGCCCGTTGGCGCAGGCGGAGGTGTATAAATCAACCGACGCCAATGGCAACGTGACGTATACCGATCAACCCGGCAAAAGCACCAAGCCGGTGGACGTGCGCAGTACAAACTCCATTCCCGCAGTTAAAACACCTGAGCCGGATAAAAATCACACTGACTCGTCATCATCGGCTGAAGAAACAGTCACTTATCGCTCGGTGCGCATCGTCGAGCCAGCCGATGACAGCAGCGTCCCTCACGGGCCTGGCGATTTCACCGTGCGCGTTAACAGCAAACCCAAGTTAGCGAAAGATCACCTGCTGCAGCTCTATTTGGACGGCAAGGCCTACGGCGATGCCAATACCACAGGCAGCTTCGCGCTCACCAATATCGACCGCGGCACGCACAAGCTCAAAGTTAGCGTTGTCAACGCAGCCGGCAAGAGGTTAAAAAGCTCAAAAGCAATTAAAGTACACGTCTTCAGGCCGTCGGTACTGCAGCCCGCTTACTAACACTCCTTACACTACTGCGTCGCGCACTACTTTGGTGCATAATACTCGTTCCCGTCGGGTTTGCTGCGCAACAGCATTAGCAATAGCCCTCCATATTGCTGATTTTAAATAGTTTTATTCGCGCACTTCGAGCTTGACGACAAGCTAAAATTGGTTTGCTTCTTGCAATGCTTACATCGCAGGGGTAGAAGCCTGCATGGCTTGCGTTCCACTAAATGCGTAATTCAGAAACAGCCAGATCAGCAAACGACAGTATCTCAAGGAGAGCCAGACTATTCACCCACACCGTGTTGATCCTGACTGTTTGCACTCGCGCCTGCTCGACAGCCTGGCCACGGCGGTGATTCTGCTCGATGGCAAATTGGCGGTACGCTACATTAACTCAGCGGCAGAAGCGCTACTGCAAACCAGTGCAGCGCGCGCGCTCGACGAACCCATCAGCCACTTGTTCAGCACCGAATCCGACTGCACGCAAGACTTGCGCGACACACTACGAGCCGGCAGCGCTTATACGCGACGCAAAGCACTGCTGACGCTGCCGGCCGGGCCACAGATCACGGTCGACTATGCCGCTACGCCGTTTCCACAAACAAACGAGCCAATGCTGATCATCGAGCTGCAACCGTTGAACCGTTTGCTGCGCATTAGTCGCGAGGAAACCAATATTTCATCGCACCACACCAGTCGCGCATTAATTCGCGGCTTGGCGCATGAAATCAAAAACCCGCTAGGTGGTCTGCGCGGCGCAGCGCAACTGCTGGCGAAGCAGCTGCCTGACCCGGAGCTGCAAGACTATATCAACGTCATAATCGACGAAGCCGACCGCCTGCGCGGCCTGGTCGATCGCTTATTGGGCTCGCACAAAGTCAGTGCGCGGCAGGCGGTCAATATTCATGAAGTGCTGGAGCGAGTCTGTGCTTTGGTGACGGCGGAAAGCCCGCGCCGCATAGACATACAGCGCGACTACGATCCCAGCATTCCAGAACTTTTCGGCGACGCGGAACAATTGATTCAGGCCAGCTTGAACATCATGCGCAATGCCATGCAGGCGCTGCAGGCAATCGATGCACAGCAGGCTGCTGTCATCAAGCTGACCACCCGCGTGCTGCGCCGCTTCACTATCGGCAAACGCCAGCACCGGCTGGTAGCACGCATCGATATTGCCGATAACGGTCCGGGAGTTGCGGCAGAGCTGCTGGACTCTATCTTTTTCCCCATGGTCAGCGGCCGCGCCGACGGCACCGGTTTGGGGCTGTCGATAGCGCATTCAATTGTGGACCAACATCAGGGCCTGATCGAATGCGTCAGCCAGCCAGGCGATACCGTGTTTTCACTATTTCTTCCGTTGGAGTGCGCATGAGCAGCAGCCAGGTATGGATCATCGACGACGATCGCTCGATTCGCTGGGTATTGGAAAAAGCTCTGAATCAGGCTGATATCAGTACCACCAGCTTTGCCGACGGTGACAATATCATCAACCAACTTGAGCATGCCCAACCCGCCGCCATTATCAGCGATATTAGAATGCCCGGTATCGACGGACTGGAATTATTAGCTGAAATAAACCAGCGCTACCCGCATTTGCCGGTAATTATCACCACCGCCCATTCCGACCTGGACAGTGCCGTAGCCTCCTACCAGGGAGGCGCTTTCGAATACCTGCCGAAACCCTTCGACGTTGACGATGTGGTCGCCATGACGCAGCGCGCCATTGCCTTTGCCAACGAGCAGCGCACTCATAGCAACGTTCAGGAAAGCGAGGCACAAGCCGACATCATCGGTGTGGCACCGGCGATGCAAGAAGTGTTTCGCGCCATCGGGCGCTTGTCTAATTCACATATGACGGTGCTGATTCAGGGTGAGTCCGGCACCGGCAAGGAGTTGGTTGCGAAGGCGTTGCACAACCACAGCCCGCGTGCGGGCCAGGCATTTATTGCTCTAAATATGGCGGCCATTCCCAAAGACTTGATGGAGTCTGAGTTATTTGGTCATAACAAAGGCGCGTTTACCGGTGCTACCAACCAACGCACCGGCCGCTTCGAACAGGCCGACGGCGGCACCCTGTTCCTCGATGAAATCGGTGATATGCCGGCCGATACGCAAACACGACTGCTGCGCGTATTAGCCGACGGCGAGTTTTATCGGGTTGGAGGTCACACCCCAATAAAAGTCGATGTACGCATTATTGCAGCAACCCATCAGAACCTGGAAGGACTAGTTAGCGAACATCGCTTTCGTGAAGATTTATTTCACCGCCTCAATGTCATTCGCATCCACCTGCCAACACTCAGCCAACGACGCGAGGATATTCCTCGCCTGATGCAACATTTTTTCCAGCGCGCTTCAGAGGAGCTGGGCGTAGAGAGAAAAACGTTGCTGCCGGAAACCGAGTCCTACCTTTGCAGCTTAAAGTGGGAAGGCAATGTGCGACAGCTGGAGAACTGCTGCCGCTGGATTACCGTGATGGCAGTCGGCAGAGAGATACACCTCGGCGACTTGCCGCCTGAGCTGATCCAGCAAGCACCTCAGCAGCAGAATGCAGGGGGTCAATGGGAAAAGCTGTTACAGCACTGGGCTGAAGCTGAGCTAGGTTTTGGCAAAACCAATATTCTTGATCATGCCCTACCGCTATTTGAAAAAACCCTGATTACAGCAGCGTTGAAGCACACGCGCGGCCGTCGCCGCGATGCTGCGCAACTTTTAGGCTGGGGGCGCAATACCTTGACACGTAAGATCAAGGAGTTGAGTATGGAAGAGCAGGAGTAGATAAAAAGGCTGTCGAGTTTAGCCTTGGCCGGCAAACCTGATTGGAGAAAAGCGATGAAAATATTAGGCTTTCTACTAGGCTCTTGTTTTCTCTCTGGATGCGGCAGCATGACAACGCTGTCGTTCAGTGATGATGAAGTGTCCAGTAAATTGCGAAGTATAGATAGTTACTGTGGCACCGTGCCGCGAATATACAGCGGCGTAGTCTATGATTACTGTTCAATCCTATCGGACCAGACTGCACGCTGGTCTTTGGTCTGGTTCGTGCCCGTTGGATTCTATGCTATCGATATGCTCGGTTCAGCAGTTGTAGATACCGTGGCATTGCCGTACACCATACATGCTCAGGGAAATAACGGCAGTTTTCACATTCAGTGATCTTGTCAAGCAGTACCGAGTCTACAAACTCCTCGCCTGCACCTCAATCACCCGCACGGCGGTATCGCTTGCAGTTTCGCAACGACCAGTACTGGTCACCGCGTAGTAAGTATCGGTGCCCTCCGGGCTAACCGCAACGCACGCCACATCGACAAAACACTTGCCGAAACCCGGTCCGGTCAACGACAAATTACTTATGGTGGAACAGTCCGGGGCGCCACTGGTTGGAAATAGCTGCTGTATTTTTCGCTGTGCGCCGGACTCGGCGGCCAGCAGGGCGCGCGTTGAGATCACTTCACGAGCGACACTCTCATCGGCGTTTTTTAGCAAACTGACCATGCCGGCACCAAGCAAGGCCACGACCACCAGCACGAAGATCGCCATCAGCAAAGCCGACCCACCTTCACGCCTTAGGGCTCGCGCCAAGATAAGTTTGCAATTTTGGGTGTCGAGGCGCCCGCATGGCAAGACGCGGAAACGCTGGAATATAAGTATATTTCGAGTTTTCGCAACGAAGCCATGCGGGATGGATCGGCGGCCAAAATGTGAAGTTATTTTGGTGCGAGCCCTTAGATTTCTGTTAAGACGCATTGCGCAAAAACACCGCTTGACTGAACTTGACCCACTCGCCCTCTTCGGCTTTTCCTGCGAAGCGCAGGTCCATTTGCACCGTGGCATTGCGCTGCAGCGCGCCTGGGGTGAAGTTAAAAATGCTGTAGGCTGCGGCGTTTTCCACTACACGAATATAGCGCGCCAGCGTTATACCGTTAGACGGCGGCAGCGATTGCGTTGCACTATAGCCATAGCCGGCATGGCGAGTTAGCAAATTATTCTGTGCGCAAAAGCTTACCGGGCCAGAGACAATATAGACGCGGCGCTGCGGTGAAGCGTGAGGAAACTGACTGGGACTGGCAATGCTAATTGTGCGCTTATCGGCAGTGGCAGGCGATATATCGATGATTGCACGCAGTGAATTGTTCGGTGCTGCTGCGTACACATCGCTTGCTGATGACGTGAACACCGCTGCATAGTAGTTCGTGCCTGGCTGCGCCGAGAAAGGAAAGGTCACTGCTTCGAAGCTGCTTGCCGCCGAGCTTACCGGCAAGTCGAGATAGCTTGAGGCGGCGACAATAGGTACGAATTCGAGGCACTGAACAGCGTTGCTACCGCCGCTGCCATTAACACGCACGCTGCCAGGCAGCGCATTGCGTAGTTCGCGAGTCATGCGTTCGACTGCGTAGCGTCCCTGCTGCGAAAGGTCATCGCGGCGTGCAACATCGACATATGCCTGCACGCTGCTGCTAATCAAGCTACTCACCCCAACACCGGCCACGCCGAGCAGCACAATCACCATCACCAATTCTACCAGGGTAAAACCGTTTTGCCGCAGGCCCCTTCGGCTAACTGAAGCGCGCATTTAGAAGTTGCCTCGATAGGCGCTGAAGCGTATTGGTGCGGCGAAATCGCTGCCTCTAGTTGGTGCATACACCGACACCGTGATGCGTTTGGCGTCTTGGTTTCCGTCTGCTACGCCATCGAAGTTACCGTCGTAAATCACGCAAACTTCCATGAGAAAGCTATCGAAGCCGCTTGGCGTTACGCCGGGGATTTGGTCCACGGCCTGCGGTGAGCCGCAATAACTGTTGAAATCATCCACGTCATCGAATTCGGCGCGCGTGATCTCTCCACTGTCTACGCCAAAATTGGCAGCGGCGGTACACGGGTTACAAGGTGGCACCCCTCCGGTAGGGCTTTGTTCATCGTAGGGCTTCGCGAGTATCTCTTCTACAATCGCCTGCCCCAATTCTACAGCTCTTACCTGCAGCATCGGCTCAACGCTGCGCACTATTTGCGGGTAGATGAGAGAGTACAGCATGGTCAGTGAAATGGCGCTGATAACCATACCGACGATGATTTCAATCAGCGTAAAGCCCTGGTTAGTAGCAAGTGACTTCTTCATCAACATCAAGGGCAGGCGAATTTTTCAACGAAGCCGGTACTCAGTACGCAGGAGTGCAGCGTTACCTCACTGCTAATCGATATCTGCGTTCTAGTAGGGGTTCCTACGCAGGGAGCTGTCGCCGTGGGAATGGCATTACCCAAACCGTCAAAATAAATCGCGGCTGCGGTCATACTAAGCGAGGATGTGATTTTGTGCTGGCTGTCTGCGCCGTTGTGTACGCTGTGCGGCCCAAAATACTCGAAAGTGGTGCCGCCATCAAAGCTGCGCTGCGGGCCGAACTGCTCGGCTTCAACCAGCACTCTATAGCATGACTGTGGTTGATGGTCATACATAGCACGTTGCTGGGCGAATCGAACTGCGGATATAAATTGGTCGCGCAGCACGTATTCCGAGTAAGTACCCGCGCCGCTAAACCGCGGCACCACCGCGACGGCGACAATGCCAAGCAAAATGATGGTTGCGACCAGTTCTACCAGCGTAAAGCCGGATTGTTGGTGAGAGTTTATTTTTGCTACAGCGCGTGTTTGCATGGCGCCGACTAAAAAGAGCGTTATGCTGGCCCGGAGAGACCAGCTACAAAGACAACGATAGTTGCTTAACAGCCGCCATCGGTGATTTTAATGTCTGGGTCAGTGCTTGAGGTCGCTTCTGTGTAAGTGACGTAGCAGGTTCCAGAGCTCAGATCGCCATAGCCAACTTTGATAGACGCGCTTTCCGCTGTCAGTACTTCGAATGTCAGCGATCCATCTTCGTCGTCGATTGTGATCAGGTCTTTTATGGAAGCGTTGGTTGCGTCGGCAGGATGAGCCTGTGGGTAGCCATAGGCAACCTCTATTGTGTTTCCGTTAGACTCCACGGTAGCAGTAGCAGCCGACTCCACACCATTAATAAGTGACTTGGCGTAAATTTGGGTCGATGCTCCTTGCAGCGATGCCTTAACGCCTTTTAATACTCCGGCTCTGGCGTCTGACTGTAAATCGATGAAACGCGGCAAAGCGGTGACAGCAAGAATACCCAGGAGGATAATCACTGCGACTAATTCAATCAGGGTAAAACCTTGTTGTTTTCTCATGGGTCGTTCACTCCGTGTTATAGCCTTGCTGGCTTTTGCCCCGTTTATCTAACGTGGTCTGTTTTGAGTATAGTTGAGTCGCTAAAAAAGCAAGGTCAAGCCAGCTTGTTTTTTTGCAAACAAACGCCAACTATTTGGCAGCTATATGCGCGCTAACCACCTTGCGTAACGGAAAACATATCCCACATTGGCAGGAAGATTCCCAGCGCCAATATGGCGACTAGTCCGGCGATAAAGCTAATTAGAATAGGTTCAATTTTACTGCTCAAACACTGCAGGTCGTAGTCGACCTCGCTCTCATAATGCATTGCCACTTCGAGTAGCAATTCGTCCATCTGCCCGGTTTCTTCGCCTACGCTCATCATCTGTAGTATGAGAGGGGAAAAGAGATCGCTTTGCGTAGCAATGCGCACCAGCGTGTCGCCGCGCTCAATACCATCGCGCATAGCTCCAATTTTGCTTTCGAAATAGGCGTTGTCGGCAGTTTGCGCGCACAGCTGCATTGCGGTGGTTAACGGCACGCCGGCCTGCAGCATCATGCCGAAGGTGCGCGTAAAGCGGCCCAGCATGGCGCGCTCTACAATGCTGCCGACCACCGGAATACGCAGTTTATTGCGCCCCCACCAAAACGCGCCTACAGGCGTTTTAACAAAGCGCTTGATGCTGGCGACAATAGACACCAGCACTATTAGCAGCAGCGGCCAGTAGTTGACGAAGAAACTGGAGACGCCCAACAAGACCGCGGTAGCCCAGGGTAAATCGGCGTCAAATTTTTCAAACATATTCGCAAACACAGGGATAACGAAAATGTTGACTATCACCAGGGCAATGCCAATAGCGATCATTACGAACATGGGGTAGCGAGTCGCGCTCGCTATGCGTTTGCGAGTATCCAGCTCCAACTGTAGATACTGCGCCAGCTGCAAAAATGCCTCATCAAGTCGGCCGGTATTCTCACCTACATGCACCAGGTTGACGAACAGCCGAGAGAATATCCGCGGATGTTTACCAAACGCCGTCGCCATATCAATACCGGCGTTCATGCAATGCTCAATGTCATGCAAGGCGTCGGCGAGGGTAGGATTTTTTGAGGTACCGGCCAAGCCTTGCATCACGCGGTTCAGCGGCACGCCCGCTTTCAACAAACGGTAAAGCTGGCGGCATAGAATCATTAGCTCGTCGAGCTTGACCTGAGGCTTTAGCAAGCGCTCCTGCAGCGCCAGCCAGAATTCACTAACGCTTTCTTCCAGCTGCAATATTTCAATCGGCGCTACACCAATACCGACGATTTGGTTGGCGGCGGCGTTCAGCGAACCGGCTTCAACTTCACCGTCGACTCTGTCACCGTAGGTATTACGCCCGGTATATTTGAAATGTGGCATCGCTACTCGACCACAATCTCGGTGATACGATACACTTCTTCAAGACTGCTAAGCCCTTGCCGCGCATAGTCAAGCGCGGCGTCCGTTAGTGTGGTGAAGCCGGGCTGCTGTTTTGCCAGGTCGCCGAAGGCCTGCGTGTCGTTAACCCGCAGGGCGTCGGCCATCTCTCTCGATACTTCCAACAGTTCGAACACGCCGATTCGGCCCTGATAGCCGGTATTGTTGCAGTAGTGGCAGCCGGTGCCTGCTTGCAGCTGCAGCTGGCTTGCCTGCTCACCAACAACAGCGCGTAACCACACCATATCCTGAGCGCTGGGCTGATAGTCAGCCACGCACTTCTCGCAGTTTTTGCGAATCAGACGCTGGGCGACCACGGCTTGCAGCGCACCGGCAACAAGATAGCCCTCCGCGCCTACGTCGATCAAACGCAGCGCGCTGCTGATAGCGTCGTTAGTGTGCAGCGTTGACAGCACCAGGTGACCCGTTAACGAAGCGCGCAATGCGATTTCAGCGGTATCCTGATCACGAATTTCCCCGATCAACAAAATGTCAGGATCTTGCCGCAGACAGGCACGCAGCACCTTGGCGAAGTCCAGACCGATGCGCTCGTGTACCTGTACCTGATTAACACGCGACAACCTGTATTCAACCGGGTCTTCAACGGTGATAATTTTTTTGGCGGGAGAGTCCAGCTCTTGCAGGGCACCATACAGCGTTGTGGTTTTGCCGCTGCCAGTCGGACCGGTGACCAACACCAGACCGTGTGGACGCTGAATCTGCGCACGCAGGCGTTGCAGCATGGCGGCGGGCATACCCGAGCATTCAAGACCGAGCACGCCAGCGGTTTGGTCCAGCAAGCGCATAACGACTGCCTCGCCGTGCTGGGTGGGCATACTCGACAAACGCACGTCGATATTGCGCTTCTTCACCTTGATATTAAAGCGGCCATCCTGCGGCAGGCGTTTCTCGGAGATATCCAACCCGCACATTAGCTTCAGGCGTAGCACCAGCGCACTGGCAATGCGCTTCTCGTTCATCACGTGTTCCTGCAGCACGCCATCGACGCGTTGACGAATGCGTAACACTTTCTCATCCGGCTCAATATGTATATCCGATGCCTTCACCTGCACCGCATCTTCAAAAATGGACTGCAGCATTTTGACGACGGGCGCTTCTTCCGCCGTATTCGATTCCATGTCGCTGATGTCGACATAATCGTCGCCCAGCTCGTCGCTGAGCTCGCTGGCAAAACCTGAAATTTCTTCGGTACGCCGGTAAACAATGTCCAGCGTCGCCAACAGTTCGGCTTCACGCACCACCGCCTGCTTGATCGGTTTTTTGAGAATGCGGTGCAGTTCGTCGTAGGCGAATATATTCAGCGGGTCAGACATACCCACCAGCAGATGCTGACCGCTGTCTTCCAGCACAATAGCGCGAAAGCGACGCGCGTACGTTTCGGGCAGCCGCTGCGTTACCCCGGTGTTAAACGAGTAATCGCCCAGTTCAAGAAAAGGAATTTTCAGCTGTCGGGACAACAGTCGCAGCAGTTGATCTTCCTCAATGAAGCCAAGATCAATTAGCATGCGGCCAATTTTTTGACCAGTGACTTTTTGCTGGCGCAGAGCATCCTGCAATTGCTGCTCGGTGATCAGCTGCTGCTGCACTAACAGATCACCTATGCGGAGTTTTTTTACCGTGCTCTTATTAAAGCTGCCGTCCATGGCGCTACTCTCCTGCTATGCTCTGTGAGGCTACGGGGTGCGTGCCGGTGTGCCTGTGGCGGGGCGAAGCTGCTGGTGCAAGCCGTTGACGCGGGTAGCGCTGCTGTCGATAGCCGCAGCCATAGTGCTTCGGTCGACTACAATCGGCTTGAGCAAAATCACCAGTTCACTCTTCTTGCTCGACTGCCTCTTCTGGCTAAACAAATGACCCAATAGCGGTAGTCTGCCCAGCCCTGGGGCGGCGGCGTTGCTATCCCTGCTGCTATTTTGCATCAGGCCACCGATGACCACTACTTGACCGTTTTCAGCAAACACAATGCTGTCAGACTCGCGTATCGAGCTAAGCGCAAGCGGTAGATTAAAACTGGCGTCGCCGACGTTGATAACTTTGTTTTGATCAGTTACTTCGCTCACTGTTGGGTGAATGTGCAAAATCACTTCGTTGCTGTCGCTGATCTGCGGCGTTACGTCCAGCGCAATACCCGAGAAGAACGGCGTTAGCTCTATCGACTGACTGTCGGAGGCACCGCCTCCACTGGTGGTGGTGTCATTGGTCACTTCGGTCACGAAGAATTCATCGGTGCCGACCTTGATCACGGCTTTTTGATTGTTGACCGTAGAAATACGCGGGCTGGACAGTACCTGCACATTGCCCTGAGTTTCCAGCAGCTCGACCAGGCCGGTAAAGTCTTTGAGGTTTAGCGTGACGCCGAACACGCCACCGATATTGTCCTGGTTGCGTAGCCGCTCCGGCTCCACCAAGTTACCCAGGTTATAGTTTACTGACTTACCCTCGGCTACTTTGCCCAGCGCACTCCAGTTAATGCCCGATTGAAAGCCATCGTTCAGCTCAACTTCCAAAATCTTCGCTTCAATGATCACCTGACGACGCATAGTGATTTCCGCGCGGGTTAAATAATCCTTCACTGCCTCGATTTTTTCCGGCAGCGCTTTGACCACGATTATGCCAGCTTGAGGAGTCACCAGAACGCTGTGTTCTTTCTCTTTACCGACGAGTAAGTGCAGAGTGTCTTCCAATTCGCGCCAGAAGTCGGCGTCTACCTGGGTGCTGATTTTGGTGCCGACTACTTGCCCCTCATTGTTATTGTCGCTGCCATTGCCAGACTGGCCGTTGGAGCGTGAGTTATTGTTACTGCCAGTGTTGGCGTCGCTAACACGACCAGCGCTGACCTGCGTTTCGGAAACGCCCTGGCGGCGAATATTCAGGTAGTCGATTTGAAACACCTCGGTGCGCAGGCCATTCGGCAGTACCCGATACAGGCTGCCGGCTTTTTTATAAGCATAGCCGTACACGTCGCTGAGTATTTGCATGACTTCGTCTAGCGTAACGGCGCGTAGCTGCAGGCTAATTTTGCCCGCCACCTTGGGGTGTACCACCATATTAAAGTCGGTACCGGCAACCAGCCCGCTGTAAAACTCGCGAGCCTCGACGTTACGCACGTCAATATCAAAGCGCTCGGCTTCCACATCGGGCTCTTGCTCAGCAGCAGCCGTCGGTGCATCAATAGTTTGCGTCGCGGCTTCCCGCTGGGCGGTTGCCGCTTGCGCTTCGCTTAAGGTGTCGCTGATTGCTTCGACGCTGGAGGTGTCCAACGCCGGCTGCGGGCTTAAATTGCTACACGCACTTAAGGCCACGGCAAAACCGCCGCTGGTGATGAGTCGAGTCCAGTTCATTATCTAATTCCGTTTTCGCTTTACTGCGATCTGTCGCAACTGCAGCGTCAGAGTCTTATCCGGCATTGCAATTTCTACTCCGTCACGCTGTATGCTGACCAGCCTACCGCCTGCCACGCGATCACCTTCCTGATAATGCCGCCCGTTGATAGTGGCGACTCTGCGCTGTTTGCCGACTAACACACTGTCCAGTCGCAAACTGCGCTGGCTTTTCGTGGTCTGCTTTGCTGTTATGCCGGGCGGTTGGGTTGGGTCGTATAGAACCTGACTCGCCTGGGCACTGGCTAACGACATAGAACCCGCCAGTAGACAGCCTAGATATGTGCAAACCCTCACGCTACACCCCTATCCATTCTTTGTGCGTGCTCAACGTGTACACATCGATTGTCACCTCGGCCAGCGGGTGATCGGTGACCTCGTAGCGCAGGGCATCCCAGTAAATACGCCAGGGCAACTGCTCCAGCCGGTCAAGATAATCAACCGTTGCCTGGTAGCTACCCTGCAGCGTCATGCTGAATTGATGCCGGTAGAGCACGTTGTCGCTGTCTTCCAGTAGTTCACCGGGGTCGCTGCTGGTGCTAAGACGTTCCGCCGGCTGATTTTGCAGCGCAACCAATTTCAGTCGCCTGTCGCTGGCGATTACGCTCTCAAGAATCTCCGGCACTTGTTGCGGTGGAATAAGATTGACTGCCGCCTGCGCCAGCTTCTCATCGAGATCCTTCAGGTCAAGCTCAAGGCTGCTGAGCAACAGGCGCTCTTTCGAATGCTCCTGCGCCTGCAGGGCCTGCTGCAAGATCGTCAATTCGTCGCGCTTGGCGGCGATAGTTTCACGCTCCTCGGTCGCGGCGTTTTGCCGCTTCGCTTTATTCTGCAAAGCAGGCTCTACCAAAATGCTGTACAGCAACACACTCACACTGCACACCACAATACTCATCAGCAAGGTTCGCTCGCGCCGGTTACGCTTTTCGAATTGCGATATCCAGCTTTGCAGTTTTACATTCATTGTTCAGCTTCCGTGCTGCTGATTTCAAATGTCAGCAACTTGCCACTACCTGCAGCGCGCTGCATTTTCAAAACGTTAAAAAAATGGCCTACATACACGTTGTTAGCCTTTAATTGCTGCAAATAGCGCGGCACGCTGGCAGGCTCCTGGGTAAGGCCTGACCAGCTGATGTTGCGGCCATTGTCTTCAAACCACAGCTTGGTAAACCATAAGCCCTGGGCCGGGCGCTCGCCCAACGCTTTAAGATACGCTGAGAAACCATTATTTGTATTCACGGGCTGCTCGGCAACCGAGTTCAGAATGCGCGACTTAGCCGCCTTTTCTCTTTTCAATAATTCGATTTGGGGCAATAACTGCTTGCCGCTTTGCAGCGATCGCAATTGGGTTTTAGCGACACTCAGCTCAACGTCTAATGCCTGCTGATCTTGCTGCATGTTAACCAGCTGATTTTCCACCCGACCAAGCTGCAGATTTGCTATGCCGTAGAAAACCAGCATCAGCACAGCAGTCACAGCGCACAGGCGCCCTGCGAGCTTAATGTTGACCGCGTCTGGCAGGGCCAGGTCGAGATGGTCGACGAGATTGACTTGCTGCTTCATAGCCGTCTCAATGTCCCCGTAAACCCGCACTCAGCGCGGCAAAACAGAAGCGCTGCTTGTCGGCGTCTATGCCTTTATCATCGCTAACCAGATCGGCAAACTGCAGCTCGCGAACCCGCATATCCAAATTTCGGTTCAGCTGCTCAGGCAAATTTGGCACACCGTTGCTGGCGGGTGGCAGGCACAGCTGAGTAATCGAGCCAAAGCCCAGGTGGCTTTCATAAAAATCGATTGAGCGCTGTAGCTCAAGCACCAGCGCGTCAATGTCGGAAAAAGAAAAGTCATCGCTGTCAGCATTGGCCGCATGGCTTTGCTGCAACTGCCGCACGCCGACCTCGAGCGCGCGGTTTAGGCAGATTGAGGCGTTATGCGATAAATTAATAAAGCCGGCGTCTTCGTCGAGATAAACAAACGCCTTGTTCGGCAACAGGTCGTCAAGACGGCCGATCATATGGCCAAACACCAGCTCGCGAATGTCGATACAGTCCACGCCCAAACCGTTGACGCGGCACTGTTCAACCAGCAGCTCCAACACGGCCTTGCGGGCCGCAATGACGTACACCATTTTTTGCGAGCCGCGATACGCTTCAGGCGGTAAGTCGAAATAATCAACCACTGCCTGTTGCAAGGGATAGTCGAGTGAGTCTTTAATACGCCAACGTACTGCAGCCGCCATTTCGTTGTCATCGACGCCCGGCGCTTCGATAAGGAATAACTGATAGGCGCTGCTTTGCAATACAAAAGTACATTTGTTGCCAGCGAGCTTGTATTGCTTAATCAGCGAGCTTAGCACCTCGGCCGCTTGCTGCTTGCGCTGCAACAAACCATAGTCGCAGCTGATAAGTTCATCGCCACGCAAATACGCAAAGGCGACACAAGTGTCGCTAATGCTAAGGCCCACACGCCCACTAGCGGCGTGCTTGGTGCTAAATAGTTTCAAACTCACTCCTGGTACTACGCAACGTAGCGCGCACGACTGTTTCTGATGCGTTGCCAAAAACTTGTTTCTATGCGTATTAAATTAGCTTAGCTGATATTCTGTGGCTGTCTGTCACGCGAAGAAATTCGCGCTGCAGCTGTGTAATTCTTAATCAAAACACGGTAAATACCGTTAAAACGACCAATTTTTAAGCTATTTTATGTTCAACGTCGTACTGTTCGAACCCGAGATTCCACCCAATACCGGTAATATTATTCGTCTGTGCGCCAATGCCGGTTGCGCCCTACATTTGATTAAACCGCTGGGGTTTGCGTGGGAGGATAAACGACTGCGCCGCGCGGGGCTGGACTACCGCGAGTGGGCGAACGTGCAGCTGCACGACGGTTTGGAAGATTTTTTACGGGCGAACAATGCCGGCCGCGTGTTCGCAGTCAGCACCAAGGGAAGTGAGAATTATTGCGCTATTGAATATCAGCGCGGGGATAGCTTTTTGTTCGGGCCGGAAACTCGCGGTTTAAGCGATGCGGTGCGTTCACTTGAGGCGATTGAGGAAACCATTCGCCTACCAATGGTTGCGAATAGCCGTAGCCTCAATCTTTCAAATAGCGTGGCGGTGGTGGTTTATGAAGCGTGGCGCCAGTGTGGTTTCGCTGGCGCTACTGATGGTTAAGTTCGGTTAGTGCGTTGCCGGCGATTCCGACGCCTGTTCCGCTTGTTGCTGCTGCGCACGTTCCAGCGCTTGTTGATAAAACGCGTCAAAATTTATCGGCGCTAGCATGACTGCCGGGAATCCGCCTTTCACTACCATGGAATCAATAGTTTCGCGCGCGTAGGGAAACAGTATGCTCGGGCACAGACTACCCAGCACCTGGTGTAACTGCTGATCTTCAATACCCTTACACATGAACACACCGGCTTGCTGCACTTCAACAATATATGCGGTTGCCTCTTCATGCTTGGCAGTCAGCGTTAACCTAAGCACGACCTCGAAATGCTCATCGTCAACCTTGGTATTTTTAGCGTTCAGGTCGAGGTTCATTTTCGGCTGCCACTGCTGGGCAAAAGGTGTAGGCCCTTCCGGTGCTTCAAAAGAAACGTCACGTGTATAGATGCGTTGCAAGCCAAATTGCTGCCCAGGCTGTTGTTCGTCTGCCATGTTAATTCCCGAAAATTAGTCTGATGAAAGAGTTAATCTGATGAGTAAGTTAGTCTGATGCAAGAAGTAGCTGCAGTTCGCCATTCTGGTGCAGCGCGCGCAGCTCCATAAAGCCGCCGACATGCTGCTCGCCTATCCAGATTTGTGGCACGGTGCGAGCGCCGCTTAAGCGTGTCATTTCTTCGCGCAACTGACGATCGCCGTCGACTGCAATCTCAGTATACGAAACCCTGAGCTGGGCAAACATGCTGCGTGCTGCCGTGCAATAGGGGCAAAAGCGGGTCGCATAAATTTTTACTTCTGGCATGGCTACCTCTATGCTTTAACAACCGGAAGCTGCGACCCCTGCCACTCACTCATGCCGCCGCCCAGCTTAAAAACACGCTCAAAACCTGCGGCCTTTAACGTTTTGCTAACCATGCCAGAATGCTGACCCATTTTACAGACGACGATAATCGGGTCCGCTTTGTGCTTTTCGAGCGTTTTTATTTGAGTTTGCACCTTGGCGTGCGGAATATTCGTTGCACCAACGATGTGACCGGCCTTGTAATCGGCAACGTCGCGCACATCCAGCACCACGCCTTGCTCATTGTTCACCAACTGCGTGAGCTGTGCCGGCGACAGCGACGCGCCGCCTTTGCGCGCTTCAAGCCACATGAGCAAGGCAGCCAAGCCCAGAAGTACAGAAACGAGCAACCATTCCTGCGTTATAAATTCTAAAACGCGTACCATATCAAGTCGAACCGTAGTAAATCAGCCGGCGATTATACATGCCTTGGCGATTTATGTATTGCTCTGCGTTAGAGTGATGCAAGGAATAATGCGCGCAGATAGAGGCACGCAAATTGCGCTCGGCAGGGCAGTTTGCAGGGAAAGGAATGCGCCGCCAGCGCGGCGCCCAGCAGGCTTACCGGCAAGGGTTTTCGACCGTGTCGAACCCGGGAGCGAGTTCCATCAAGTCACTCCAATCGCCATATTCGGTTGGGCCACCGAGCGATTCTGCGCACGACTCACTAATCCAGATAGAGCCGTTTTGGCCCGACGGGTCTGCGGTGATCCAGCGTAATTCGTCAGTGTCGGTGCGCGAGAACACCAAACCATCGGCGCTGTCAGGCTGGTCTGCGGCGCAGGACTGAAAACCAGGGCCGGATTGATTAGCATTCAGCGACGGAATGGAATAGCAGGAAAATTCATATTTGCCGCTGCTGTTGCCTATGTCTTTATCGTAGCCGGCTGATTGGCCAGTGACTTCCCAGCCCATGCTGCTGATATACCAGTTTTCGTTGAACGTTTGGTTGTTGTCGTTTTCATATTCCAGTAGCCATTTAATAAAGGCACCAGCATCGACCGTGCCGGTTGTTCGATTAGCGTCGCGGATGATTAGGTAAGATGCTTTCTCACCAACATCACCGCTGCGTGTATAGACATGGTAGTCTGACTGCTCTCTGGTTAGCGGGCTGATTTCAAGCTCAGACCAACCATCTGGCAGCATCCCTTCTTTGAAGTCCTCCTTGCCGGCATGGAACCACTCAGAGATTGTGATATCTATCGACGCGTTGTCGGCCTTACTTTCACTAAGCTCTTTCTCGTTCAGCCATATAATGGCATTGATATGCAGTTTGCCCTGCGGTGCCCTCTTCCACTCGGCAGTTTGCGTCAACTTCAAGTCGCGTTTGAGCGCATCACGCAGTGGCACGCTTCCATACCCCTGCGCCTCGCCTTGACGAAAATCTCTCTTATGCGAAAAGTCAAACTCCTGGTGGTCAGTATCGCTAACGCTCTGCTGATTGACCCAATCAACAGCGAACAGCTTACCTGGCTCACCCCAGCTAGCAGTGGCACTACCTTGCCAAGTACGCTTGCCGTCTCTCTCGGTCTCCCAGGCACCGGTCATTATTCCCTCTCCAGGATTACAGTAGCCCTCATAATTGGGAGGTATAGGTAGGGAGAGGCTGGTATCGGCCGGATCGCAGGGCTCGGCTTGCGCACCCAGGCTCAGTAACAGCGCCACGGCGGTAAGTGGGATATAAAATCTTTTCATCATTGGTATTTCTCCAGCAGCTTTTCGTTGGCGAATAGTGGCATAGTCAAAGCAAAAACCAATAAAAAAATGCGAGCAAATTTGACTAAAACTATCCTCCTCGCTGCAAGCGATTGCAACTCACAATTAAAACTAAAACCATCCGACTTGTTAAATAATTACCCTATGAATGTTGAGCAGTTCAAAAAAACAAGTCGCGCACTATCTTCGTACAAGTGGGGAGGCCATATTGAATTAGAAATGGTGCCTCCCTCGTCAAAGAACTCGCTGTTACGTGAAAAATGCAGGTTCCCCGCTTTGAGCTAGACATGTAAGCTAAGGCGCGACTACCCTTTGATCGCTGACGCGGGAGCAATCTCTATCGCTATCTCAAACCGCCACCGGTTCACTCTCAAAATCTATACGCTGGGTGAATTTCGTGTGCTTCGCGAAGGTAAATCAGTTTTTCTCTCGCGTGGGAAAATCCCAAAAACTCCACCAGCGCTACGCAAGCTAAAGCGCGAGGTTAGGCACCATTCGAACGCCACCACTGTAGGTGATGAAGTCAGCGTTTGCGATCTCGACGGGACCTTTTTGCGAACTCTGCAACGAGCAGTAGATCATCACGATGCCTATCCATTTTTGCTTCAATAAATTATCCCTTCAAACAATAGCTGAGCAGGAATATTAAAAATGAACATATCGCGCAACTGCTGCCTTCCACTTTTACATCTTACGCTAGCATTCTTATCAATACCGAGCAGCGCCCAAGAGCAACCAAACGCCGAACCCGTAAAGTACGACCTGGTCTGGTCGGATGAATTTAACTACCGCGGTAAACCCGACCCCACCAAGTGGGGTTATGAGTATGGCTTTTTTCGCAATGAAGAACTGCAGTATTACACCAAGCGCACGAAAAACGCGCGCGTGCGGAACGGTCGCTTGATCTTGCAGGCGCGCAGGGAGACGATTCGCAACGAGTCTTATGACCCAGAGCGAGCGCAGACCGCAAGTGAGGAGGAGCGCTGGAAGTATGAGAGGAAATTTGCACGCTATACGTCAGCCAGCCTGAGCACTATGAACCTGGCTCAATGGCAGTACGGAAAAATAGAGGTGCGAGCAAAGCTGCCAAAGGGTAATGGCCTGTGGTCGGCAATTTGGTTGCTTGGAGAAAATATCGACGAAGCGGGCTGGCCCAAAGGCGGTGAAATCGACATTATGGAGAACCTGGGCCGCGACGAAAATACCGTTCATGGCACAGTCCACACAGGCGCTTACTATTCTGATAACGCCAAATCCGGCAAAACGCAGATAAAACGACCAAATGATCGTTTTCACGTGTTCGCGATTGAATGGAGCCCGTCTAAAATAGTGTTCTTGCGCGATGGTGTTGCCTATCATCAATTTAACAACGAGTACAAAACCGTCGATGAGTGGCCTTTTGACCAACCGTTCCACCTGAAGCTGAATATTGCGGTCGGTGGCTCGTGGGGCGGGCCAGTGGACAATAAGGTTTTTCCGCAAAAGATGGTTGTCGATTATGCGAGGGTGTATAAGGCACGATAGAGCAACACAGCATTGCTAAATTTTATCGGCCATAGTCAGCAGTGAGCTACTGCAAGTCGTTAAGTCGGATGCCATCGCGAGTTTGGCCGCGCAATACTCGCGCTTCCTACTCAATTCGACCACCGTGCGGCAACTGTAGCTGCTGCATTGTGTTTTACTCATTTAGGCTCTACGTCTTGATGCAGCGCTATGATTAACGGGACAATCTCGTCGAACAATGTTTCGCCGCTGTCTCGTTGTCGCTGTAGTTCCCGCAGTTGTTTATAATATAATCGCCACAACATGCTGGAAACCCGCAGCAGCTTCTGCAACATGGTATTCATGGCGCCGCAAGCGGCGCATTGGCTATGGGATGCCAGCTTATGCGAGCAGCTGCACACCAGGTGACAGGTAAATATTGCCATCACCATCCGTGATAGTGAGTAAGCGGAAGTAAATACCGGCTGTTACCCGAGGAAAATACATCGGAAAGTAGTAAAGTGCACTGCTCATTTTTCTACGTCATCCCCGGCACACATTCAAATGGCAGCAATTCTGGAGTAACCCTGCATGCATATTCGAATTCCCATCAGTTTTTTTCTCGTCTTTAGCGCTGTCGCAACGGCAAATCTTCAAGCACAATCTGTGCAGGATTTGGGTGCAAGTTCAGAAAGTGTAGAACAACAACAGACAGAGCAACCACAGCTAGGCAATATCGAATTCGTCAAGCGAGCGATTGAACGCAGCGAGGCCGAAGTCGAGCTGGGCGAGCTCGCACTGGAAAAATCAGAAAATCAGACCGTCAGAGCATTTGCTCTGCAGATCATCAGTGAACACAAAACCGCCAGTGAAAAATTACAGGAAGTCGCAGGCGAGAAAGAGGTTAAACCAACTACTGAATTGGCTGACAGCCACCAACAAATCTACGAACGACTGAAGCAGCTTTCTGCTGAAGAATTTGACCTGGCCTATATCGAGGTTGAGATTAAGGACCTCAAAAGTCACCTGGATTTATATCGGCGCGAAGCACGTAAAGGTAACGGTACTGAGCTTGAAGCACTTGCGGCGCGAACACTACCCAAGCTCGAACAACAACTCGTCAACGCAGAGGACATAAAGCTAACGCTGTAGTCTGCTACGACAGATTATGGTCTGCTACGTATATTCTGTGGCTGCATAGCTGGTTATCTTGCGCCTCTAAAACTAAAGGCCATGCTGCGACCCCACGGCGCGAGCAATAAGTCACGAAGCCGCGTTTATAGGACGCCATGAGTTCGAAAAAAGACCTGAATGACCACAGAGCAGCATTGCTCGCTATGCTGCATCAGGATTCTGCAGACATTACACAGCAACTATCCAAGCCGCGCGCCGCTGATATCGCCCAGTTTCTGGCAGAGCTTATTGACGAGCAAGGCCATCTATCCGGCACCTGGTCTCTCCGGCAACTATTAATCGCCCGCCCCAGCGCCTGGGTTGATGAGCTAATGGTCAAGGATGTCATTCATACCGAGGTCGACGCCAGCCAGGAAGATGTAGCCCGGCTGGTGGCGCGCTATAACCTTTAAACAATACCCGTGGTGGACGAAGAGCAGTGCCTGGTCGGCATCATCACGCATGACGATGTGTTGGATGTTATTCACGCCGAGGCCACCGAAGATATTCAAAAAAGCGCGTCAATAACCAGCTTCAGCAAAAGTGTCGGCGATGAAACGTTGTTACAGCTGTATCGCCACCGTATTGTCTGGTTGGTTTTACTGGTATTCGACAACCTATTTTCCGGTGCGGGTATTGCCTACTTCGAAGATACTATCGCCGCCCAGGTGCCGCTGGTGTTCTTTCTGCCGCTATTGATTGGCAGTGGCGGCGCACAGGCTGCCACATTGACCGTCCGCGGCATGGCGACCGGCGATATTGGCTTCAGCGACTGGGGCAGATTATTAGGCCGCGAATTAGTGGTGGCCGCCATTCTGGGGTTGACCATAGCGTTAGGCGTCGTTCCTATCGGCTATTCGAAATGCTCGCCGTGGTGGTTGCGCTGAGTATGGTCATTATTGTATTGGTCGGCAGCCTGCTCGGTATGTGCCTGCCGTTTGTTCTTGATCGTCTGGGCTGGGACCCGGCCACGGCTTCGGCGCCGTTAGTGACTACGCTGATCGATTCTTGCGGCATCATTATTTATCTTGGCAGTGCCACGGCCTTGCTGCATCATCTTTGCAGGCAGTTGGCAATGGTGACAGGGAAACGCACGTGCTTAAGGGCATCGACCTGAGTATTGTGCAGGGAAAAATGATCGCGCGACAGGGACGGTCGTTATTGCGTCATTGGAGTAGCGCGCTTTTGCCATTCCTGCGAGGGCAGGAATGGCAATATGTAGAGAATACGGCGCCTGCGGTAGAAGTCAGCTAAAAACTTCTGACACGCGCTAAGCTAATCAGTTGCAGCTAACCTGCACTGTCTTCGGATACCAGATAGGTGCGAGGCTATTAACAACTCCACTCGCCAGGCCGTTGATAAAGGTGACTTCGGTTTTAACCGAGGTCCATTGTTTACCAGCACATTCTTGCTCAAGATTCACCGGCGCGGATGCTTCATACAAAGCCAGCGCAAAGTTGTGATGCCATTTTCCTGCACCTTCTGTACCAGCAGACTCGTCGCCGTTGTCAAAGTGTATGGTTGTACAACCGGAAAGTAACAATACGAATATTGCAATCATCATTTTCATCATTCGTCCACCTCTACTTAACATCTCTATTCACACCACACGCGTACGGAATGCGGCGCATAAATACCTAAGGTAATGACACCTAGAAATCCGTTCGCAAAAGTTTGCTGTGACTGCATTTGTTTAACCGTACTTTCTCCACAAACTTCTTTGACATCGACGCGGGTTTCACCTGCCAAGCCCCAAAAATAGAAATCTCTGGTTTCCTGAAACGTGGGCTCTGTGGCTAATTTTTGCGTCTCTTCTGGATGAATGGTGACTGTTGAGCAGCCTGCCAATAGCGACACCAGGCAAACTGCGGAACTAAGTTTTTCGAGCATTTACTTTCTCCTTTTTATCAAATTTTTCAGCCGGTATAAGAACGCGGCGGTTGCATCAATGGCTGATCCAGCCGTCGCTGGCGTGACCTTACGGATGAATCACGGCAGAAGCAACAGACGACAAAACGCCGATTAAAAACCGCGCAAACTGTTCTATTAGCACACAGATTGAGCGCCTGCCGGAGGTTGGAGGACTTACCAGGGGAGAATCCCTCGCAAATTCTCGCTTATTTTTTTCGAGGTGCGGCAATCCTGCCATCTTCAATACGCACAAGCTCATCGCAGAAGGCAGCGACGTCGTTGTCATGCGTTGAGATAAGAAAGGTGGTGTTGTCGGCGCGATTGATTTCGCGCAGCAGTGCCATGAC